>Ga0302167_10000354_pt1 | contig 23109 bp, 12 predicted proteins | sample I_Fen_N1_1_FD_193496 | JGI IMG/M metagenome (GOLD analysis project Ga0302167, IMG submission 193496) | Peat permafrost microbial communities from Stordalen Mire near Abisko, Sweden - I_Fen_N1_1 | ecosystem: Environmental > Terrestrial > Soil > Wetlands > Permafrost | place: Sweden: Abisko...
CACTCCTCGATCATCGATTTGGCGAACATGTTACGCGCAGGCTTGAGCAGGTATTGCAGCATGGTGCGGCTGCCGGCGTTGATCAGCACTTCAGCCGGCATGCCCGGTTGCAGGCGGCGGTCTTCGAGTTTTTTCACGCCATCGTCAGTTAGTTTTATGCGCACCAGATAGTAGGGGTCGCCATTTTTTTCATCTGTTAGGCGGTCGGCGGAAATTCGCACCACCGTGCCTTCAATGATCGGCGTTGTTGCGGTATTAAAAGCGGTGAAACGGATGTCCGTCAGCTTGCCCAGCTCTACACGATCAATATCGTTGGTCGAGATACGCGCCTCGACCACCAGATCCGAAGACTCCGGCACGATGTCCAGTAACGGCGTGGCCGGGCTGATCACGCCACCCACGGTATGGACTTTCATGTCCAGTACCATGCCGTCTTCCGGTGCTCGAATCACAATGCGTGACAAGCGATCATCAATGGCAGTGGCTTTTTCCTGAAGGTCAAAAACCTTGGCCTGCACATCGCTGAGTTCATTGACCACGTCCGAGTTGAATTTCTTGTTCAACTGGACGATCTGCAGTTCAGTTTCACTGATCTGCAACTGGGTTTTGGTGATGGTCGATTCGTGATCAGCGACTTCAGATTTGAGCATGTCCAGCCGGCGTTCCTGCTCTAACAAACGCTGCTTTTCGACAAAGCCCTGAGCCAGCAACGGCTTGAGTTCAGCAATTTCGCTGCTGTAAGAGCGCTGCAAGCTGCCCTTGGTGTGGATCATCTCCTTGAGGCCGATGATCTGCTGCTTCAGCTGACCGATACGCTCGCGCTGTACAGAAATCTCGCCCAGCTTGGAGAGCTTGCGCGCTCTGAAGACCTGTTGCTCGCCATCAATGGCTTCTTGCGCACGCTGGCTATCTGTATCCTTGATGACCAGTGGCGGAATTTCGTTGAGATCATCCCGCTCGGCGCGCAAGCGCGCTTCCTTGGCTTGGGCAGAAACCAGTTGGTTGCGGGTTGACTCGTACTCGGCGCTCAGTTGCGACTCATCCAGCACGATCAGCGGATCGCCTTTTTTTACCGTATCGCCATCGCGAGCCAGTAGCTCCTTGACGATACCACCTTCCAAATGCTGGGCAGTCTTGCGATAGCTCTGCACCATCACGACACCATTGCCATAGACCGCATTGTCCAGCGGCGCGAAAGCCGCCCAGGTGCCAAACAGGCCGAAGGTCACCAATACAATCGTCATCCCAATACGACGGATGCCCCGATCGGACGTCGGCATGTCGTCGTGCTCATCGGGCACATTCACTGCTTTACTGCTCATCTACACATTCCTTTCACGCGCCAGGGTGCGCGGGAGCAACATCGGTACCGGCTGAGGCGGCTTTCTTTTGGGCTTGAAGCTGAGCAGCCTTGGCCTGCTGCTGGGCCAGTTCGGCAATCACCTGTTCACGTGCGCCGTACAGGCTGATGGTGCCATCGCTGAGCACCATGATTCGATCAAGACGGGACAGGATGCTCGGGCGGTGCGAGATGATGAACACTGTGGCGCCGGTTTCCTTGACCTTCTGCAATGCCACGCTCAGTGCGCGCTCGCCAACATCGTCCAGGTTGGAATTGGGCTCATCAAGCACGATCAGGCGCGGGCTGCCATACAAGGCACGTGCTAGGCCGACACGCTGACGCTGGCCGCCAGACAGGTTGATGCCTTCGCTGCCGATTACGGTGTCGTAGCCATCGGGTTGTTGCAAGATCAGTTCATGCACACCGGCCATTCGGGCAGCCAGTACGACCTGTTCAGGGTCAACCTTGCCAAAACGGGCAATGTTATCGCTGATAGTGCCTTCGAACAGCTCAATGTCCTGTGGCAGGTAGCCCAAGTGCGGCCCGAGGCGTCCTTTGTCCCAACTGCTGATATCAGCGCCGTCCAGACGGACCGTACCGTTTTTCGGTGTCCAGACTCCCAGCAGCGCGCGGGCGAGGGTCGACTTGCCTGCACCACTGGGACCAACGATACCGACGATGCTGCCAGCCGGTGTCACGAAGCTAATATTGCGGATAACGGCAGACTTGGCGCCTGGAGGCGAGACCACCAGATTCTCGACCTGTATATGGCCTTCGGGATCAGGAAGTGCCATGCGCTGTGGTTCAGAGTTAAGCGATTCCATAGTCTCGTTCAAGCGTGCATATTGCACGCGTGCTGCCAAAAAGCCTTTCCAGCTACCTATCATTTGGTCGATAGGTGCCAATGCACGCCCTAAAAGCAGCGAACCGGCCATCATCAAACCGGGATTAATCTCATGAGTAATGACTAGGTAGGCACCAATCGCCAGCATGATCGACTGTGTCCACAGTCTGAATGTCCGTGATACCGAACTGACAATGCCGCCTTTGTCACTCGCACCTGATTGCAATACCAGCACTCGACGCTGTCGAACAGCCCAGCGAGCCATCAACGTGTCGAGCATACCCATCGATTCGATGACTTCAGCATTGCGCAGGTTTTTTGTGGTTTGCAGATTGGCGCCGACGCTTTGCTGGTTGGCTTCAGCAATTGCCTTGCCTGTATGGCGATGGTTCAGAAAGGCCAGAATTACAAGAATAATGGCACTGGCAACCGTCATCCAGCCGAACCAAGGATGGAACAGGAACATTACGGCTGTATAAATCGGAAGCCAAGGGGCGTCGAAAAAAGCGAACAGGCCATTGCTGGTCAAAAACTGCCGTAATGAAGTCAAATCATTGAGTGGTTGGGCCGAGGCATCCATCCCTCCACTGTTCAAGGCCTTCTTGAAACTGGCACGGTAAACATCGCGGCTGAGCAATACATCCAGACGGTTACTGATACGCACCATGATCCGCGAGCGTACCCACTCCAGCGACCCAAAGGTGATCATCAAAATAGTCATGATCAGGGTCAGCATGACCAGGGTCGGGATGCTGGCAGTAGGTACAACACGACCGCTGATCTGAATCATGTAGAAGGTGGGGACCAGCATCAGGGTGTTAATGAAGAGGCTGAAAAAACCCACGGAGAGAAAACTGCTTTTGCAGGCCTTGAGTGCAGCCTGCAAATTATTTTCGTGTGAACGACGCATAGAATCCGTACTGATGAGGGGCGGTAAAGGCGCGGCAGTGTAGCACCGGCGTTGATGCGGTGCAGCATTAGAGGGCCATCAAGGTAACCAAAGCATAGTCAAACACAATTGACATCCTCCCCTACCTCGCCTTGTCAGGCGCCGGCTTTGGCCGGAAAGGAAGGGGATTTCCTACTGCGTCAGTCGACGTAAGTCGGCTGCTCGCGTCGATGGGTTCCTGCTGCTGGCGGCACTAAAACACCGCTCACTTCACAGGCGATCCGGCCAATTGTCCTGGCCTTTGAGCATTTGAATCCACGCTCACAGATATCCTTTGACGCCACCAAATCTGCGTTCTCTGTGTGGCCGCAGGCCACGCAGAGAAATACGCTCTGGCTTTTTCGATTGTCTGCATGGGTATGGCCGCATTTCGCACATTCCCGGCTTGTATTGGCCGGTTGCACCGCCACCAGCCATCCACCTTGCCACGCGGACTTGTAATCGAGCTGGCGGCGAAACTCACCCTGCGACGGTCTGGACTGGCCTCGGTGTAAATTCGCGCCGTCGGAAAAAAGTTCAATTTTATTTTACGGGCGGCTGCGTGAGAAACGCCGCCGCTCTATCACTTTTAGCAGTGCTGCCTGAACAGCCGCCGGGCATAACTACAGAGCGATAAGGCATAAGTTGTGCAGATCGCCATGGCTGATAAAGCACTTCCACTAAAAACATCACTCGTATTGGTGTGCGATCATGACCGTGTAAAGCAAGCTTTGTTCCGCATATCAGAAATAATATCAAAATGACTCTTTTCTGTAATGCGGCCTTCGATGCACCAGGAAATCCTGCCCTTCAGGGCTGCAACCTAATGTTTCAGAGTCGATAAACCCCCTAAAATCGCACCGGGAGGCCAGCGCCATTTCGGGTCAAGAGCAACCAAGCTGCACTACGGTAGATCAGCGACCTGTCTGCTCTGGGCATCTCTGATCGGGAAAAATCTCCCACATCATTTGGAGATTTTCCCCTCATGCCCAATTGACTTTTCCCATAAAATGATTAACCTCCCTGGTCGCTGCCCCAAGTGGCTGTGGGAACACTTACATCTACAGAAGTTGTTAGCGTCACGATGGCGAATATAATAGATGTAGCCGCTCAGGATAAGAAGGAAGTTTATTGAGTGCAGTCGCAAAAACACGATGGCCTGAGAATCAACTCCCGGATCACCCTACTGGAACCCGGGATGTACATTTTCCGCTATGCCTCCCAGCCAACAGCTGAAAAGAGCATCTGCATCGCTCTGCAGCAAGCTCCATTGGGCAAGGGCGCGATCGACTTTTTTCCGGCTGAAGGGGTAAGCAAGAACATCCTTACCAAGCTGGGCGACTGCATCATAGGGCGCGTCAAAGGCGGCGTTACGACGGTCTTGATCACTGAGTACTACCTAGCCAACCATGAGGTTGAGCCGGTAGACCTGCGAATCGACCGTATCGACACGTCTGCTGCCATCATGCGCAATCTCAATCCGGCTATCACTGCACCGGACTCCGCTGCCTTGCCAAACATTGCCATCGGTGCTGCCGTATTGACCCTGACGGGCCATGTCGAAAACACCGGAGACGTGAGTGTGGTCAATCAGTTGCTGGGCGATGAAAACGGCCAAAAGCGTCTTGAAGGCTTCGCCATCACCTGGGCGAACAAGCCGCAAGGCGTGGATCTTGCTTATACCACTACGCTGGCAGGCGCAGGCCCCGGTCAAAAAGTCATGACCGGCAGCTTTAGCGGAGCCCGCAACAAAGCGGCTGCAATCATCGCAGTCGGCTTCAGCCTGACCGGCCCGGAGCGTTCAGCGTACGAACTCTCTGGCCACGCCGTCTTTGCCGGCGGCGAGCGGCAGGCAATCGTTACCGATCAAATGATTTTTGGACCCAGTGGCAATGAGCCTCTGGTTGCACTTTATATAACGATTACCCCCCAAACCGAGATCAACGCCCTCCGCCATACATCTCTTAGGGAAAAACCTGCGGTTACGCAGACAGATAGCAACATAGGCCAACTGGCCTGATATGGCAGGAATTGACTCATGGCATTGCAATACGACGCAGCAGTATCGAAAGCAGACTTCACCGCAGCTCTGGCAAACAACACCAATATTTCTTCCAGCACTACCGCTGCTATTAGCAGCGTGCTGGGCCTGGACGCAATCAGTTCGCTGGTTGTTGCCGGCTGGAACGGTACTGGTTCGGTTGTCGCACCGGTTGGTCTGGCGCCTGACGTACTGATCATCAACCCAGCTGACGGCGCCAACCTGGCTCTGCCTACCGGTACCGAAATCACTCCAGTGATCGTTATCGACAGCAAAAGCGGTGAAGACGTTGCTCTGACCATCGGCGCGCCAGCTCCTTCGGCTACCGCTCGTCTGGCTGCTGACGCCTCTACTTCGGCCACCGCCGCTGTATCGGATACCGCTTCTACTGACACAGCCATTGCTAAAGTAGTAGTTGGCGGTAACGGTAACGACACTATCACCTACGTTGGCAGCGCCAATGTGCAGCTGGACGGCGGTGCTGGCGACGACACCCTGACTTCTGGCAAAGGCAATGACGTGATCATCGCTGGTACCGGCACCAACACCGTTGATGCTGGTGCAGGCAACGACACCATCGTAGTTGGCAAAGGCATCGACACTGTCAATGCTGGTACAGGCTTCGACACCATCGATGTTGCTGGCAACAGCACTGGCTTCACCGCTACCGCGGCTGGCAATGCTCTGGTTCTGACCGGTGCTGCTGGTATCTCAGCCACTGTTACCAACGCTGAGTTCGTAACCTTCGCTGACGGCCATAACCTGGCAATCGTTGGTACTGAAGAAGAAGCACAGGCTCTGTCTCTGTACTCTGTCCTGCTGGGTCGTGACGTTGATGCTGGCGGCGCTGCCAACTTCACCGCTCAAGTACAAAGTGGTACTTCGGTAGCTGAAATCGCCCAGTCGTTCCTGACCTCGGACGAGCACTACACTAACCTGCGTGCTGACTTCCTGAACGACGTTTACTCGTCGCTGCTGGATCGTGCAACTGACGCTACTGGTGTTGCTACTTGGCAGTCTCAGTTCGAAGCTGGTGCTACTCGTGGTGATGTCTTCAACGCAATCGCGTCTTCCGATGAAGCCGGTAACCTGAGCGACGCAGACTTCATTTCGGCTCTGTACTCTGCCGCTCTGGGCCGTGATGCAGAAGAAGCTGGTCTGAACAACTGGGTATCGCTGCTGGCTTCCGGTACTTCGCGTACTGAAGTTGCTGACACCATCTTCGCCTCGACCGAAGCTGTTACCAAAAACAACACAGAGTTCGTCGACTCCCTGTTCGACAACGCTCTGGGCAACGATGCCAACGAACTGGCCAAAGACTTCGCAGTCAAGGCTCTGGACGGTGGTTCGGTAACTCAGGCAGACGTAGTGATCGCAGTCATCGGTCAGCCTGAAGCTCAAGATCACATCTCCAACGTGATCGTGGTACCTGGCGCGGTCTAATCCCCGTACCAACGCAACAAAGCTGAATGCCTCCAGCCGCAAGGCTGGGGGTTTTCAAAAAAGGGGCACCTTCGGGCGCCCCTCTTTCATTTGTCAGCGAAATACCAATGCCCATGTCTAAAGACGTCGTACATGAGCGAGGCACGCTCATTGATCATTTTCATCGCCAGCGCCAGAACGGCCAGCATGGCGATGCCGATGCTTGTCTGGAACGTGCGCTGCAAACCCCCGAATACCGTCCTGAAGCCTTGATCTGGAAAGGGATCCAAGCGCTGCAGGAACAACGCACCACCCACGCATTCATATACCTCGCCAGTGCCGCCAACGCTTTGCCTGATCGGGCCGACGTTCGTGCACTTGTAGGTCGCAGTATTCTCGCCCAGCAGCAGCCCGCGCTCGCTGCACGGCAACTGACCGCTGCCTGGCAACAGATGCCCGCCGACCCGGCGTTGCGCATCATGCTCTGGCAAGTGCGCAGTAAAACCGAACCCCCTGAAAAACTGCGCAAGCAGATTCTCGCCCGCCTGCCGGAAATCAACGACCCCAAGGAACTGCACCTGGTGCTGAGCCTGCTGGCCACCCAGCCCAACCCGCTGGCCAGCGTAGGGGTAGTGACCTATGAGGTTGAAACCGGTGAGGTCCAAGGCTGGGCCGTGGACCTCAGAAATCCTGGATCGGTCGTTGGCCTGAGCATTATCAATGCCGGGCAAAGCACGTCATGTGCGGCCGACAAGACTCACCCGCTGCTGACCCAGGCGGGTTTTCCGACCACCCATGGTGGCATCCAGGAAACCATCGCCGACGCGGCACTCACCTTGGACGTGCAATTCAGCGATGGCACGCCTCTGCTGGGCAGCCCCTTGTTGAGCCAACCGGCTTTTGTGCCACCAATGTCGGCTCGCAAGACTCGCGGCCGTCAGGAACCGGTCGATATCCTGGTGCCGGTCTATGACGGTTACGAAGAAACCCTTGAGTGCCTGCACAGCGTCATCCGCAACCGCAGTTTGAACCGCACGGCGCTCCGTCTGGTGGTACTCGACGACGCAACGCCCAATGCTCCGTTGCGCGAGGCGCTGTTGGCCATGGCCGCCGCTGGCGACATCGAGCATGTGATCAACCCGGTTAACCTGGGCTTTATCCGCAACGTCAATCGCGGCATGGCGCTGAGCCCGGAGCGCGACGTGGTGTGGCTCAATGCCGATACCCGCGTGCACGGTGATTGGCTCGATCGTCTGCGTGCGGTCGCCTACAGCGATAAAGACATTGCCTCGGTCACGCCATTTACCAATAACGGTGAGCTGATGAGCTTCCCGGAAAGTCGCGTCAGCCACATGATGCCCACCGCCGCGCAACAAGCGCATCTCGATAACCTTGCCCGCCAGACCAGAAGCCCGGCCATGGAAATCGAGACCGGTTGTGGTTTTTGCCTGTATATCAAACGCTGCACCATCGATGAAGTGGGTTACCTCGATGAGGTGCACCTGATGCGTGGCTACGGTGAAGAAACTGACTGGTGTCTGCGCGCCCGTAGCCATGGCTGGCGACATATGGGCGCGCCCAATGTATTTGTGGCGCACCAGGGCGGAGCATCGTTTGGCGACGAGAAGGTCATCCGTGTGGCCTACAACAACGCCATTCTCAAAAAGCGTTATCCGGACGCGTCGGCGCGCTACAGCGCTTTTTGCTTGAGCGACCCGATCAAACCAGCGCGTCAGGCATTGCAACGTGCGCAGGTGGCACATCTGCGCGAACACATTGCCGCCAGCCCTGATAAAAAGTGGCCTGAGATAGGCTTCAAGCAACTGCACCTGCACAACGGCAGCCTGAACGGCCTGCCCCTGAGCCTGACCTGGCGCCATGAGAATCAAAAGGTCTGGGTAACCCTGCAAGCCACTCTGCAACCGTTGGCTTTCAACCTCGATTATGCGTGGCCTGCAGACAAGGCGCGCTTGCTGCAGGATTTACAGAGCCTGGCACTGGATGAGCTGATCTATCAGCAACTGAGCGATTGCCCGGATGCGTTGATCGACTTGCCGGGTCAACTGGACAAGCCCTATCACATTGTCTGTCGTGACGATCGTTTGCTGGAGCAAGGTAGCGTGCATGACTGGCCGGCTTTTGCACGTTTGGCAGCCAGCGTCCAGCTACCGTTCAAAGCGCTACAAAAGCGTTATGCCGCCGCCTTGCCCAATGCCCGGTTACTCATCGATAAACACCGAAAGCCTGTTGCCGTCGCCAAAGGCACACCATGTATCTTGCTGATTGGCGACATGTTGCAGGGCACCAGGCTTGCCGAACAATGGCTGGCATTGGCCAGGAGTATTACCCGCGAACAATTGCCCGTGTTGTTGCTGACCCATACCAACAGCCCATGGCTAAACGTCTTGCAGGCCACTGGCGCCGTAGAAGCATTACCCGAAATTGACGGCTTGGATCTGGTCGACTGCGCATTGCTGTCCGGCTGCAAAGCCGTCCTTAGCCTGGATCAGCAACCGGGTGCTGGCTGGAAAGCACCGCTTCTGGCCCGTGAACTGGGCGTGGCGCTGTATGCGCCGACCAGTGCGCTCGCCAATGAAGCCGGGGCGCTATCCCTTAAACAGTTACCTATTCAACTTGGCCAAGCCTGATGTCAGAAGAAGTCCTCAACAACTCCGACGCCGACACACAACGGCCAGATGAATCCAGCATCAGCGGCGCCATTACCGGTTTGTATGGCGACGTCTTGCAAGGTTGGGCGTTCGATAGCGCACAACCGAACCAGCGTCTGGTCATTGATATCTGTGTTGATGGTGCCAGCGTCGCGTTAGTGCGTGCCGATCAGTTTCAGCCAGATTCTGATACGGGTGATCAGTTTCATGGCTTCAGCGTGCAGTTGAAAACGCACTGGCTGGAAGGGGCACAATCCGTCAGCGCTCGGGTGGCTAATCGGGCATTTCAGCTTGATGCCCCCTTGCAATTACCTGCAGCTCTGCGCGACGAGTCAGCCCCTATCGCCTCGCACGTCTGGTACAGCGACGGCCTGCGCATCAGTGGCTGGGCCTGGGACCCGCAAGCCCGCCATCGGCATGTGCAGATCACCGTCCGCGAAGGTGGCCGTGTCCTGGGGCGCGTAACATGCGACGCACATCGTAATGGCCTGGACCATGGCACCGGCAACGACCATGGCTTCGACCTTGACCTGCCATGGGAACTGGCCGACGGCAAACCCCACATCCTGCACATTGAAAACGATCTGGGACAGCCCTTGTCCGGCAGCCCGATCAAAGTGTGCTGTTGGCCTGAAGGGCTGGAAGGCCTGCTGCATCAGTACGACCAGGTCCCCGATGAGCAGACCATGAACCTGCTGATTCAGGTCGCCAAGGATCAGTCACTGTTCCTGCCAAAGAGCGCAGGTTTCGGGCATTACCCGCAGTGGTTCGAACTGTTCCAGAACAATGCCCCGGCGAAAAGCCGGATACTTCAAGGCAAGCTGGGTGTGCTGTTGATCAGCGAGGGCGATGCCGCGCTGGAAAGCATCAGTCTCGGCAGCCTGCGTGGTCAGCGAGCCATTCAGTACCAGATTGCCAAGGGCTCGGCAGAAGACCTGCTGCCCGCACTGGCGCACCTGCTCAAGGATGGCTGCGATCGCATCGTGCCCTTGTTTGATGGTGACCGGCTGGGTGCTCATGCACTCGAGCACCTGAGCGGCCTGTTGAACGACGGCAGCGCCTGGGGCTTTGCCGATTGCGACCGTGACAGCCCGCAAGGTGAGCGCAGCCACCCCTGGTTCAAACCGGTCTGGGACATCGACCTGTTCATCGGCGCCGATATCTTTACACCCGGCGCTATCTTCAGTTCGACCATCCTCAACCAGGCCTTGACCCTGCTGACACCGTTCGATGGATTGAAATCGCTGAACTGGCAACTCCTGCTTGCCGGTATCGCCCTGGCAACCGAAATGAGCCATGCCAGCGTCGCGCATTTGCCGCAGGTGCTTTACCACCGCCATCACCTTGCACCGGCCAGCCCTGAGCAGTCTGCCGCCTCAATGGATCGACACCAGGCCATTGCCTGGCTGTGCCAGTGCCTGACACCCGGCGCGATGGTCAGGACCGTACCTGAATACCCGGCCCTGCTGCGAGCACAATGGCCATTGCCGGCCGAGTTGCCCAAGGTCAGCCTGATCGTTCCTACCCGTGACCAGGTCGGCCTGCTGCGCACCTGCATCGAAGGACTGCTGAACAACACTGATTATCCGGATCTGGAAATCATCGTTGTCGACAACCAGTCCAGCGACCCGGCCACACTGGCCTATTTCGAAGAACTGCCAGCGCAAGGCGTAACCGTGCTGCCCTACCCGCAGCCATTCAACTATTCGGCCATTAATAACTATGCTGTCGGGCATGCCACCGGCGAGCTGATTGGCCTAGTCAACAACGACATTGCAATTATCGAAGTCAGCTGGCTGAAAGAAATGGTCAGCCAGCTACTACGCCCTAATGTAGGTGCGGTGGGTGCCAAGCTGCTCTGGCCTAACGGCATGGTTCAACATGGGGGCGTCGTAATCGGTGTGAATGGCCTGGCTGCGCATACCGGTAATGAGCTGGAACAACACGACCCGGGTTATCTGGGCATGAACCAGATAACCCGCCGGCAAAGCGCAGTCACCGCCGCTTGCCTGTTGGTACGCAAGTCAACATTTGATGCCATCGACGGTCTGGATGAGCGCGCCTTCCCGGTTGCCTTCAACGATGTGGACTTCTCACTGCGCATCCAGCAACTCGGCCTGCACCTGATCTGGACGCCGTTTGCGCAACTGATCCATGCCGAATCAGCCAGCCGCGGTAAAGACCACACGCCCGAGAAAAAGGCACGGGCCGGACGTGAGCAACAAGGCTTCATGGAGCGCTGGCTCCCTATAAGCAAAAATGACCCTTACTACCATCCAGCACTGTCGCTGGATTACTTAAGCGGACCTTACGGTGGAATAGCGATCCCGCCTCGACCATTGTACGTGCGCACATCGTGGTTCAGCACAGCGCCTCAGTTGTCAGAGAGTGCGAGGGCAACGCATGGCCAGTGAACTTCCTCCTCTGCCCGCCGAGTACCAGAATCATCCCGTCATCTCGGTATTGGCACGGTCAGCGACGTTTGATGCCGACTACTACCTTGAGCAGTATCCGGATGTCGCGCAGAGTGGCATGCACCCACTGGTGCACTATGCGCTGTACGGTTTCAGCGAACAGCGCAATCCCAGCGAGTATTTCGACTCGAACTACTACCTGCAGAACAATCCTGATGTCGATAAAACCGGCATCAACCCACTGCTGCACTTCTGCGAAGTAGGCTGGAAAGAATTGCGCAAACCCTGCGCAGACTTTGATCTCTGGTGGTATTGGTCCACCTACATGGACCCCGCTTCAGACAAAATCAACCCGCTTGCGCACTACCTGCATTACGGCAAAGGCGAAGGCTACGAGCCGCGCCCCAAAGGACCGTTCGCACTGCTCGATAGTGCAGGCCATGCGCACACCGCTCCGATAAAACGCATCTGCCTGTTCGCGGGCTACGACCCCGATGGCGTGATTGATGACTATGTCGTGGCATACCTGAAGGCCCTGAGCCGTCACGCCGACATCTACTACATGGCCGATTGCGTGATGACCCCGGCCGAGTTGAGCAAACTGAAGGGTATTGCCAAAGGCGCCTGGGCTGGTCGCCATGGTGCCTACGATTTCGGCTCTTATTCCATATTGGCCAAAAGGCTGGTGGGCTGGGATGTCATCGACCAATACGATGAACTGCTGCTCGCCAATGACAGCTGCTACCTGCTGAGCGACTTCGATGCCGTCTTCAAACGTATGGACAGCCGGCGTTGCGACTGGTGGGGGTTGCAGGCAACTAAAGGCATTAACAAAACCCGCGACGTCGGCAGAAACCGGTTCAGGCAACCAATTCCCCTGGAAACCGTGCGCACATCGATGCTTGATGGGTTCGAGTCGGCTGACCTGTACGACTTCCTGATTGGCTCCTACTTCGTCGCCTACCGTAAACCGGTCATGAATGATGCCGGCTTTCGCAAGCAACTGAATGCCGTTACCGTGCAGCCCAATAAACAAAACATCGTTCAGAAATACGAAATCGGACTGACTCGCTACCTGATCAATCGCAAGTACCTGTTCGATACCTTCATGCCTGACCTGTACCCCTTCCACCCGGTGTACAGCAACTGGCACTTCCGCATGATCGAAGACGGCTTTCCGCTGTTCAAGCGCTACTTCCTGACGTCGAATCACTACAAGGTGCCGCACCTGTACCGCTGGAAAGAAAAAATCCAGCGTGTCATTCCGGGCGCCGATATCGCCATGATGGAGCGCAACCTGCAGCGCATCACGGCACCCGACGTACTGGAGCAGAACCTTTATCTAGGCACATCCGAGCTCAAGGACGATGAAGGCATTCCGTCTGCGTTGCTCAGCCCTGCGCAATTCATGGAAGCCGACTTGCGCACCCCAAAATACGAAGATTGGTGGGCCTTTCCGGTCTGCGCCTACAGCAACGTGTTTTCAGGTAATGAGCGCGCTGTATTCGAAGAAGTGCGTACTGATAAAAACATTCGCAAGATCATCCTCACCCGCGGCCAACCCGTGGCCCTGGAGGGCGAAAATGTCATCGTTGTTCCACTGGAAAGCCCGGAAGGGCAGTACTACCTGATGCGCGCCAAGACCGTGTTCATCAAACACACGCCGACACGCAACCTCGTTTACCCGCTTTCAAGCGAACTTCACGACTTGATCAACCTGTGGCACGGCATACCGCTCAAACGTATCGGTTATGCCTCACTCGATCAGCAAACCCGCAGCAGCGCCATTGCACATGAACATAGCCAGTGCAAAGCGGTGATCAGTTCATCGAGTATCGACACCCTGGCCATGGCCGCAGCCTTTTACCCGCTGACCTACAACGACATCTGGCCAACGGGGCTACCGCGCAACGACTTCATTCTGCGTGCTTTCGAAAAACTGCCCCAAGACTTGCAGCAAGAAAGCGAGCGGTTACAGATCGCGTTGCAAGGCAAGAAACTGGTGGTGTTCATGCCGACCTTCCGTAATGGCCAAGGGAAAGCCTGCTATCACTTCAGCGCCAGTGAGTTGCAAGTACTGGCGAAATTCCTGATTGAAAATAATGCAGTACTGGGCGTACGCGAACATATGGCAGACCGCTCGGGCTCTTACACCGCGCAATTGAGCGAGCTTCCCATGATCTCACTGGCCGCCACCGAGTATCCCAACCCAGAGATGCTCTATCGCGCCGCCTCCTTGTTGATCACTGACTACTCCAGCTGCTTTATCGACTTCATGCTCACCGATAAACCCATGATCAGCTTCGCCTACGACCTGGATCATTATGCCGAAGTCGAGCGAGGCCTGTTCTACGAGCTGGAGCACGTATTCCCAGGTCCTGTGTGCCGTGACTTCACTGCATTGGAACAGGCGCTTGAGAACAGCCTTGCCCCGCCAGATGCCCTGGCGACGGCCAGCTACCAATGGAAAAAACGAACCTTCTTTGACCACTACGACGACTGCAACGCAGCGCGGCTGGTTCAACGAGTCAAGCAACTAGAATATTAAGGAAACTCTGAAGAAGACTTCCTGATTTTGGCAAAATACCCAGACTCCACCCGCCGAGTTTCCCGATGAAGCAAATGACCTTCGCTGATGCCGAGTACGCCGGCAAACGCAAGCAGACCCGTAAAGAGTTGTTCCTGATCGAGATGGATCGGGTGGTGCCGTGGAAGGGTTTGATTGCTCTGAACGAGCGGCACTACCCGAAGGGTGATGGTGGTCGTCCGGCCTATCCGCTGATGGCGATGCTACGTGTCCATCTGATGCAAAACTGGTTCGGCTACAGCGATCCAACGATGGAAGAAGCACTGTACGAGACTACTATTCTGTGCAAGTTTGCGGGGCTGGCTCGCCGACATTTACTGAGCAATACAGGAGAGGTGCGCCCGTAATGTGGGGAATAGCCGCCGCGAGGTGCTCGCAGCGGCTAATAAATACGGGAATGAGTGAGTGATCTGAGCGTTTTGGATCAACTCGCCATTTTCAAAATCGGCGGTGGCCGAAGTTGGCCAGAAACAAATGGCTACTTCAGACCATCCTTAAGGGTTGATACCATGAAAACAGTCATTACTTATGGGACTTTCGATATCCTTCACCGCGGCCATATCAATCTGCTCAAGCGCGCCAGAGCGCTGGGTGATCGCTTGATTGTCTGCTTATCGTCAGATGAATTTAACTCGGGAAAACATAAATCTTCGCTTCTCAATTACGAGAACAGAAAAAGCGTATTGGAGTCAATTCGGTACGTCGATATGGTGCTACCCGAAATTTCATGGGACCAGAAGATTCAAGATATTAAAAAATATAATGCCGATATATTTGTTATGGGTGATGACTGGAAGGGAAAATTTGACTTTCTCGAAGAATACTGCAACGTCGTTTACCTTCCAAGAACTGAAGATATATCAACAACCCTGATTAAAAACGAACTCAGCGTCTAAACTAAAATACCATGACAATTTCCAATACTTAAATCCATACATTCTAGGAGCTGTAATAATAAATGTTGCAAACTAAACCAACGATAGGTTTCATTGATACCATAGAAAACGATTATGCCTATGGTTGGGCAGTAAACCTAGATACCCCCGAAAAAGAAATAATTGTCGAAATATTGTGCAATTCAAAAGTTGTTGGATCAGGTAAAAATGGAGATTATAGATCCGATTTAGAAAAATTGAACCCTATCACAAAGAATAGCGGCTTCAAAGTAAAAATCACTTATGAAAAAAACTCGTCGGACGACTTAGTATTTATTGCAAGAGAGCAGGGAACGCATATTCCTTTACAAGGAAGTTTTGCAATCGCCTCAAAAAAAATAAATGTAATTAAAGAAAGCGCTGACGATGTCTACAATAAAGGTAAGGAATATTTTTACTCAAAAAATTGGAAGTCTGCAGAAGAATATCTTAAAAAAGCTTTGAGTTTCGGCTGTACGTCGCTTGATGCTAATTGGCTATTGGCTCAGACCATCACAAGGTTAGGCCGAACTTGGGAGTCTGTTAAATATTATGAGTCCGCCTATAACTCGGCGCCTAACGATCTAGAAAAAATCGTTGAACTGGCGAAGACTTATGAACGCATGGACTGCATAGAAGAGGCAGTCAATAGTTTTACTATTGCCTGCCGTTTAGCACCAAAAAACTCAGACTTATACTACTCGCTTGGGCTTAATTTAAGAAAAATTGGCAAAAATGATGATGCTGAAGCAGCATTTTCCTTGGCGATAAAATTTGATACGTCAAACCATAGTAACCAATTTGGTATTGGTGCGCTTCATGCGAAGAAAGGATTTTTTGATGAAGCCATTATTGATTATCGAAACGAGATAGCCAAGAACGGCAATAAAAACCCAGAAATATTTTATAGACTTGGTATGGCTTATGAGAAAAATTATTGCTGGGATGAAGCTATTGACTATTACAGTCAAGCAGTAAATCTCGACTATACAGATTATTACTGGCACTACCGGCTAGGACTTTGCTATGAGCGGAAGCAGCGTTGGGAATGTGCAGCTTCATCCTTCAAAAATGCAATTAATCGTAACGAAAGCTTTGACCCGTCGCTATACAACAAGCTAGGTGAAACTCTATCAAAGTCAAATGATCAGATTGCTGCAAACGAAGCGTATAAACTGGCCAATATCTTAAGCAAAAATTACGGATTTGATGATAATAAAGACAGACAGAATGAAGGCTTTCGGATAGTTAATGACTATACCGAGCTATTCTGCAACTTACCTATTAACGATAAATCAATATTACTTGAGAGCTATCACGGAGCATCTATAAGCTGCAACCCATATGCCATATTCAAAGAGATTTTCAACGATGAGAAATTTTATGGTTTTACATACGTATGGGTAATCAATGATAAAGGCCGTATTCCTGCAGAACTGCGGAGCCTTCAAAACGTTATCTTTGTTAAAAAAGACTCTGATCTTTATCGTTTCTATCTGACAACGTGTAAGTTCTTGATAAACAACTCAACGTTTCCGTCCTACTTTATACGTAAGCCGGAGCAGCTGTATCTAAACACGTGGCACGGAACCCCTCAAAAAACATTATTCAAAGATATAAATAACAGTGAGTTTGGCCATAAAAATATTGCCCGTAACTTTTTGCATACGACTCATTTATTGGTTCCAAACCTGCATACTGAAAAGGTTTTACTTGATAGTAACGATGTAGCCGAAATTTTTCCTGGAAAAGTGTTGAGGATTGGCTACCCTCGAATTGACTTAATGCTTAATGCGTCTGAAAAGACAAAATCAGTTATTTATAACAAGCTTCGTATCACTAACAGCAGACCCGTTATCTTGTTCGCTCCCACTTACAGAGAAGGGCAGACTGACGCAGATCTACAAAAAATGAAACTGGACCTCGAAACCTTATATTCTAACGAGTATACTGTATTATTCAGAGGTCACTATTTTGTCGAAGAAAAGCTAAGCGCAATAAAAAGCCCCGTAAAAGTTGTGCCTCAGGAAATTGACACCTGTGAGCTATTAAGCGTTGTTGATATATTGATCACCGATTATTCAAGCATATTCTTTGACTTCCTTCCAAATAATAAAACTATCCTATTCTATTTGCCAGACTATGATAAATATAAAAAAGAACGCGGTCTTTATATAGAAAAAGACGATCTTCCTGGCGCTTGCTTTAGCACCATTCAAGAAACAAAATTCCACCTTGATAAATTATTAAAAAAGCCAAAAATTACGCTTCATCCAAATCATAAAATTTGCTTAAAAACATTTTGTAGCTCCGATAAAGGGCACTCTACAAAAGATATAGTCTCAGAGTTTTTTTATGACAAGCGTTATCCTGACGATACACATCAAAAAACCAAAAAGAAAAACATCTTGTTTTTCGCTGGCGGTTTTATACCTAACGGTATTACTAGTTCTTTTATTAACCTAGTTAAAAGCATTGACCGAGATAAATACTCAATCACTGTTGCTATTGATCCAGGTGTTGTGTCGTTAGAGCCTGACCGAATGGAGCAGATTCAAAGAATTTTCCCGTTTGTAAGTATTATAGCCCGCTGCGGAAGAATGAACATCACGCTAGAAGAAAAGTGGATAGCTTCCAAGTTAACATCGACGTTCCCTGTCTCCTCTGAGGAGTTAATGCGACCACATAAGGCATCTTATCGTCGCGAGTTTTTACGAAACTTTGGTTACTCCAGATTTGATAGCATCATAAACTTTGAGGGATACTCACAGTTCTGGAGCGCTCTTTTTGCATTTGGCTCAAAAAGTCTTGATACGAAGAAAAGCATTTACCTACATAGCAATATGTATGAAGAGATGAAAACACGATTTCCTAATCTACGTGGCATTATTGGGACTTATAAATACTACGACAGCCTCATTTCTGTGACTGACAAAGTCAGGCTAGAGAACATGGAGCTTTTACATAAAGCGTTCAATATTCCACCCAGCAGATTTCGTCATGTTAAGAACTCTTTACTTCCTGTCGAAATTAAAAATAAAGCAGAAGATAAAAGTGAGAAGCACCTGTTCCCTTGGCCAATTAAAGACAACTACACTTTTTTAACAATGGGCCGTTTATCACCTGAAAAAGATCACGAAAAATTGATTCGTGCTTTTAAAATTGTCAACAAGAAAAAACCTAATACTAAGTTGGTTATCGTAGGTCAGGGACCATTGAGATCTCATCTGGAGGCCGTAGTTTCAGAGCTAAAACTGAGTAGCTCAGTCTATCTGGCAGGCCAAAAATTCAATCCTTTCCCATTACTAAAACAAGCAAACTGCTTTGTATTGTCTTCTAACCACGAAGGACAAGGCATGGTGTTACTTGAAGCGTTAACGCTCGACAAGCCGGTCATATCTACTGATATATCAGGGCCGAGAAGCGTCTTGGAAGATGGCTACGGATTACTTGTCGGCAACGACATAAAATCATTAGCTATAGGCATGCAGGATATTTTTAACAACAAGGTTAATTTTCGGGACTTTGATCCTATTGCCTACGCAGAAGATGCAATTTCTCAGTTTTACAGAGAAGCCTAAGCGCGAAGGAGGGTTTTATGAAATATCGCAATAACACATGGTCAGTCGCTTGCACTATTCGAGCGCCTGAGCATGTTACAAATGCATTCCTTAGGCACTATGAATCTCTTAATCCAGACAGAATATATCTATTCTTTGACGATCCTGAGTTTGCTGCCTTTGATAATACAATCGCTGCGGGCAAAATTATTTGCTTCACCTGTGATGATGAGTACTGGAAAAATGTACCAAAAATATTTCCTACAAAAAATCCCGGTACACGTCCCGCAGGCATAGAAATTCGCCAGCACACCAATATGCTTTATGCTAGAGAAATAATGTCCAGTAGCTGGCTGCTCCATGTCGACTCTGACGAGCTTCTTTTTGCTAAGAAAGAGGTTGGTTCAGTATTGGCTAGCTACCCCGATAACGTTTTTTCTATTTGCCTTAAAAATTACGAAGCTGTTTATACTCGTGAAGTTAATCCTGGCGATGAATTTTCTACGAATTTCTTTAAGACATATTATCCAGACAGAGATACGCTGCTAAATTATTACAGCGATGACATTGTTGATTTTTCAAGAGGCGGTTTTTGGGGAGTAGAAACAGGGAAGTCTTTTGTAAGAAAGGGCCATGATATATTTAAAATGTCTGTTCATCGTCCAGTTCCCAACGATACCAATTTGATAGCTAATGCAAAGACTTATGATTTAGAGCTTCTTCATTTTGAAGGCCAAAGCTTTGAACTTTTTAAAGAAAAATGCTACCTCAGATCAAAAAAAAATGTCGCCCTTCTCATGCCTGATCGGTTTTCAAAAAGGCTTAAAAAGATTGAAGATACTATTAACCAGCAGGGCGATAAAGGCTTAAGAGATTTATACGAAAAGTTTTATATCATGAACAGAAAGCAGATAGAAAGTGCACTTTCTGACGGTTTTATTGAAGAGAAGAATTGGTCATCAAGTCCGATTTCTCGCTATAATCTTCTGCCTAGCAATAACCCCCTCGAAGAAGAGCGCGGCCAGTCGTTAAGTCTATGGCAAGGCATATTGGCTCGTACGTTTCATAATAGCTATCTTGCCTATGATATGGAAACGGGGGAAATTACCACGGCAACAGCGTTCAAACTATGTCATAACAAAAAAATAATTCCTGTCGAAATTAAAATCATCGAAAATAAATTTTCAATTTTGTTCTACAGGACATTTATGGATATTTTTTATCTCAGCATTGATAAGAACTCAGACTCACTCTTTTCTCAAGAAAAGAAAAATGCAACTTTTTTTGAGCTGCTCGACCATAAGCAAGCAATCTATACATTTTCACTGCGTTCGACATCAGGCTATCTGAAAGTATCTCCTAACGGATCTGTTATTTTTGACAGCCCACAAGCACTCGAATGGGAAAAGCTTTGTTTGAAAATGGTTTATCCTCAGCTATAACCAAGCCATGTTAAATCTCTATCAACTTAACTGATAGAGATTTAATTTACTTTCACTTCAAATCGAAATTTTTTATAGAATACCATAATTAATATTTCCGCTAAATTTTCAAAATCAGCTATAGCTGTTAATACTTTTAAACTGTTCACACAGGACTCAGTCTTCTACAGGAATACCTAATGGCAAAAATATTGAATACAATGCCAACGTATTCACGCCTGAAAGGCGTCATTACCTATGAGCCTTCGTGCCAACTGAAACCGCTGATTGAATGGGTAGACGGTGAATGTGCCTGGCTTGAAAATGGAGAAGTGTAAAACGATGACGCAAGGTTATTTTGGCAGCACCGAGTTCGACCGGCTAAGAGTCGATATCCGGCAATCTGTAAAACGCCTCAAGCTCTCGCTGAGCTCAGAAGCCGAAGAGTTCCTGAACCTGGGGGCGATTTCAGTGGTGCTGGCAGAGGACACCCGGAAAAGCACAGAACACGACACACTGGATACAATTTCCAAGGTGCTCCTTTCCAGCAATTTCTCGAGCGACAGTCAAGACATCACGGCCTCATTCAAGGCTGGTCGCGGCCTGCACTCCAAGATGGAAAAAAACCCTCACCTCATTATTGAGTTCAAAAAAACCGAATTTGTAAATGTTATCAACGTCAACAATCGGGCTGACTATTGGGGTATCCGATCCTCGACACTCAGCGTTTCATACAGCACTGACAGTGATCGCGATTGGGTTCAGGTGCTTGACCTCGGCTCTCCAAGGCTCGGGCTTGCAGCACAATCCAGCATTGCGAGATACCTGAGCGTTCCTGACGAACACCCTCGGCAACCGCACCATTTGAAAGCGTATCTGTGTGCCTGCCTGGAACATAAAAAGTTTGAAATCAGTCGCGCACCTTGGCAGGTGGCGATAAATCTGACCGACCTCTCATCTCCAGCAGCCAATGAACACGACATAAAAATCTGGGCCGCTTTTTTAGCGATTCAGTACGCGACAACAGATGACTCCAGCGTGCTTCACCTGCTCAATCCTGTTGATGCTGGCAGGACACAGGCGCTCAGGAAAGCATTTGATGCCGTGTCGGCGTTCCATTTCAATGCCCGCTTCACGTTCAACCAGATGCTGACCAGGAAAGCGACTGTTCTCAAACAGGCCTACGACTGGGCCAGAGCGCTGCAGGTGTATGAACTGTTGCTTGAAGATGAGCCGCATAACCACGTGTACCTTTATGGACTGGCCGCTTGCCTGGAAAACACCAACCGGTACGACGAAGCGAAGCTGAGGTATACACAGGGCTTGTCTCTGCATCCTGATGCACGGCCCGTACACAAGCAGTTAATGGACAGTTCATATCGACGATTTGAAGCCCGGGCTGAACTCTGCACCTTTGTCGAAAAACACCTGGACGCTATTACGACACAAGGTGAACACGCCTCAACGGCGGCTAACCCCAAATCACTGAACAAGATTTTCTGCTATTGGGCTCAGGGGTTTGAAAATAGCCCGCCTATGGTCAAGGCCTGTCAAAGGCAACTGCACAAATACCACAGCAGCGATGAAATCGTTCTGATCAGTGAAGACAACTATCAATTTTATGTCGACATCCCCGATTTTCTTATTAAAAAAACGGGTCCAAGAACCCCTTTTTTCTCAGACATCCTGAGGATCTATCTGCTGTGTGCCTACGGGGGAACCTGGATCGATGCGACGTGCTACCTGACGGGTCCGCTGAATACCTCGTTCGGCCCGGATGAATCGTTTACAGCCTTCCAGGTTTCTCACCCTGCCAGACTGTCGGTGTGGTACCTCAAGGGGCCTGCAGACTCTTACCTTCTGCACACCTGGAAGCAAGCGCTGCTAACGTACTGGACGCACTATGACGAGGTCATCGAATACTTCATATTTCATAACTTGTTCGAAGCGCTTTATTTTCTCGACCCTTCATTCAAGCGGGAACGCGACCGACACAAGCAGGTGTCTTCATCCGTGCCCCACGCCTGGTACTACAAGATGTCACAGGTTTTTGACCCTGACGTCATGAACACCATCGTTGAACAGTCGAACATCCATAAACTCACCTACAAAATAAAAGCCGGAATGGAGAGCAGCAACAGCTTTTACTCCCATGCGATAAGGGGCTTTTAGGAACGTCTGGTTGAAGACCTCCGGTGACTCCGCGTACATCACACATCTGGCTCATCTTCAGTGTCAGGCACGTAGTCATTGCGAGCAGAAACGGACGCCACCCGCTCCCCACAACAGGCCATGCACCAGCCCTGGATCGATTGCTTAACGTCAGTCCGTGGTAGGCAGCAACTTTCTTTGCCTGCACCGGCCTCATCGCCAGCAGAGCTGCCTCCCACAGGCCCGCGTCGATCACCCATTCAGCGCCAGACACAAACCTGTGGGAGGCAGCTCTGCTGGCGAATGTTGAGGTATAGACGCTGCAAATGCGCCAGTTTTACGGGCCTTATCGTCGGTATGCAGCCCAGAGCAGAGCGCCTTCCAACAACGATGTGAATCCAATAGTTCGTAAGCGCTCCATGAACCCCACATTCAAAGTCACCACCTGTTCCAGACGCGGCGCCCCATATTAAGGCTCTTGGCCGTTGACCTTGGCGGTCTCCACCAGACTGTAGATCTGAGCACTGGCGGTAGCACCTTTGGGCGTGTCGCTGAACAGCCACGCCTTACGACCGATAACGAACGGTTTTATCGCCCTTTCGGCCGCATTGTTGTCGATAGGTAAAAAACCAGCTTCTACATAACGCTCCAGCCGCCTCCAGTTGCTGGCCAGATAATTAATGGCCTTCCCCAGCACACTTTGTGGCGTGACTTGGGGCTGCGTTTTCTCCAACCAGCTTTTCAACTGAGCCAGGATCGGTACGCTCTTTTGCTGACGGCCGATTAAACGCTGTTCATCATCGCCGTCCTTGAGCT
>Ga0302167_10000358_pt1 | contig 22956 bp, 17 predicted proteins | sample I_Fen_N1_1_FD_193496 | JGI IMG/M metagenome (GOLD analysis project Ga0302167, IMG submission 193496) | Peat permafrost microbial communities from Stordalen Mire near Abisko, Sweden - I_Fen_N1_1 | ecosystem: Environmental > Terrestrial > Soil > Wetlands > Permafrost | place: Sweden: Abisko...
GCTCCACGTCGTCGATATTGAGTTTGCGGAAATCGTTGCGCACCACGCGGGTAGCAAATTTATCGGAGAAGCCGTGTTGTACAAGGTATTTAGCGGGAGTGTTGATGCCTCTGGCCTTAAAAAGCCGGGTAAAGTTGAAGTGTAACATAGTGATTGTTGGTATTTAAGGGTTTACGTACTGAGAATTCGTAAATTTATCGTGCAAATATAAAAAAATATCGTCAGATGCAATACCATTTTTACTGAAAACATGAATTTTATCGTTTAATATATAAAATAAGTCGTTCGTTTTATAAATGGAGTCGTAGTTCTTAAAAAATTAGTCGTTATTTAGCAGAAAGTAGTCGTAAGTTCTAAAATTGGAGTCGTAGTTCCTAAAAAAGTAGTCGTATTTTGTAAGAAAGTAGTCGTAAGTCCACAGACAGCAGTCGTAGGTAGCAAGAAAGCGGAAGCTATTCCGCACATTGCAGGAAGGGTTTGCGGAACCGAAGGAGGCATTCTGCCCACGGCAGTAAGCCAAATCTGCAATGCTGAAGGCAGCGCGCTGCTTTAAGCTAATATATCTTTGTTGTGTGAATTAAAAAAATTAATTCAATTATAGATTTTGTAAAAGAATGTTTTTATCTTTGGGGCTGGAAAAGAAATATATAACCCGGCATAAGGTGGAAATATATGAACATGATGTTCGTATGCACAGATGTAAGCAGCTATAATAAAAAAAGAAAAAGACATGACTCATTGGATTAATACGCTTTTGAAATTTGGGCAAGAAAAACATATTAAAGACTTGTACTATAACGGGACAATCTACATGAACTCAATCCAATCCTTTAGAACAATTGAAGACGGAGAATTAAGAGGTGATAAATATGAAGGAGTCAGCAAAATCAAAAATTACCCACCAGGACAATTTGAAATTCCTGAACTTAACTATAAAGGAAACTTCTTAGCATTACATGTACGAGAATCTTATGAGACTATTCTGGGGAATATTTTTAGCCTCTATTGCATTTCCTCACATGGTTGGGAAAATCCGAATAATTTTAGAATTGATGAAAAGATAAAACAATTTGGTTCTCACTGTTTAATGATTAAGGATGGTCCGAAATTCTTATCGTTAATTGAAAAAAAATTAAACGAACTGAAAGTCGTTTACAAACATGGTTTTGTTGATTATTACGACAAAGAGAAAGTGGACAGAGAAATCACACTATTTGAAAAGCCGTTAGAATTTGAATATCAAAAGGAGTTTAGATTTTATGTTAGACGACGTTCTGACCAACCTTTTATTTTCAGTATCGGTAGTCTGACTAAAATTGCTGAAATATATTCCACAAATGATGTTGTTGATACTTTAAAACTAACGACGAAAAGAGAGAAGACAATATAACAACGAAAAATCTGGTGCTAACACACGCTTGTCCATTGGCTGTCTGACGTGCATTTTGTCAGAATCAAAATTCTCAGAATTAATTAATTTAGAGAATAAGAAAAACGGCTTGATCAGCGAACTAATGAATGAGAATAGACTTGGTCATTATGACCCATTTAAAAAATGAAAAAGACAATACTAGCAATAGCATTAATAGCTATTTATACAATATCTTTTGGACAATCCAAAGAAGATAGTTTTTTACCGTATAAACTGAATAAAATTGAAATTGATCAAGCATGTTTCCTTGGCATGACAAGATATTCAGAGTTTAAACAACTCGAATTAGACTCTCTAAATCAATTACCCGCAAAGATTCAATCAAAAGCTAGAACAATAATTAATAAAACTATGACTGGCTTCATATCAAGAGTCAATTTTATTGGAGCTAATGTAATTGATCTTGACAGTTGGCAGAAAGAAGATACGCTTAGTGAAATTGAATTTAATAAAGTAGTTCCGAAATACGAGTTACATTTTCAACTTTGCGACACTTTATTAGGGATTAAAAGTTATTGTGTTGACTTAGACTTCGATCAATATGGTCAGCTCTTAAATTATAATTGGCCAACAGATTCCTATTTGATTAGAGCAAAATTTCTAAAGCCTGACGTAATAAAAAAGAATGCACTTAAATTTGCTAAGCGAAAAAAATACAAAACTAAAAAATTAATTTCCGATCTCATATACGACAAGAATTTGAATAAGCTCTGTTGGCATTTGTCATTCTGGCAAAAAACAACTTATCAAAAGAATGGGCAAACAGAAAAATTCAATACAATTATTATAGACGCTACTTCAACAAGACATATTAGAGAGTGTGAAACCGACCTTAGAGAAGTTACTGAAGAATATATAGGATCTGAAATTAAAACTGTGAGCGAAGAATAAAAAATAAACACCAACGCACCCTGGCGCAAATTTGTAACTTGTGTCTTGTTTTGAAGAAACAATCTATTCTTCTTTTTTGCTCTAGCGAGCAACACACCGATTACAAATCGGCGCGAGCGTGGGGGTCGTGGAAGGTAAGTGTAAAAAATGGGAAAACGAACATTTTAAGCTGAAAATTGTACCTTCATGAAAATAGTTTTCAAAGACAAGCAATTAAAAATATGACTCTACAAAAATCTGAATATCAAGAACTCTTATCAGACTTGATTACCCTTATTGAAAAGACGAAATCAAACGTTATTTCTTATGCAAATAGCTCACTGACAATTCTTTTTTGGCATGTCGGGAATCGAGTTTTAACTCAAACACTCCAAAACAAAAGAGCAGATTACGGTAAACAAATTGTCGTTACACTGTCACGTGAATTGGTTGAGAAATTTGGACCTAATTACGAAGAAAGAAATTTGAGACGTATGATCCAATTTGCAGAACAATATTCGGATTTAGAAAAAGTCGTTACACTGTCGCGGGTTTTATCCTGGTCTCATTTTCTGACACTTATACCTATCAAAGACGTTGTAGCCAGAGATTTCTATGGGAAAGTCTCAGCTGAAAGCAGTTGAGGTGTAAGAGAATTGAGAAGACAAATTGAGAAAAAATTGTTCGAAAGAACAGAACATGCAAATATTCAATTGCACAACAGCGAAACAATCTCAAGAAACATTTTTAAAGACCCATATTTACTGGATTTTCTTGAATTGAAAAACGGATTTTTAGAAGATGATTTGGAATCTTCCATATTAAGGGAACTTGAATCATTTCTCCTTGAACTTGGAAATGGATTTACATTTGTAGAAAGACAAAAACGAATGATAATTGATGGTGACGATTATTATCTGGGCTTACTTTTCTACCATAGAAAACTAAAAAGATTAGTAGCCATTGAATTAAAGATTGACAAGTTCAAAGCCAAATACAAAGGACAAATGGAGCTGTATTTAAACTGGTTAGACAGATATGAAAAACAAGATGGTGAAGAATCGCCAATAGGGCTTATTTTGTGTGCTGAGGCGAGCAGAGAACAAATTGAATTACTTGAAATGCACAAAGATGGAATAATGGTAGCAGAATATTGGACTGACTTACTCCCGAGAAAAATATTGGAAACGAAACTACACAAATCTTTAATTGAAGCTAGGGAACGATTAGAGAGAAAAAAACTTGGACAATAAAATCACTGTGCATAATACACGCTCTTAAGTTTGCACAATGAATTAGAATTTTGAAAGGCGAGCTTGATTACCGTTGTCAGAATCAGAATGTTCAGAATTAATTGACAGAATAAGAAGAAAAACCACTCCTACCCGATTGTATCGCGAGAGTAAATAGAGGAGTGAAGAACAACAAAGAATATCTTGCAAAAAAGAGTAACTAAACTACACAATAGAGTTGGTGTGGCAATATCAGTTTGGTTATAAACTAATAATCCTGCAGCTCCCTCATTTACAAACAAGGGGCTGCAGGATTATTTTAGCAATAGCATGAAAACCGCAAAGTCTATTTACGAATCAACTTTCCGGATCCTTTGATGTTCTTTTCTATTTCCGGATTGCCCGAGTAAACAATAATACCGCTGCCTGTAAGCGAAACAATAAGTTTTTTTACTGCAAATACATTGGCTTTTCCGCTACCACTCAGTTTACAATCGACGGTTTGTGATTTCAAATCGTCCAGGTATAATTCACCACTTCCGAATACTGAAACGACAGTGCTATTGGCAACACCATTTAGCTTTATGCGGCCGCTGCCGGAAATGTGAAGCTTAATGTCTTGATAACTCTCATGGGTTAGCGCTGAAATGTTGCCGCTACCGGATACGCTTAGTTCTTTGATAGTATTGAGATTATTGACTTTCACGTCTCCGCTACCTGATATTTTGACAGAAAAGAATGCTCCGGGAACTGTAATTTTAATTTTGGCTACACTGTTACGTATAGATGTGTTCGGTTTTGCGCCTATTGTCAACGTGCTGTTGTCTTTCGTAAATTTATGCAAATCTATCAGATTCTCGTAATCGGTCAGCACAACCGAGAAAGTAGTACTATTGCTTATCTCTACATTTGCAGAAGAAGCAAGAACAACGGAATTAAAGTCTGCTACATTTATAACACGAGAAACGATCTTTCCGGAGCCATTAAAATTTTCGGCATTAACAGAGAAGAAAAACAATGTCAGAAAGCCGGATAAAATTAATAATTTTGATTTCATAATTTGAATGTTTTGAGATTTGACTGTATAACCTAAAGACGTATCCAAACAAAAATTATTACATCGAAGTCAAGAAAAACTCTATATTTAACTGTTTTATAATCCTGAAAACGGCATAAAGCAGTTGTGCGGACTATTTTATTCGTTCATCAATTCAATCAGCTTTACAAAGTCAGATTCAATCTTAACCTTCAAATGATTGTCTTTGATGATTTTATTGATAGCTTTCTTATCTTCTGGAAATAGTCTAAGAAAAGCCCTTCGTCGTATCTTGGTCAGCATTAAATATTGATTAGAAGGAAGCTTAATATAATACCTGGGGCTATTCTTTAAATCATCATAACTAATTACAGTATTATCCGTTCTTACATTTTCAGAGCCTGTCACGGACACTTTGCGCTGAATATACAATGAAAATTTCCCCTCAACTTTAACTTCGGCAAATATATCCGGTCGTTGAGTAAGGCTTGTGTCTCTTACGTTAATTCGTTTAAAGTGTATATCATTCTCCGATAGGTTTTTCAGCCAGAATTCACTTATAGATAATCTATCGAGTTTGAATTTTCCGTAGTTCGATGAGTTTAGCCATATAAGTTCATCCAGCAAACTACTATATTTTAATGACTTTTTGTAAATCATTGTACCGTTTGAGAGTAAAATATCACCCTCTGTCCAGTCTTTATTATAAAACTGGTTGCCAATATAATGCGTATTTTCATAGAAGTATTCGCCAGTCAATTTTGATGCAAAAGTTGAATCAACATCAGGAATTTTCTGAATAACATTGGTCTGTGCATTTGCAGTAATACAAATCAACAGGAATAATATGTTTATATCGTGTTTCATTTATTTGTAGCATTAATTTGATTCTCAACTTGTATAGCAGAACTGGCACTAATTGGCGTTCCATCTTCAGAAATACCTTCAACCTTTATAATAAACTTAGCCTGATTGTCTGAGGTATAAAATTCAAAATTAGTATCATCGGTTGCATTTAACCCGAGACTTGGATTCCAATATAATATTTGTCTGAGAAAAGGGCTATTCTTGTCGGGGACAGAACTATCGGGAACAAGATTTGTCCCGGAATTTATATTGTCATTCTTAATTCGAGATGAATAAGATGCAGGCTTAGAATTTATCATCTCATTCGTTCTGGTCGTTATAGAAACAACACCCGAAAAAACCAAATCACCAAAAGCTCTTTCCGCTGTAATCAAATCGATTTTTATTATTTGTTCTGATCCCAGCCCAATTATTTTACTTATATCATCCACAAACACACCATCCAGAAAAATTGCCGGACTGTTCTTTTGATAGCCTTTTGCTAGTTCATCTACCATTTGAATGTGATACCTGCCTTTCTCTTTAGTTACTCTTACTTGTGGAAGTATTTCTACTGCTATTTCCGGAAAACTATCTAATGGCACAAAGTCTGAAGGCAATACAGTAATTGTCGGACAATTGTAAAACCTGGGGCAAATTAATTTAGGTTCAGTTTGTAGTTTTTCATTTACACTCTTATCTAATTTGTAAGATTTGTTTATGTAAACCAGATTCTGACTTTTTACAATGAATTCTTTGATATTACCGTTTGAGGATATTAATGATGGTTTCCATGTTTCAGATTGTGCAAACTCATCTTCGGTCTTAATTTCCCAATTTTGATTGTCCGGAACATCTTTAATAGTTAGAAACAATTCCTTTCCGTTATAGTAATCACTAAGCAACATCTGAAACAAACCATTGGAATTGGTTACAGCATACTCTAAATTAGGAATACTGTCTGTACAAGACAATAAAACGATGGCATTCTTAATTTTCTGTTTTGTTTTCGCATCTACAACACTACCTCTCAGTATTTTCCCTTTAGTTTCGGGAGAATGATAGCTCACTGTCTGATTTGTATTCCTACTGGTAGAAGAATCATTTAAAACCTGTGCTATCGACTCATATATTGAAGGTATTTTAGATTCTTCAAAAACAGAAACAGATACGTTTGCTTTAGAATTTGTTCGTCCTAAATTGACAATCACTTTCTCGCGAGCATTGTATATGCTCTTGTCTGTAGTAATCTTATGTTCCCGATTCTTCAGCGATACAACTGTATCCGGCAGCGTTGATTGAATCATTTTAAAATCCAATGCTTTATCAAATCTGTTGGCAATAGTTATTACTTTATGAAAGAAATGATCATCCCCCAGATTTTTCATTGCACTCGTGAAGGCTACAATTTGATACACACCCGATGTCAACGTATCAGGTAAGGCCAGACTTCCATCAGCCATTCCTGCCTGAATGTTTACCCGGAATTTTAAAGCCTCGTCTGAATTAGTCGTTCTTAATACAATATAGGCGACTTTACTCAGCTCCGAACGTTTTTTTGTAACTCCATCCAGAACGTACAGTTTATAAAAAACCGATTCACCTGCAATGTAAGCCGTTCTGTCGGTCTGAAGGTAAACAATTTCCGAACCTGTATTTTCAGCTTTTACATTACAATACATTAATGCCAGTTGCTGCATTAAAATTATGAAGAATATCCTCTTTAATATCATCGTCAATTATTTTTTTAATTATGATCCCACCAACCTGGAAATGGTGTTGGGTTACTTCCACCTAATTCTGACACTTCTTCCACTATTTCCGTATTTGCAGGTATATCCACATATGAAGCTTTTCTTATAGATATAATATCGCTCGACTTGGATCCTTTCACCACAAAAGCGTGTTGTTTGACAGATGAAACTTCAAACAGTCCAAGTACAATTTTTGATGAATTACTCACACATTTCATATTCCCATGAAGTTGTGTAGTAATTGGATCGAATATTTTTCCGCTTGCAGATAATTGAGTATTTGCTCCTAGATAAAAACGATAAGAATCATTGTTTATAGTATATTGGCTTACTCTTAGATAGAAAGTAAGTGGAGTTGGAACAGGTAGAACAAAATCGTAGCTTATTGGAGAATAAGGCACAAAACCGATTAAATGATTTTTGATTAAAGGGTTCGATGTTGCAGTTTTTTCTTCCGTAATATTCTCAATGCTATTCAAATCACAAGTTCTCCAACCGAAATAGCTCATATGTGCAAAATCTTTTATCTTTCCACTGGCATCATAAGCAGGTGTGGAAAAATTATACTGAACAGTGACTTTATTTGCAAACCTACATGCTGGAACTACATCCGATTTTGATATAGATTTAAAAAGATCAATCAGTACATTAGTTCCGTCAATATTCTGCAATTTATTGTACTTGTCCAGATAGCTCTCCGTAGCATGATTAATGTGAATACTATCGTAAGTTTGAGGAGGCAAAAGAGTTTCTACATTTGATTCGTATTTATTACCATCCTTTGTTGTGATAAGTAGCTTATATGAATTCCCCACTTTAGCCGTGAAATTTGCCGGAGTGATATAAGTTCCTGCTTTTGGTTCCATGAGTTTGATAGTGTTATTTTGATTATCCGTAATGGTAACTTTAGCACCCAATACGTTTTTGGAATTCACTATAGAATCGGCCGAAAAAGTCACGGCCTCGGTAAGCCTGATAGTATACGGTCCTGCTTCATTTGTAATAATACCTTCTACAATCAAAGCTTTAGTATCAGAACTAATATTCGGATTATAAATTTCTGTACAATTATTGAAGGTTACTATAAGCAACACAACTAAGCATATGTTTTTAAAATAACTCATTTTATTTTTTATTTTTAAAACGTGAAATTAGAATTAAACGTAGGTATTGATTTTTCAATTATGATACCACCAACGTGGATACGTTAAGGGTTCCACCATATCTGTATTTGCTGGTATATCCACAACCGGAGCTTTTACTATAAATAATTTTTTATTCCAATCTGTCCAGTCCACCACAAAAGCGTGTTGCTTAACTGATGAAACTTCAAACAGTCCAAGTATTATTTTTGATGAGTTACTCACACATCTCAAATTTCCTTGAAGCTGAGTAGTAATAGGATCGAATATTTTCCCACTTGCAGACAATTGAGTATTAGCTCCTTTATAAAAACGATAAGAGTCATTGTTCATAGTATACTGGTTTACTCTTAAATAGTAAATAAGTGGAGTTGGAAAATCCATCAGAATACCGTAGCTTACAGCCGGAAAAGGCATAAAACCAATTAAATGATTTTTGATTGTAGAGCTCGTTGTAGCTGCATTTTTATAAGTGATATTCTCAATGCCATTCAAATTAAAAGTTCTCCAACCTACATGGTGCTTCTCTCCAGCTTTTTTTCCTGTTTTATCATAAATCGTTTCCATAAAATCGTACTGAACAGTGAGTCTGTCAACAAATCTACATGCTGGAACTACATCCGACCTTGATATGGATTTAAAAAGATCAACGAATATATCAGCTCCTTCAACACTTTTCAATTTATTATTGTCCAGATAGCTCTCCGATGCAATCATTACGTGAATACTATCGTAAGTCTGAGGCGGCAAAAGAGTTTCTTCATTTGATTCGTATTTATTGCCATCCTTTGTTTTGATAAGTAGCTTATATGAATTTCCAACTTTTGGCGTAAAATTTTCTGGAGTAACATATTTTCCTGCTTTTGGTTCTGTGAGCTTGAAAGTATGATTCTCATTATCAGTAATAGTAAGTTTAGCATCCGTAACGCTTTTAGAACCAATTATCGAATCAGAAGAAAAAATCTCTGCCTCGGTGAGCCTAATAGTATACGGTCCTGCTTCATTGGTAATCATACCTTCTACAATCAAGGCTTTAGTATCAGAAATTATTTTCGGATTATAAACTTCTGTGCAACTATCGAAGGTTTCTATAAGCAACACAACTATGAATATATTTTTAAAGCAATTCATTGCCTTATATTTTTAAAACGTAAAATTATAAGTAAAAGTAGGTATTGGTCTTTCAATTATAAACATTTTGTATAAGCTGACGCTTTGATGAAATTGTGACTCTAGGTACGGAGCGGATTTATAAAAAATCGAATAGGGGTTTTTCTGCCCATACAGGTTTATTATCGATAGAGTCCAGCTACCTTTCCACTTTTGTTTTAATTTCAATGTTTCATCAAATGTAATGGCAATATCCAGTCGGTGATAGTCGGATAAACGGTACTTGTTACGATCTGAATAATAAACATACTGTCGTCCATCATAATTATACTTTAGCTCCGGTAAAGTAACTGGCTTTCCTGTATTATAATTAAACGTAGCAGCAAATCTCCATCTTCTGGTTAAATGTAAGTTAGCATTAATCACAATATTGTGAGGCTTATCAAAAGAAGAAGGGTAGTACTTATTTCCATATATCTGATCTTCCGCAAAAGGACTTGTTGTGTGACGCATAGACCGGGAATAAGTATAACTAGCCCAACCTGTTAATTTACCTGTGTTTTTCTTGACGTAAAACTCAGCTCCATAATTATAGCCTGAAGCTTTAAGCAAGTCAGATTCCAGCGAGTTATTTAATAGAATCTTTGCCCCATCTCTATATTCAACAATATTACTTAGTTTTTTGTAATATATTTCTATAGAGGTTTCAAAAGCATTATTTTTGAAGTTTCTGAAATATCCAAGAGCAAACTGACTGCAAATAAGCGGTGGCACATTCGGGCTACTGAGTTTATATACATCAGTCGGAGACATTACAGCTGTATTAGATATCAGGTTAATAAACTGACTGGCTCTGTTGTAACTGAATTTGACTGATCTGACTTTGTCAAATGAGTATCGAAATGAAAGCCTTGGCTCAAGGCTTGTGTACCACTTTACAATTTTGTTAGCGCTATAGTTAATAGTATCTGTAATGTTTTCCGAGGTTCTGGGAGCATTGTCTTTGAAGATAAATACGTTACTTGGTCCTATATCTGCATATTGAGTCAATCGCAAACCTACTTCAGCACTCATTTTGGGCGAAAAGTTAATATTGTCACTCATGTACAAAGCTGTTTCTAAGGCTTTTTCCTTATTGGTTGACTGTGTTTTCACTTCCGATAACGAACCGAGTGGGATCATGGTGCCAGGTTGAAGCTTGTATTGAATGGAGTTTATACCAAAGTCAACTGAATGTTTATCATTTGGCAACCATGCAAAATTAAGCTTTAAAGTATTATAATTTATTGACGAACTAATTTTATATGCTTCACTAGGTTTCAAAGTATCTGATTGACTCACATTATTTCGATATTGACTCATACCCAGTATTAGCAATGAAGATAATTTATCATTAAATGTGTGTGCGTATTTTATAGAAGCAAGTACGTTATCGTATTGATATGGTGAATTCTTAGTAAAACTAAATACATCGTTGCTGAAGTATCCAAAGAGCGATAAACTATTTTTGGGATCAAGTTTCATGCTAAACAATGCATTAAAATCATAAAAACTGGCAGAACTTTTCTTTAAGTCTGCATCAGGTATAGCATGTAATAACCAGTTAGAATATGTAGTTCTCCCTCCAACCAATAAACTGGCTTTTCCATTAAAAAGAGGTAATTCCAGATTCAGTCGGGAATTTAAAAGACCAATGCCACCTTTAACAGATACATGATCTACATTATTTCCTAAACGAATATCCATTACAGATGATGCTCTTTCTCCATATTTTGCAGGGATCCCGGCTTTTAATAGTGTGACATTATTAACACCATCTGAATTTATAGCTGAACTTAATCCAAACATATGTGATGTATTGAACATCGGAACATCTTCTACCAAAATAAGATTTCCATCAGAACTACCTCCACGAACATAAAAACCTGTTCCAAATTCACCGGTTGATTGCACTCCGGGGAGCAAAGTTACACTCTTTATAATGTCCTTTTCTCCCAAAAACATGGGTAGCTCCTTAACGGTCTTTGAATTAAACTTAATCAAACTCATTTGAGTTCGAATTACATTGAGATCAACAGCTTTATCAGTAACTACAACTTCTTTCAATCTAATGGTTTTCTCTGATAATTCAAAATCAACTATTCCATTTCCTCCAATTTTCACGGTTCTATTATCTTCCTCAAAACCAGCATAATTAAGCCTTAAATCATATTCTCCCACAGGGACTGAAAACTTATAATTTCCATCAGCATCAGTTGAAGAGTTCATATTGATCTTATCAATACTTATTCTGGCATTACGTAATGGCTTACCAGTTCTTGCATCAATTATTTTCCCGGAAATCGTTGCTTTTGTGTATTTACCAAAATCATCCTCATCTCCAATTACAAGTACACCTTTACTATTTTTTTTGTTAGAAAAGTTACGTACTTCTATTGGAACAAAAACATAAAGAGTTGGATTTATCTTTATACATGATAATTCAGAGACACGCTTAACTATCGTCAAACATTCATCTAACGGTAATTGATAAAGAGATTCTCTGAATCGTTTATTTACAAACCACTCAGATTTAAAGTACAATTTAATATGATTAGCATCTTCAATCTTTGGAGCTAAAACATCGAACGTCACTAGCCCTGTAGTATCTCTTTTTATAGTTTCATTTTGCTGGGCATTAATTGAAATACTAGAGCAACATAATGTTATCAGTAGAATTGTTGGAAGGATATTGAAGAATTTTTTCACAAGATTTGCAGTTGGATGGAGTTAAAAAGTAATTTATACGTAAATTGTAAATTTATTCATCTTGACAATTTAAATATACCGCAAATTTAAGTATAAATTTTTATGAAGGATCTCTCGTTAATTATGTTTCACAACATGAATAAATCTTTTTTATTTAATCAAAATCAAATAATCAATGTAAATAAAATTTGAAAACTAGATTTCAATAATTTTTTGTATAATACATGTATAATAATTCTCCACAAAATAAAAAACGGACTTACCACAATGGCAAGTCCGTTTTCTATTTTAAGTCCCCTTTAGGGGATTTAGGGGGCTTTTATTCCTCCAATAAAATCTCCATGATAGTACAGGCAGCCTTCGCAACCGGGCTACCAGGGCCAAAGATGGCTGCTACTCCGGCTTTGTACAGATAATCATAATCCTGAGCAGGAATAACTCCACCAGCAATTACAATAATATCTTCGCGACCAAGTTTTTTCAACTCTTCCATTACTTGTGGAATCAATGTTTTATGTCCGGCTGCCAATGATGACACACCTAACACATTAACATCGTTTTCTACAGCTTGCTTGGCAGATTCGGCTGGAGTTTGGAATAAAGGTCCCATGTCCACGTCGAAACCGCAGTCGGCATAACCGGTAGCTACTACTTTCGCACCACGGTCGTGACCATCCTGACCCATTTTAGCAATCATGATACGAGGACGACGACCTTCTTTCTTGGCAAATTTCTCTGTCAATTCACAAGCTTTGATAAAGCTTGCATCGTTTTTAGTTTCTGATGAATACACGCCTGAAATTGTTCTGATTGTTGCTTTATAACGACCTGCAACTGCTTCGCAGGCATCTGATATTTCGCCCAATGAAGCACGCAAACGAGCAGCTTCTACGGCAAGTTCGAGTAAGTTACCGTTTCCGGTTTTAGCACATTCGGTAATAGCTGCCAATGCTTTTTGAACGTCTGCTTCATTACGGTTAGCACGAAGTTGTTTTAAGCGTTCGATTTGTTGAATACGAACCGCTGTGTTGTCCACTTCCAAAATATCAATCGGAGCTTCTTTTTCCAAACGATATTCGTTCACACCAATAATTTTTTGTGAACCGGAGTCGATACGAGCCTGAGTACGTGCAGACGCTTCTTCGATACGCATTTTTGGAACACCGGTTTCGATAGCCGCAGCCATACCACCCAGTTTTTCTACTTCTTCGATCAGCGCCCAAGCTTTTTCAGCCAATTCGTTAGTCAACGATTCAACATAATAAGAACCTGCCCATGGGTCAACTTCTTTCGTGATGTTTGTTTCTTGTTGAATATAAATCTGAGTATTACGAGCAATACGAGCCGAGAAATCGGTTGGTAACGCGATAGCTTCGTCCAAAGCATTGGTGTGAAGCGATTGTGTGTGACCTAACGCAGCAGCCATAGCTTCGATACAAGTACGACCAACGTTGTTGAACGGATCTTGCTCGGTCAATGACCAACCTGAAGTTTGCGAGTGTGTACGCAATGCCAGTGATTTTGGGTTTTTAGGGTTGAATTGTTTTACAATTTTTGCCCACAACATACGTGCAGCACGCATTTTAGCAATTTCCATAAAGTGATTCATACCGATTGCCCAGAAGAATGACAAACGTGGAGCGAACGAGTCGATATCCATACCGGCATTTACTCCGGCACGAAGGTATTCAAGTCCATCAGCCAGGGTGTAAGCCAACTCAATATCGGCAGTTGCACCGGCTTCTTGCATGTGGTAACCCGAGATAGAAATAGAGTTGAACTTAGGCATTTTTTGAGAAGTGAACTCAAAAATATCAGCGATAATTTTCATCGAGAATTTTGGTGGGTAAATATAGGTATTACGTACCATGAATTCTTTCAAAATATCGTTTTGGATAGTTCCGGCCATTTCTTCCAGCTTAGCACCTTGTTCCAAACCTGCATTGATATAAAATGCAAGGATAGGAAGTACCGCACCGTTCATGGTCATAGAAACCGACATTTTATTCAATGGAATACCATCGAACAATACTTTCATATCTTCAACCGAACAGATAGACACACCCGCTTTACCAACGTCGCCTACCACACGTTCGTGATCAGCATCGTAGCCACGGTGTGTAGCTAAGTCGAATGCAACCGAAAGTCCTTTTTGACCAGCAGCAAGGTTACGACGGTAGAATGCATTTGATTCTTCGGCAGTAGAGAATCCGGCGTATTGACGAATAGTCCAGGGCTGCATAGCGTACATTACCGAGTAAGGTCCGCGTAAGTATGGAGGAAGTCCGGCAGCATAGTTCAAATGCTCCATGCCTTCCAAATCATCTTTTGTATAAAATGGCTTAACCGGAATCAATTCCGCAGTTAGCCAGCTACTATCGGCCTGCTGAGCAGTAGATGCAGCTACGTTTTTAATATCTATGTTTTTGAAATTTGGTTTCATATTGTTTTAGTTACGAGTTACGAGTTACAAGTTACGAGCTACGAAGTAAACAGGTTGACGAGTAAACAGGTACACAGTTTATTTACAATTAATTGAAGAATAGAATTAGTTGATACCTAATTTGCTATTGAATAAATTCAACATATCCAATACATTGGTCTTGACATTTACAAAATACTCAATTCCAATAGCTTTCAAATCGTCGGTACAAGCTGGAGCTCCGGCTACAACAAAAAGTTGTTTTCCGTCGATAGCTTTGAATGCTGCAGGAGCTAGTTCAGCATATTCGTCATCGCTTGAGCAAAGAACAATAATGTCAGCTCCAGCTTTCTGAGCAGCAGCAACACCTTCTTCAATAGTGGTAAAACCAAGATTGTCAACCACATCGTAACCAGCACATGCAAAGAAGTTACAAGAGAACTGAGCACGCGCCAAACGCATAGCCAAACTACCAATAGTTAACATAAATGCTTTTGGACGTTTAGCAGCTCCTTCTGTTGCGAAGCGTAATGCTTCGAACTCGGCAGCGCCACGAACTGGCAATAGTTTTTCTGTTCCTTTTGTGCAACCGCAATCTTCCACAGTTTCAATCTGAACTTTGGCAGTAGCAGCTTCGTTGAAGTTAGGGAACTGGTTGGTTCCTAATAATACTTCACGACGGCTTGAAACAGCTTTCAGACGGGCAGCAGCAGTAGTTTTAATGGCTTGCTGAACTGAGCCTGAAGTAACAGCAGCAAAGAAACCACCATTATCTTCGACTTCAAGGAATAATTTCCATGCTTGAGCAGCAATTTCGTTTGTCAATGTTTCGATATAATAAGAACCGGCAGCAGGGTCAGCTACTTTATCGAAATGACATTCTTCTTTCAATAATAATTGTTGGTTACGGGCAATACGTTCCGAGAATTCGTCGGTTGGTTTGTAAATTGAATCGTAAGCCAATACAGTAAGTGAGTTTACACCACCCAAGGTAGCGCTCATAGCTTCAGTTTGGGTACGAAGCATATTTACGTTAGCGTCAAAAATGGTTTTGTTGAATGTAGAAGTTTCAGCGTGAATGCGCATTTTGGCTGCACATTTGCAAATACCGTTAACGGTGCTTTTGCAATCATCTTTTTTGCACGCTGGTTGATAAGCATCCACAATATTAGCCCACAATAAGCGGGCAGCGCGGAATTTGGCAATTTCCATAAAGTAGTTGCCACTTACGCCAAAGCTGAATTTAATTTTCTTAGCGGCCAATGAAGTGTCAACGCCATCTTCAACCAATGATGACAGGTATTCGTTACCCCAAGCCAATGCATAACCCAATTCCTGAGCAATATAAGCTCCGCCATTGCTCAATGTAGTAGCGTTTACACCAATCACACGGTAGAAAGGTAAGCCTGTTGCAGCAAGAACTGTTGCTTTAGCTTTTGCAGTAACTTCTTCTTTGGTCAATTCCTTGCCTACTTGCAACATACGGTTGATTGGGTCGAAGTTGATTGAACCTTGCAATTTTTTCACGTCGTACTCTTTCGATTTGAAATAGTCGGTCAAAATAGTTGCCAGGTTAGCAGCCGCACTTACACAAATACTGAAGTTAAGCTCAACACAATCAGCTGCAATACCTTCGAGCAAAGTAGCGATATAGTCGGCACTCAATTCTTCTTTTTTCAGTTTGAAACCCAACGAGGTTACTCCCTTATACAAAATGTCCAACGCCTTAGCATTAGCTTCTTTAGCCGATTCCACAACGATGTCCTGACGAACATACCATTCGTTATCGGCTTTTGTTCCGCGTACAAATGGGAAAACACCCGGAGCTGCATCTTTAGTTTGCAGTCCTTCAATGTCTTCTGCACGATAGAAAGGCAACACGTTGAAGCCTTCGTTGGTTTTCCAAACGAGCTTTTTATTGAAATCAGCTCCTTTGAGGTCGGCTGTGATTTTATCCATCCATTGCTGTGCGCTAACCGATGGGAAATCAGCCAATAAATTCAATTTTTTTTCTGCCATAATATATATTGATTTTCGTAAATTCTAAGCGGGTGCAAAATTACTACTTTCTGTTGAGTTAGAAGAATTTTTTTACAAGTAATTAGAGAAAAAATTCAGCAATGGAGAATAACTCTATTTTTTTGAAATAACCTCAATCTAAAAACTCTTTTAGATTGAGAATCAAGAAACTTCCAAAATATATTATTGTTTCCTTTTAATAAATACTCCTTAAAATATAGAACTGAGCTACTCAAACACGAATAATTCCAACCAATATTATTCACAGATAAAGAGTAGACGGTATTTTTCAAATGTCGAAACAAAATGCTTGAAACAGATACAAAAGAAATAATGGACCGTAATAATTATGTATTATTCTTATTGCAATAATCTTTACTATCTTTGTTTTTTTTAGAATCATTTAAAATACAACAAAATGGAAAACCAAAGAAACTGGCATACGAAGCATATTGAATCATTGAGTTTTGGTAATAGGATAGCCGATACCGTAGCAAAAGGTATGGGATCATGGAATTTTATAATTATACAGACGGTATTAGTTGTTGTTTGGATGGCATTAAATATGATTGGATTTATGTACCATTGGGATGTCTATCCTTTTATCCTGCTCAATCTGTTATTTTCCACACAGGCGGCTTATGCTGCACCTATCATTATGATGTCGCAGAACCGTCAAAACGAACGTGATCGTATGCATGCCGAGGAAGATTACAAAACGAATGTGGATGCCAAAAAAGAAATTGAAGCATTGGCAATTTTGTTGAAAAATATTGAAGTGGAGAAACTGGATAAAATAATTCAGATATTAGTTGAAACAAAAAAAGATTGTCTACCAAACAAAGACAAATAATATAATTGTATTTTTACAACTTAAATATAAATAAAAAATAACTCCAAATGAAAAAACTAAGGCATGTCATTTTAGTATTAATTGTTGCAAGCGTTATGCTCTACGCAGTAATGCCGACTATAAATTTCGGATTTACAGGCTTTCCGATCATAATCCTTGTTTTAACCGGAATCTGGACATTGTTGAACAATCCTTTCAATATTATAGCCGGGAAAAATAATGCTCCTACACTAAAAATAGATAAACCAGGTAAAATACCCTTAATCATTCTGGTAGTAGTGGCTGTTTATATCATAATTGTTCCATTTATTACCAGTTGGGCATTACTGCGTACCGACGACTACCGAAATTTAATAGGTAAAGTAGAAACAGAATCGAATCTGTCAAACCATATGTTGCCCATCTCTATCGAGAAAATAAGGGTAGTAGACCAGTCGCTGGCGCAATTGCTGGGCGATAAAGTGCTGGGATCGCAACCTGCACTGGGTAGTCAAGTAACGCTTGGGACGTTTAATATACAAAAAGTAAAAAACGATTTGTATTGGGTGGCTCCATTGCTGCATTCGGGATTTTTCAAATGGCAAAAGAACATGGAAGGTACAAACGGATACGTAATGGTAAATGCCTGTAACGAACGCGATGTAAAACTGGTGCAGGAAATTGACGGAAAGAAAGTATTCATAAAATATCAGTCCGAAGCGTACTTTTTCGATAACCTTGAACGTTACCTGTATTTCCACGGTTATTGGAATGTTGGATTGACCGACTATTCGTTCGAAATTGATGATGCCGGAACTCCATACTGGGTGGTAACAAAATTCAAAAAGACCATCGGTTTTGCAGGAGAAGAAGCTCAAGGCGTAGTAATTGTAAATGCTCAGACCGGCGAAATTAATGATTATTCAATTGCCAACACGCCTAAATGGGTCGATAGAATTCAACCGGGTGAGTTTATTGAAACACAGCTAAACAATTGGGGAGAGTACGTAAAAGGATACTGGAATTTTTCCAACGAGAATAAGCTTAAAATAACCGAACCGGTTTCGTTGGTTTACGGAGATGACAATAACGCATACTGGTATACCGGACTTACATCGGTAGGTTCTGACGAGTCGACAGTGGGTTTCGTATTGGTGAATACCCGTACCAAGAAAGCAGTTTGGTATAAACAAAGCGGCGCTACGGAATACGCAGCCCAAAATTCGGCTAAGGGAAAAGTTCAGGAAAAAGGATTCTCGGCATCTTCTCCAATTCCGTACAACATCAATAATATACCTACCTACGTAATGACACTGAAAGATAACGGCGGCTTAGTAAAAATGTATGCTATGGTAGCCATTGAGGATTATACGATAGTAGGTGTTGGCAACAACCTGCGTGAGGCGTTGATGGCTTATAAAAATGCGTACAACCAGACCGGCAATAAAATAAGTACGAAAAGCAAAACCGAGAAGAATATTATTAAATCTGTGATTACACGTATAAACGGCGATGTGAAAAACGGAAACACGTATTATTATTTCACGTTGAAAAACTTTCCAAAAATCTTTATTGGTTCTACACAGATTTCAAATGATTTTCCGGTTAGCAATTCGGGCGATAGTGTTTATGTAAGCTTCGACAATGACAACCAGGAAGTAATTGATATTTCATCGTTTAAAAATAAGAGTATTGGTAAATGAAACAACAAACAAGCTTTAGCCAAATGAAAAATTTTCATTTGGCTAAAGCTTGTTCTTTTAAGCGTTAATCGTACTAAAGCCGCTGGACGCTTGTTCTATCGATTCATCATACTAGGTTTGCCTGCCAATTGAGCTGCAGCATCTACACTGAAAGTACCATCGGTTACTATTTCTTCGCCATCATTCAAACCACCAAGCACTACATAGCTATTGCCGAGCATAGGACCCAGGTCTATTTCGCGCATTTTGAAGTTGACTTCCTGAGTATCGGGCTGTTTCACATACACAATGGAGCGTTTGCCGGTCCACAATACTGCTGAACGTGGAATAACCAGTTTATCCTTGAACTCGTTCAGATTGGCTTTTACCACACCGGTGGCAAACATTTCAGGTTTCAACTTTCCTCCGCCATTACTCACTTCCACACGCACTTTAGCCACACGGTTTACCGGATCAATCACCGGATCGATAAACTGTATTTTTGCCGAAAAATTGGTTCCGGGCAATGCCTGCAAGCTAAATGAAATGGTATTGCCCACTTTAAGGAAAGGCAAATCGCTTTCGTAGGCATCAAATAGTACCCAAATGCTCGAAAGGTTGGCAATGTCGTACAACACGCTGCCTTCCAGTACATGATCGCCCGTATTGACGCGTCGGGCAGTTACAATTCCCGACGTATTGGAATAGACTTCGAAGTTCGTCTTTACTTTTCCCGATTTCTCTATTTGAGCAATTTGTCGGTCCGTCAGCATCCATTGCATCAGTTTCTCCATAGCCGCCTGGTAAATTTCAGGTTGCGTTTGTTTACTTTTTGCTGCCTCAATCAATTCCTGTTGAGCCGTAATCAAGTCGGGCGAATAAATCATAGCCAACAACTGTCCTTTGCGAACCGGTTCGCCGGTGAAGTTCACAAACAGTTTTTCAATCCGACCACCAATGTGCGCTACCTGATTTTGCAACAAGCGTTCGTCGGCTTGTACTTTGCCATAAAGTCGGACATCCTTACTTGGTTGTTGACGACTGACAACCGACGTGGCTACATTGGCCAACTCAGCCGCCTCTTTGCTGAAGTGGACTGCATTGGAATCAACTTTAGCACCTTTACTTTCCACAACCGGAATGAGATCCATGGCGCATATCGGGCATTTGCCCAGATGATCCAGCCTGATCTGTGGGTGCATAGAGCAAGTCCACAGTTGTTTTTTCGTTTCGATTGCCGAATGATTGTGCTCGTCCGTCACTGCCTTTGGCGAATGAAAGAACAACCAACCAAGGAACAGTCCTCCCAAAATCAGTAATCCAGAACGAAAATATTTATTTGAAAATATTGTTTTCATAAATTGTATTTTTTTTGAACGCTAATTACGCAAATCAACGCAAATTGAGATCTTCTTTTAATTATGAATTATCAATTGTGAATTATTAATTTCTTTATAAGTGCTTCCGCCTTATTAAATTCCACCACAGCTTCCACTTGTTTCAATTCATAGTCCAGCAATTGCTGGCGAATGCGCAGAATATCACTAAGACCGGAAGCCGACGATGAAAAGGTTTTGATGGATATCTCCAACGACTTTTTCGCCAACTGACTTTGATTATCGTACAATTTCAGACGCCGCCCAGCATCGTTATACTGTTGCAATGCTTCGTAATACTGTGTTTGCAGCATATTAGCCGTTGCCTGATAGTTTTGTTCCGAAGCTGTTTTCAAAAACCGGGTTTCTACTTGCATAGCTTTGTATTTTTTGCGATAAATAGGCAAAGTCACCGTAAGCATAGGCATTATCATATCCTGCCCGTTCATGGCCGAAGTAGACATTTCGCTTTTATTGATTACCGTATAATTCAACCCGACTCCAACCATGGGCAGACCCATTTGTTTCTGCATTTTGGTGCGTGCTGCAAGCGATTGTTGTTCGTACGCCAGCATGCCCAACATGGGGTTTCGGGTAAACATCGAATCAGTAACCGACAAATAAGCGATATCCAATGGTTCGGTGGTCAACAAGTCAGTAACTGCGACAGGTGTTTTCGGCGGACGATTCAGCAAACTATTGAAACGTGCTACAGCCGACTGTTCTTCTGTCTGCAAGGAAGCAATATTATCTTCCAAACTTGCCTGTTCAATCTGTATCTGGTACACTTCCGACAAGCCGGAAGCTCCGGTTACAGAACTCATAGAGACCGAACCCGATGAAGTTGCAGTACGAGAAGCTGTTGCAGTTCCTGAACCGCCACCCATGGTATTCATTCCCGAATAGCCCGAAGTAGTTGATGGACCAGCACTACCAGTCATATTTCCGCCGGAAGCAGCACTACTCCCCGAAGAACCTGACCGAAACTTTACCAACGTGAGTCGCTCAATGGTTTTCAATAGTTCCACGTTCTTTTCCGAAATACGGATATTTTGGCGGATCCGATACAAATCGAACCAGGCACGCTGTACATCGTAGCAAACCTGCAACTTAGCATCTCTGAAAGCTTCGAATTTCATTTTTGCCATCAGACTCATTTCATCCTTAGCATTTTTAAGTACACCAAACCACGGAAACATTTGCATCAGCTTGATATCCGCCACCTGATTACCACTCAACACTTCCATAGGACTTAAGAAAACACCCATTTCCAATTGCGGATCGGGTAAGCCGCCTACCTGCGGTACCTTTTGCAATGCAGCCTGATATTCGTTGTATCGCTGTAAAACAGTCGGGTTGTTTTTCGTAGCAATTTCCAGATAATGCATGAGTGAATCCTGTGAATAAGCAGAAACACTTTGAAACAAAGCAATGCAGCTTATTATGGCAATTATGATATATTTATTTTTTTTCTTTCTCATTTTACTAATCATTAAATCATAAATGTGAAATACAGATTGGATCTTTGCCACGAAGTGGCTAAATGTGAATAACCCTGGGTAAAACCCACGGATAGGTAAAGCCTATAAAACCAACCCCGAAGGGGTTGAACAACATTATTTTGTGATATTCAGCCCCTTCAGGGCTGGTTTTATCTCTCGTTTCACCCGTGGTTATTCACATTAAAGTCTTTCAGGCTTTTTCACTGCATGTTCTCTCCACATCGCCTGAAACAGTGGTACCACAAAAATGGTCATTACCTGAATAATCATTCCCCCAAAAGTGGGAATAGCCATCGGTACCATAATGTCAGCGCCTTTTCCGGTAGAAGTAAGTACCGGCAACAGAGCGATTACCGCCACAGCCGTTGTCATCATAGCAGGACGAACCCGCTTTTTGCCAGCTTCAATCACAGCTTCGCGTACTTCATGCACCGTTTTGGGTTTCTTATCTTCGAACACCTGATGAATGTACGTTCCCATAATCACACCGTCGTTGGTGGCAATACCAAACAGGGCGATAAACCCAACCCAGACCGCTACACTCAGATTAATCGGGTGCATTTGGAACAGATCGCGCAGGTTCATTCCGGCAATGGAGAAGTTCAGAAACCAATCCTGTCCGTAGAGCCACAGCATTATAAATCCACCTGCAAAGGCCACAAACACACCTGAGAAATGGATAAACGAAGCTGTCACCGTTTTGAACTGGAAGTACAGAAGTAATAGAATCAGCAATAAACTAATCGGAATAACTATCGATAAGCGTTCCGTTGCCCGAATCTCATTCTCGTAGTTTCCGGCAAATTTGTAGGTCACACCGGTAGGCAATTTCAATTCGCCCGAATCCAACTTTTTCTTCAGAATATCGGATGCTTCGTTCACCACATCTACTTCGGCTTTACTTTCCACCTTGTCGAAAATGACATAACCCACCAAAAACGTATTCTCGGTTT
>Ga0302167_10000361_pt1 | contig 22916 bp, 10 predicted proteins | sample I_Fen_N1_1_FD_193496 | JGI IMG/M metagenome (GOLD analysis project Ga0302167, IMG submission 193496) | Peat permafrost microbial communities from Stordalen Mire near Abisko, Sweden - I_Fen_N1_1 | ecosystem: Environmental > Terrestrial > Soil > Wetlands > Permafrost | place: Sweden: Abisko...
TTTAATTTTATAAATTGATCGCCGAAAAAAGTTATTAAATACTTATTTTTTATAGAAAATCTGCTTATTTTTTTATCTTAACCACAAAAGATACAAAAGGAAGGATTGAAGGATTCTAAATTTAGTTGTTTTGAAAACAGAAGTCCTCAAAAGAATAAAAATCAAAGATTTTTAAAACTAATTTGTTCTTATTTACGGTTTATTGGTAAACTTAAAATACTAATGTGTTTAATCTTTTGTGCCTTTTGTGGTTAAAATAATTATTCGCTCAACTGTTTCAAGATCGTTTTTCCGTTTTCGTTATCGGGATTCAGCTTTACTGATTTTTCATACATTTTACGGGCTTCAGCTTTATTTCCCATCTTTAAGAGTACTTCTCCGTAGCTGTCATAGGCGTTTGAGCTGTTAGGATATAAATAAACGTACAATTTGAAAATCTCATAAGCATCATTAAGTTGATTAGGTCGGGACATCAATCGGTAAGCCCAGTCATTAAGTTCAGATTCTCCGGGACTGAAGTCAGGATTATTTTTCTTTTCAGAATTTACTACATCAATCGCTTTGTTAAAACCCTGTTTTTTAAGATTTATTCTGAGATAGGTTATAGGATCAGATTTAACAATATCAGGATTATAAACTCCGGCAAGTTCTTCCAGAAAATCTTCGGGAGTACTTCCCATCAAGTTTGTGAAAACAATTACAGCCAGATTATCATCAGGATAAACCAAAAACGCAGATCTTCCACCACCCGACATACCCAAAGCTTTATGTTTGGCTCGGAATTTTGTTATTCCCCATCCCAATGCCCAAGATGTTGGCGTTCCGTCATTCATTTTTATGGGCGACCACATTTTCATTAAGGTTCCTTTATTTTTAAACAGTTCTTGTTTTTGTAAGGAAATGATCCATTTTGCCATGTCTTCGGCAGTTGTGTTGAGGCCGGAACCCGTTCTGCTGTAATCAGGAAATACATGGTAATCATTGAAAAGTTTTTCTTTATCCAACTTTTTTCCATCAATAAAGCTTCTGTATCCGTAAGTTGGTGCAAAATAAGGAATAAGGTCTCTCGAGTCTCCAAATACCGTATTTTTCATCCCAACAGTTTGAAATTGTTTGGTTTTAAAAAACAGATCAAAAGGTTGCCCGCTTACTTTCTCAATTATTTTTCCTAATAAATAATAATTGGTTTGATTATATCTGAATTGTTCTCCTGTTTTAAAATCCATTGGAAGCGCTTTAAGTTCTTCCCAAATTTGTTTTTCCGGCTTCAACGCAGCTCCGGTAAGAGGATCAAATAATCTTACAATATCAGGAAAACCAGAAATATGGGTCATCATCTGCTCAACCGTCACCGACTGCCATTTTTCAGGAAGATCACTTAAATATTTTGATATTGGAGCAGACAATTCTATTTTCCCATCTTCTACCAATTGCATTACAGCAACGCCCGTAAAAACTTTAGTACACGAATTAATCGGAAAAATGGTTGCATCAGTAACAGGAATATTATTCTGAATACTGGCCATTCCGTATGATTTTTTCAAAATAATTTTCCCGTTTTGAACCACCGCGATCTGCAATCCCGGAATTCTTCGCTCATTCATTTCTCTTTTGATGACAGCATCAATATCTGATTCTTTTTGAGCCGATAAATAGGAAGAAAACACAGATAAGATCAATAGAAAACAAAATTTCATAGTTAGTTTTAGTTATAAGACAACTTTGAAAATGATTCTATTACATTCATTATAAATATAACTTTTTATTTTAACCACAAAAGATGCAAAAGCTATTTGTATACCTAATTTTTGTATTAATTAGAGGGCAAAATTCTCAAAAGAATAAAAATCAAAGATTTTTAAAACTAATGTGCTCTTGTTTTACGACTTATTGATAACTTAAAATACTAATGTGTTAATCTTTTGTGCCTTTTGTGGTTAAAATAAAAAATAATCATTTCGAATCTATATAATTCTTCAAATCCGATATACTCATAATATTCAATTCTTTAGATTGCTTTCTGCGCATCATTAATGCATAGGAATTATTGAATCCAAGTGATTTCAGCCATTGAATTCCGTATTGTTTTTGAAATTCTGAATTGACATAATTATATGTTTCATCCGGACTTTGACTTACCTTTTTAATCGTTTGTTCGGTTGGTTTTAATAATACCAAAAGTCCGGTTCCCGTATATTCAGGGTAAAAATCGATGGCGTCGTTCATCAAAGCATCAAAACAGATTTTAGTTCCTCCCAATCCTGTTTTTGTTTCTACTTTATAATTGGTATTGCCTTCAATCAGCATTTTATACATTTCTGTGAGAATATATTGCTCACCGAAAATCTTTGAGCCAATTCGTATTGTTCCCGAATTTCCCTTTCTTGAAATTTTATATAAATTGTTTTTAACTAAAAAATCTTTAGCAATTTTTTCTGGAGTTTGATGTAAATAATCTGATTTATAATTTAAATCTGTCATAATCGAATCATTAAATTTACCTGACAATAAATTCAATATTTTCTCTAATTCAGGGAATTTTTCTAATGTTTTGGTTTTAATAATCGGCGCAGCGAAATAGGGTGGAAATATTTTTTTATCATCATTCAAAACATACAAATCAAAAGCTTTAATTCTACCGTCTGTAGAATATCCGCTGATGAGATCTAAATCCTTTTCATAAGCTGCCTTGTACATGATCGCATCGCTTACTACGACAGGATTTACATTCAGTCCATACACAGAACGCAGACCGAGATCACCGTCTTGTCTTCCCATAAATTCGGGCGTAAAACCTGCTTTCAGTTTATTTTCTGAAACAGAAGTCAGAAGATAAATTGCTCCGACAATAATCAAAATCGCAGGAACAATATATTTTAACTTTTGAAATAATCGATACCCTGATTTTTGTAAAACAGCAATCGCCTGATCCAACAAAACAGCCAATAACGCTGCGGGAATTGCACCTGCCAAAATCATATTGGTGTTATTTAATGAAATTCCGCCAAAAATAAATTCACCCAAACCGCCTGCGGCAACAAAAGATGCCAAAGTCGCGACTCCGACATTAATGACGGCTGCTGTTCTTATTCCGGCAATGATAACGGGCATCGCCAGAGGAATTTCGACTTTAAAAAGAAGCTGGGTTTTATTCATTCCCATTGCTTTTGCGGCTTCAATAACTGTCGGGTTTACTTCTGTAATTCCTGTATATGTATTTCGAATGATCGGTAAAAGAGCGTAAATCAATAAGGCTGCAATAGCTGGTGTAGCGCCAATTCCAAAAGCTGGAATCATAAATCCCAATAATGCAATACTCGGAATCGTCTGCAAAATCCCCGCAACACCAAGAACAGAACTTGAAAGTTTTCTTTTTCTGGCGATCAATATTCCTAAAGGTACGCCAACTACAATCGCCAAAAGTAATGATAGAAAAGTCAGCCCGAGATGTTGGGTAATCTGGGTTAATAATTTTTCGTGCTGTTCAATGATAAACTGCCAAAGACTTTGCTGCGTCATACGATCTGTAGTTTTCTGTATTCATTAAATGCTTTGATCAACATTTCGTACTGCATTGTATTTTTATGATTTGAGCTTAATTTTTGTAAAGCATTCCAAACACTTGTATTTTCACTAAAATTAAATTCATCAAATAATTTTTCTGAATTAAAATCATCAACATCCTTTAAAGTCGCAACTTTATATTCAAGCAAAAGCCTGTTTTCAGCGAAAAAATCTGCGACAAACTCATTTTTAGGCTGATAAAGCATTTCTTTTGGCGTTCCGATCTGAATAATCTTTCCTTTATCCATCAAACATACTCGATGTCCCAATTCAAAAGCTTCCTGAACATCGTGTGTGACCAAAATAATGGTTTTATTTTTAAGCTCTTCCAACGATTTAAATTCTGAATGAATATCTGCTTTCGTAATATTATCCAATGCTCCGAAAGGTTCATCCATCAACAAAATCGGTGAATTGGCGATCAACGCTCGGGCAATTCCTACTCTTTGCTGTTGACCACCACTTAGTTCGCTCGGAAAACGGGAAAGAATATCTTCGGAAAGATGAAGTTTATTTAATAATTCTTGGGTTCTATTTTCTGTCTTTTTTTTGTCCCATTTTAATAATTCCGGAACGACAGCGATATTTTGTTTAATCGTATAATGAGGGAATAATCCGGAATGTTGCATGACAAAACCGATACCCATTCTCAACTCTTCTACTTTTTGATTACGGATATTTTTACCATCAATCAAAATATTTCCGGAATCTGATTCTATAAGACGATTGATCATTTTTAACGTCGTCGTTTTGCCACAACCGCTGGTTCCGAGAAGTACCAAAACTTCTTTATCATTGACTTGAAAAGAAATATTGTCAACTGCTGGTTTTCCGTTAAAATTCTTTGAAACTGATTCTACTGTAATCATTGGCGAAAATTATTGAGCAAGTCTGATTCCTGTGAACTGCCATTGTAAACTGGTCTGGAAAAAATTACGGTATGTATTTCGGCTGTGCCCCAAAGGCGTCGCTTCGGAAGCACCGCGTAAAACCATTTGATTGACCATAAATTTTCCGTTGTATTCGCCAACGGCGCCTGCTTCTTTTTTAAAATTTGGATATGGTAAATAAGCGGAATTTGTCCATTCCCAACGGCTTCCCCAATTGAAATGATTGGAAGCAACTTCCCATTCTGCTTCGGTTGGCAAGCGCATTCCCTTCCAAGACGCAAAAGCTGAGGCTTCAAAAAAATTGATGTGACAAACCGCTTCGTTAAGGTCTAATTCCTGCAAACCGTTTAATGTATAATGCATCCATTTATCATCAATAAAATGCCAATATAATGGAGATTTTGCATGATTTTGCTTCACCCAATCCCAACCTTCGGCGTGCCAATGTTTAAAATCGGAATATCCTCCTGCTTCTATAAATTGTAAATATTCTTGATTAGTAACTAGCTGATTACTAATTTCAAAATCATTCAGAAAAACTTTATGTCGTCCTAATTCATTATCAAAACAAAAACCTTCTCCTTGAAAGCCAATTTCATAAATTCCTTCTGAAAAACTGAGCATTTCTGTGTGTTCTGAATGTTGTTTTTTAGCAATATTCTCTTTTTTATAAGGTGGGAAAAGTGGATTGTGACCTAAAATATATTTAATATCAGTTATTAATAATTCCTGATGCTGTTGTTCATGATTAAGTCCAAGATCCAACAAAGGCTCAACAGCTTCAGTCATAAATGCACTTTGAAGAAAGGCTTCCATATGCTCATCAACATATTTTCGATATTTATAAATATCAGAAACGGACGGACGGCTTAAATTTCCACGATCGGTACGAATCACCCTTGCCCCTATCGTTTCATAATAACTGTTGAATACAAAATTATACTGAGCATCAAAAACTTTATAATTCGGAAAATTGGGTTGCAAAATAAACGTTTCGAAAAACCAAGTCGTGTGACCGAGATGCCATTTGGGTGGACTAACGTCTACAATAGGCTGTACGACGTAGTCTTCGATTTCTAAAGGCGCGCATATCTCCTCAGAATGCTTGCGAATATCTGTATATTTTTTAACTAAATCTGTTGTGATGGTATTTGGTGTCATGTTTTTAGCTTTTAGTTCGTTATTTTACTTGCCAGACGGTATCTACAAACCATTTTTTGGAATCTTTAATTTCTCCGATTATTTTAAAACCGGATTTTTCACTCAATTCCTGTATTTTTTCGGGTGAAAATTTTTGTGAAATTTCCATGTCAATGAGTTCATTTTCTTTAAATGAAATTAAGTAATTTCCGATAGTTACATTTTGGTCTTTTAAGCTTACCAAATAACTTTTGCAAGCTCCACTTACCGGATCGTAGGCTTGATAATGCTGAAATTCTTTCAAATCAAAATCTGCATCAAGCTCTGTATTGATTCGAGTTAAAAGATTGAGGTTAAACGCTGCGGTGATACCTTCTTTATCGTTATAAGCGTTTAAAATAATGTGAGGATTTTTCTTTAGATCAAAACCTATTAAAACGACATCATTTGAAGCTAAATTTTGGTTTAAATCTTTACAGAAATTTTCAGCTTCTTCAAGACTCATATTTCCGATATTGCTTCCTAAAAATAAAATAACCTTTCTTCGGGAAGATAAAGAAGCTGCTTTTTGAAGCATTTCAAAATACTCTCCTTCCAATGGAATAATCTTCAAAGTCGGAATTTCCTGGCTCAGTTTTTCATTTAATATCGAAAGAATATTTCCTGAAATATCAATCGGCATGTAACTAAAATCGGTTCCTTTTTCTACGAGATATTTAAGTAAAAAGGTAGATTTCATGGCATCTCCTGCTCCCAATTCAATCAAATCGAAAGGTTCGTTGTCAGGAGTAATTAAATTGGCTAGATCCGCCGTTTTATTTTTGAATATATCAAGCTCCGATTTTGTGAGATAATATTCCGGCATTGCCATGATTTTCTGAAAAAGATGATCTCCTTTTTTATTGTAAAAATATTTTGAAGATAACTTTTTAGGGTTGCCTTGTAAGCCTTCTAAGACATCAGACCGAAAACCATCAATATGATCATTTTCTACCTGAGAATCTGGATGTAACCTTAAGTTCATGTTTTATATTTTGTGTGGTTTTAGGTAACTACAACTATCTTGCCGTCAACATCACTCTTAATAAAATTTACAATCCTCCACAATATTACCAGATTAAATATAAGCTTATTTTATTGAAAAACAGCAGCTATTTCACGTCAAATTATTCGACATTACTAGGATTTTTAAGCCAAATAATTACCTTAAAAAAATTTAATCATTTTATTAATTGAATTTTAATTAAAAGATAATAATTCTACATTGATCTTATGCTTTAAAATTTGAAATTATAACCTTTTGACTTATAAAAGATAACAATTCCATATAGATTTTTGCAATTTATTAACTCTTACTTATCGGTAGATTATATTTATGTAACATAAAAAAACAAATCTCCATTTAATGAAATATTTTATTATTTTATTTATATATTTGTTCAACATTACACAATTATAAACGATTATAATTATGTAATTATACCGATTGTATCCGCTTTTTTTTGAGAATAAAAATATAAATAACTGATTTTAACAGTATTTAGATAATTTAAAGTTCTTATTTAAGAATTAATACCAAATTATCTATTTCATTAAAAATAAAACAGTAATTAAACTTTTTATTCTGTCGTAAAAGACAAACGCTTTTTATACTCAAAGTATACGCGTCTTGTCATGAAACATATTGTTAACATTCAATAAACATCAACGAAATGAAAAACTTTGGATTAATTTATTTTATAAGGCCTGAAAACAATCTCATATGCAATAACCTCTTGGTTAATAGCAATTTTAACATTCTCTGCATTAAAATATCACTGTTAAATTAACATAATATTTAAAAATATAATAATCAGACACTTTACTTTAGCACAGCAAAAACTGTTTTTAAAGACCTGAATTTTTAACGTTTTCTTATGTAAACTCTGTTACCATTTCAATATATCAACACAATGAAAAACTTAACCATTTTTGGACTAACGCCTTTTGAAAAACCGGATACCAACCTAATGCTTGCAATGCATCAGGCAGGTGCATTTCCCATCCTCAGTTTAGGGCACGAATTAACGACCGCACAACAAGCGCTGAATCAGCTTGAACAGGCAAATATACCTTCTTATGGTATTTGCTTTTCTAATGATAAACTTACCTCGCTTCAACTTTCAGAGAAGATAAAATTTGCTATTCTTCCGTTTGGGACTACGTTCAATTCCAACCCAGATATATCCCTTATTTATCAGGTAACCAGCTTAGATCAAGCCAGAGAAGCTGAACAATCAGGAGCGAAAGGAATTATCATAAAAGGAAATGAGGCAGGCGGCCTTGTTGGTTACGAATCAACTTTTATCTTGTTTCAACGCATCATTAAAGAAATCAAAAACATTCCTATTTGGGTACAAGGAGGTATCGGACTTCATACTGCAGCAGCAGTAAAAGCATTGGGAGCAACCGGTATTGTATTGGACAGTCAACTTGCTTTATTCCCGGAAAGTTCAGTTCCAAAAGATATCAAAGACCTCTGTTCAAAACTCAATGGAACAGAAACTAAAATCATAGCCAATCATCGCGTATTGGTAAGACCTAACTCTCCTGCATTACCCGAAAATATAACTGCTGAAGATCTAAAAAAATACTTTACAGATCTGGATATCACTAAGAGTTATATTCCAATGGGACAGGATATTTCCTTGGCAACAGATCTGTATGAAGACTTTAAAAATCTAAAGAAAATGGTTTTTGGATTCAAAGAAGCAATGTATGGTCATTTAAGACAAGCAAAAGCTCTTCAGGTTATTGCTCAAGACAATATTTTAGCTAAAGAATTAGGCTTAAAATATCCAATTGCCCAAGGGCCAATGACCCGTGTGAGCGACGTTCCGGCATTCGCCAACGCCGTAGCAGAAGCAGGTGCTTTACCTTTCGTAGCTTTATCTTTACTAAAAGGTCAACAGGCGAAAGCTTTGGTAATGGATACTAAAAAATTAGCTGGCGAAAAAACATGGGGTGTGGGAATTTTAGGATTTGCCCCTCAGGAATTAAGAGAAGAACAAACATCTTATATATTAGAAGCTAAACCTCCCGTTGTATTGATTGCCGGAGGAAGACCAGCTCAGGCAAAAGTATTTGAAAAAGCAGGAATAAAAACATTTTTACATGTTCCCTCCCCCGCTTTATTAGATATTTTCTTGAAAGAAGGAGCTACCAACTTCATTTTCGAAGGACGCGAATGCGGCGGTCATGTGGGCCCACTTTCAAGTACGGTTCTTTGGGAAAAACAAATCGAACGCATCTTAAAAGAAGAACATCCTGAAAACATCAGCGTATTTTTTGCAGGAGGAATTCACAATGACTTTTCTACAGCTTTCGTTTCCATCATGGCGGCTCCATTAGCAGCAAGAGGTGTAAAAGTTGGCGTATTAATAGGAACAGCTTATCTATATACCCAAGAGGCAGTTACTTGTGGAGCCATTCAGGAAGAATTCCAGATACAGGCTTTACAGGCAGAAGAAACCGTTTTATTAGAAACCGCTCCGGGACACGAAACCAGATGTTTAGACACTACATTTGCTCAACATTTTAATAATGAAAAAGCAAAACTGATCGCAGCCGGAACAGATAAAAAAGAGGTTTGGGAAAAGCTCGAAAAATTAAACGTAGGTCGTTTAAGAATTGCAGCAAAAGGTGTAGAACGTCAAGGCGATCAATTGGTTACCATTCCTAAAGAAGAGCAACTGGATTTAGGCATGTACATGATCGGACAGGTTGCTACCATGCATGAAAAAGTTATCACTCTTGATGAACTTCATCAAAATGTGAGCATAGATAATCATCAATATATTCAAAACGCCGCATTACCGGAAGAGCCAACATCCAACGAAAAAGCATTGGATATTGCGATTGTTGGTATGGAATGTATTTTCCCTGATGCAAAAAATTTAGAAGAATATTGGCGCAATATTATTTTAGGAAAAGACAGTGTAACAGAAGTTCCGGACGAAAGATGGAATAAAGAACTGTATTATCACCCGGACTCCAATGAATCAGATGTATCTCACTCAAAATGGGGCGGATTTATCCCTAAAATTGATTTCGATCCTTTAGAATTTGGAATTCCACCACAGTCTCTTGCTGCCATTGAACCTACTCAACTGTTAACCTTATTGGTTGCCAAACGTGCGATGGAAAATGCAGGCTATGGTGACAAACATACAAACAGAGAAAATATTTCTGTAATTATTGGTGCTGAAGGTGGAAATGACCTTGCCAACAGTTACAGCTTCAGAGGATTTTATAAACAAGTTTTCGGGGAGCTTCATCAAGAAGTTAAAGAAGCATTTCCGCATACAACAGAAGACTCATTCCCCGGTATTTTAGCGAATGTCATCGCAGGAAGAATTACCAACCGTTTAGATTTAGGCGGAAGAAATTATACCGTAGATGCCGCGTGTGCTTCTTCTTTGGCAGCTCTTGAATTGGCATGTCAGGAATTGATATTAAATAAATCAGACATGGTTCTTGCGGGCGGAGCAGATTTACACAATGGAATCAATGATTACCTCATGTTCTCCAGCACTCATGCCCTTTCCAGAAAAGGAAGATGTGCAACCTTCGACAGTGACGCAGACGGAATTGCTCTTGGTGAAGGTATTGCTATTCTCGTGTTAAAAAGATACGAAGATGCCGTACGCGATGGCGACCGTATTTACTCTGTCATCAAAGGAGTTGGAGCATCTAGTGATGGTAAAGCTTTAGGTCTTACTGCTCCGAGAAAAATCGGTCAGGTAAGAGCATTGGAGCGTGCATACGCCCAAGCTGGTATTAGTCCAGCATCCGTTGGATTGGTTGAAGCTCACGGTACAGGAACCGTTGTTGGAGATAAAACAGAATTAAGTGCTCTAACTAATTTATTCAGTCGTTCAGGGGCATTGCCGGGTCAGACTCATTTAGGTTCTGTAAAAACACAAATCGGACATACAAAATGTGCTGCAGGATTAGCGGGATTAATTAAAGCTTCTTTAGCAGTTTATCACGGAGTAAAACCTCCTACGCTTCATTTACAACAGCCTAATGCATATTATAATGCTCAAACAAGCCCGTTTGCTTTTTATGCAGAAAGTGGATTATGGAGTGAGAAAAACCGTTATGCGGGAATCAGTGCGTTTGGATTTGGGGGAACTAATTTCCATGCTGTCATTGCCAATCATCCTAAAAAAGATGATTCTGCGGTATTGCAATCTTGGCCTTCGGAATTATTTGTATTCCGTGGAGATACATATGATGAGGCTAAAATTCAATTAAATCAAATTAAATCTTTACTCGAAGTAAACGATACTATTTCATTAAAGAATATTGCTTACAGTTTAGCCGTTAGTTCAGAAAAACAAGTTCAGTTAAGCATTGTTGCGGACACCACCGAACATTTGATGATGAACATCGAACTGGCACTTTCAGGAATTGAAAGCAAAGACACTTTCACTGTCAATAAAAGAGACGGTAAAGTAGCATTTTTATTCCCTGGACAAGGCAGCCAGAGAATCAATATGGCTCGTGATCTTTTCGTTGCTTTCCCTGAAATGCGAAAATTAATCAATTCATATCCTGAATTGGAAAAAGTTGTTTTCCCTTCAACCACATTTAATGAAGCAACATTAAAACAGCAAAAAGAAACCATTAAAGATACCCGATTGGCACAACCTCTTTTAGGAATTGTTGATCTTGCCTTAGCTAAACTCCTACAATCTATCGGGATTGTTCCTGATATGTTAGCGGGTCACAGTTATGGAGAATTACCTGCTTTATGTTTTGCAGGCGTATTCGAAGAAGAAAAATTGGTTGATTTAAGTATCAAAAGAGCGCAATCCATTTTAGACTCAGTAGAAGGAGGTGATCCGGGAACAATGATCGCAGTAAGCTCAACCCGAGAAAATCTACAACCCATTTTAGATACCGTTGAAGGCTGTTATCCCGTCAATTACAATGCGCCAACGCAATGTGTGATAGCAGGAAGTACAGAAGCGATCAACAAATTAATGGAAATCCTTAAACAGGAACGTATTTCTGCTAAAAAACTGGAAGTTGCGTGCGCCTTCCACAGTCCGTTATTAGCTAAATCTAAAGGTTTATACGAAACTGTTTTACAAGATGTTTCTTTCGAAGAAATGCAGATTCCGGTTTGGTCAAATACAACAGCCACAACTTATCCGACGGCAGTTTCAGACATCAAAGAAAGACTAACGAACCACTTGGTACAGCCTGTAAGATTTGTAGAAGAGCTTCAAGCAATGTACGAAGATGGCGCAAGAATCTTTATCGAAGTAGGCCCAGGAAAAGTGTTGGCAGGATTAACCAAATCTTGTTTGGATAAAGAGCATTTAACGCTTTCTGTAGAAGACAGTAATGGGAATAAATTGACTTATCTGCTTTCTATGCTGGCTCAATATTTAGGGACGGGTCGTCATTTTAATATTGCTAAACTTTTTGAAGGTCGTAATGTTCAGTTAATTCAAATTGATCAACCTGAATTATACAAAAAAAGCCCTGCCATCTGGCGTGTAAACGGACAAGCTGCACATCCAACAAACGGATCATTGCCTGCCAATGGTGCATTACCAATCATAACTCCAATTCAAATGAACAACTTTACAAATAACCAAGCTCCTGTGATTGAAACTCAATCTAATACTGAACGTATGTTGCAGGAATATTTAAACAGTATGCAACTTATGATACAGGCACAACGCGATGTGATGCTTACGTTCTTGGGACAAAATCCTCAAGTAAGCCCTGCTCCTGTTTATGTTTCACAAGTTCCGGCTCATTCAAACGGCCATGCGCCAATCATCTCTGCTCCTTTAAATGACGGTGTTGAAAAAACAATTGTTATTCCGCTAAAACAAGCTCCCACAAAGGATATTAAAACATTATTACTTCAAGTTGTAAGTGATAAAACAGGATATCCTCACGAAATGTTGGGGATGGAAATGGACTTGGAAGCTGATTTAAGTATTGATTCAATTAAACGAGTTGAAATCATTGGTACACTGAAAGCTGAACTAGGTTCTTTCTCCTCAAATAGCGCAAATGAAGATACCATCATGGAGCAATTGGCTTCGATAAAAACCTTAAACGGGTTGGTTTCTTGGTTAACAGAATATTCAGGAGCATCATCAAACACTTCAGAAAAAGTTGCACCTGTAAAAACAGCTTCAACAGCTCAAAATAAATCTGCATTTTCTCTTGAAGAACTTCAGACAGCAATTCTGGATATCGTAAGCGAAAAAACAGGATATCCAAAAGAAATGTTAGGTTTAGACCTTGATTTGGAAGCAGATTTAAGCATCGACTCTATCAAACGTATGGAAATCATTGGTGAGCTTAAAACTAAAATCGGTTTCGGTGAAGATTTAGAACAGGCGGATGATTTAATGGAAAAATTAGCTGCCATCAAAACATTGAGCGGATTAGCTTCTTGGATCAATGAAATGAGCGGAAATAACACTCCAGAACCTATTCAGAATTTACTATCCCGTCTTCGATTTGATTTAACACCAACGGATGTTTCTTTAATCGAAAATAACGAAATCCTGCAAGGAAAACGTTTTGCAATCACTCAAGACAACAGCAACCAAAATTTGGCTATAAAAAATGCCCTTGAAAAGCATGGAGCAATCGCTGAGTTAGTGGATACAGACAAAGATCTTACGAATTTTGACGGATTAATTATCCTTGATCTGTTCTCTTCTGCCGTAAAACAAAATATTATTGATCATGTTGATTTAATTAAAAGATTAGACCTTGATAAAGCTCAATGGATTTATTTGATTTCAGATATTCCGGCACATGTTCAGGAACTCACAGACACTACTCTTTTACGTCATTATAAAGGATATCCTGGGTTGTTCAAAAGCTTAGCTAGAGAATTTGAAAACACGAATTGTAGATTAATCAGCTTAAACTCTCCTCAGCAGGTAGATCAAATTGCTGATATCATTTTAAAAGAAATACTGACAACTGATAAACCCTCTGAAGTCATTTACAAAAATGACCAAAGACATAAAATAAACATCATCCCATCGCCTTTGGCAACAGGATTGAGTGAAGCACACATCCAATTAGATAAAGATTCAGTTGTTTTAGTTCTTGGAGGCGCACAGGGAATTACTTCCGAACTCGCAAAACATATGTCAAAGGCTTATCCGTGTACATATATCTTAGTGGGAAGATCAGAAGATCCAAGAAATCAGACAACAAATAACGAATTAGAAGCATTTAAATCGAAGGAAGAAATAAGAGCTTATCTTATCAAATCCGGAACATTCACTTCACCATCTGAAATAGAAAAAGAAACGATAAAAGTTTTCAAAAACAATCAGATTCTACGTACCATCCGCGATATGGAACAAATGGGAAATACGATTATTTACCAATCATTAGATCTTTGTGATGAAGATGGATTATCTGAGTTAATCAATTCTATTTATGAAAAATACAACCGTTTAGACGGGGTAATTCATGGTGCGGGTCTTTTGGAAGATAAATTATTCAAACAAAAAACAACAAGTTCTTTCGGACGTGTATTTGATACCAAAGTAAAACCACTTCGTGTATTGGCAGAAAAACTGCGTACAGATTGCCAGTTTGTAGTGTTATTCTCAAGCATTGCTTCGGTTTATGGAAACAAAGGACAAACCGATTATGCTGCTGCAAACTCTGTGTTAGATGATTATGCAAATGCTTTAAATAAGAAATTAAAAGGAAAAGTAATTTCCATCAACTGGGGTCCTTGGAAAGGTGCCGGAATGGTTTCATCAACACTAGAAACAGAATATGAACGCCGAGGTATTTCTTTAATTCCATTGGAACAAGGAAAGGAAATTTTCCTGAATGAAATAAAATACGGAACTGAAAGTCAGGTATTGATCATGTCCGGAAATAATTGGTAAACATCTGTATAAGATACGTATGAAAAAAACAGATGTTGCTGTCATTGGTCTATCTTGTGTCTTTCCGGGGGCACAGGATGCCAACACTTTTTGGCAGAATATTGTCAATAAAGTAGACTCTACCCAATTAGCTCCAGCCGATCGAATTGATCCTGTTCATTTTAGCGATAGCACCAATCCGGTTGACCGTTTTTACTGTCAGCGTGGCGGGTTTATCTCTGATTATGAATTTGATCCTACCTCTTTTGGAATTCTACCATTAGCCGTTGAAGGGACTGAACCCGATCATTTATTAACGTTGGATCTGGTTCAAAAAGCCTTGGACGATGCAGGAATTTTTCAAAAAGAAATTTCGCTTGAAAAAACAGGAATTATCATTGGGAAAGGAAATTATACAGGACCTGGTGCTACCCGTGCTATTGAAATCGTAAGAACAGGAGAACAAATTTCTTCGTTGTTAAAAGAATTATTGCCCGAAGTTTCTTCTGCTGATATTGAAAAAGTAAAACACGCTTTTCAGGAAAAGAAAGGACGTTTTGCCGCTGATACCGCGATGGGATTAATTCCAAATTTGGTTGCTTCCTTAGTGGCTAACCGATTTAATTTAGGCGGGGTTGCATTTACCGTAGATGCCGCTTGTGCAAGTGCTTTAATTGCGGTAGACCACGCGGTACAGGAACTTCAACGAGGAAGATCTGACATTATGATTGCAGGAGGTGTACACACCGGACAAAATGCTGCTTTCTGGAGTATTTTTGCACAATTGGGTGCGTTATCCCGTCAACAACAAATCAAGCCTTTCAGCAATGATGCCGATGGTCTGTTGATTGGTGAAGGTTGTGGTTTTGTGGTTTTGAAAAGATTGGAAGATGCCGTTCGAGATCAGGATAAAATTTACGCAGTCATTAAAGGCGTTGGCGTAAGCAGCGATGGTAACGGAACCAGCGTGATGAGTCCTGCGGTCAAAGGTCAATTAAAAGCCCTACAACAAGCTTGGAGCAATGCAGATTTAGATGAAAAACAAATCGGTTATCTGGAAGCCCACGGTACAGGAACTCCACTTGGTGACAAGACGGAATTACAGACATTAGCTCAGTTTTTCGGAAAGGAAGAATCAGCTAAAATAGCAGGTATCGGGTCTGTAAAATCGAATATCGGTCACGCCATGCCTGCTGCGGGAATTGCTGGTTTAATCAAAACTTGTCTGGCACTTCACCACGATACTTTGCCACCAACATTATACTGTGAAAATCCGACTTCGGATATGCAGAATACCAGATTCGAGCCTGTTCAGGAAGCAAAAAGCTGGTCTAAAACAGGATTACCTAAAGTAGCAGCAGTCAATGCTTTCGGTTTTGGAGGAATTAATGCACACGTAGTGTTGGAAGGTTATGACATGCCGAAAAAAGATAAGGTCTTAATCTTAGCCAGACCAACCCATGAAGCATTATTATCTGCTTTGCAAAATAACGAAAGTACATTAGGCGAAGGAGATTATCGTATTGCGCTATTTGATCCAAACCCTGCAAGAATTGAAAAAGCTATTAAAATTGTCGCCAAAAATAATCCTTGGCGCAACAAACAGGATATTTGGTACACCAACACTCCTCTATTGCAAAATGGAGAAAAAGTAGCCTTTGTTTTCCCAGGATTAGATGGATTAGCGAAAGGCGAAGTAGAAAGTGTAAGCCGTTATTTTAACATCAATGCACCGATTGAAACGGAAGGTGAAGGATTGTTAAATGATGCTTTAAATATCTTCAACAATTGCAGTATTCTCGATAATTCATTAAAGAAATTAGGAATTATTCCTGACATGAATGCAGGTCACAGTTTGGGAGAATGGCTGGCAGGTTATTCTTCTGAATTGGCGGAAGTAAATTCTGTAAAGGCTTTAATTGATGTTTTAAATCCTGAAACCTTTGAATTAAAGGATTCCAGATTCATCGCCATCGGTGCCGGAATTGAAACCATAAAACCCATTATTGAAGACATTTCAAACGTATATATTTCCAATGATAATTGCCCCAATCAGGTAATTCTTTGCGGAAGCAATGCAGCGTTGGATGAATTAGTACCGTTATTAAAATCAAAACAGATATTTCATCAGATATTGCCATTCCAATCTGGTTTTCACTCGCCTTTTATCGCCAATAAACTGGATGTGATTTTAGCAGGAATGGAAAAAGCACAATTTCAAAAAACAAAAATCCCATTGTGGTCTGCAACAACGCTGGAACCTTATCCATCAGATCAGGACGCGATCAGAAAACTGAGCGCAGAACACCTTGTGCAACCCGTTCGTTTCCGCGAACTGACCGATAAATTGTACGAAGAAGACGCAAGATTCTTTATTCAAATCGGAACAGGCGGATTGATTGGATTTATTGATGATACGTTGAAAGGAAAAGCATTCAGCACGATTGCCTCCAGCATTCCTACCCGATCTGCCTTAGCACAATTACAACGTGTGGTAGCCGCATTATTTGTGGAAGGTAAAGTGGTGGCGCTAGACTTTTTAGACATCCATACGTTCTCCAAAAAATCATCAGGGAAAGGCATTAAACTGGAATTAGGTTCGCCCATTATCCGTGATTTTAAAGAAGTAAAAGCATTGGCTCAATCTTTTGGAACTTCAAAGCAAAATACCGTTTCTATTCCTGTGGCGAAATCTGGACATCCTTTGGTACAGGCATTTCAGAATAATATTTCGGATATGATTCGTATGCAGGAGGAAGTGTTGACCTTATTTCAGGATCGCCCGAAAGTTTCAATTCCGAATGTGGTTTTACCAAAAGTTCAGGCTTCGATAAGTAAGAATTTTGAAAAAACTTTATACGTTACATTGGAAAGTCACCCTTACCTTATCGACCACAGTTTATTAAGACAACCGAAAGGCTGGCATGAAGTGGCCGATATGGAACCTGTGATTCCAATGACGATGATCTTTGAACAATTAGCAGAAATTGCACAAGCAGAAATACAAGGATCGCAAGTTCATAAAATAATGAATGTAAGTGTGTTTCAATGGATGAACGTTGCCCAACCTTTTGAAAAAACAGTGAAAGCAGAATGGAAATCCACTAACCACGCTTATTTAGATATTGAAAATTTCGTGAATGCTGAGGTGGTATTAACCTCATCTTCTCGCCCCAATCCTACTTTTAATCTTTCAATCGGAGATTTACTACCTATCGAAAGAACACCTGAAGAAATCTACGACAAACACATGTTTCATGGAGAATGTTATCAGGGAATAACGGAAGTTTCAAAGGTCGGAACAAAAGGAATTATCGGAAAAATTAAAGGAAACGGAGGAAAAGGTTCTTTGCTGGATAATGCAGGACAATTATTCGGACTATGGTTACAACTTACCTTAACGAAAGATAGAATTGCATTCCCAGTAAAAATCAAAGACATTGAATTTTTCGGTGATCTACACGATCAGGACGGTATTTTTGAATGTACCTGCAGTCTGACTGAAATGAACGAAGAATTTGCGATTGGTGATATTCTTTTAACCAAAAACAATAAAGTGTGGTGTAAAATTTCAGGTTGGCAAAACCGTCGACTGGAAATTGATGAACCTTTATGGAACGTTTCTATGTCACCTTTGCACAACCGTCTTTCGGAAGAAATTGCGCCTCAGGTATTTTTCTTTCATCAGGCCTATACCAGAGTCGCGTCATGGGATTTTATTCTGAAACGTTATTTCAATCAAACTGAAAAACAACATCACCAAAAACTGTTTCCTAATAAGAGAAAAAGCTGGATGGTAAGCCGTGTAGTCGTGAAAGATGCGGTACGAAATCTCCTTAAACAAGAGAAAAATCATCCTTGCTTTCCAATCACTTTTGAAGTTGCTTCTGATAAAGTCGGAAAACCTTATCTAATCAGTGAGTTTACAAAAGATATTCATATTTCTCTCGCTCACAAAGGGAAAGATGCTGTAGGAATTGCCCGCAGCGGAAAAGCAGTCGGAATTGACATGGAAATCATTGAAGAACGCAGTTCAGGATTCTACGATCTGGTCTTTACCGATAACGAATTAGCTTTATTAAAAAACAGAGATCAGGCGGAATGGACAACCCGTTTTTGGGTAGCTAAAGAAGCCTACGGAAAGTTTTTAGGAACAGGATTAAAAGGAAATCCAAAAAAACTAGAAGTCGAAAAAATCACAGAGGATTCTTTATGGATCAACCAAACAGAAATCAAAACAATTAAACATAAAAATTATATCATAGGATGGACACTATAAACACAACATTAAAATTAAATCACGAAGAATTATTCACGCTTCTAAAAGGTTTTATCACAGAAGTTATCGGTGAAGAATTTGTAGAGGAAATGGATATCACTCCAGAAAGTTCTTTCACGAAAGATCTGGAAATGGACAGTATTGAAATTGTTTCTTTTTCGGAGAAGATCAAAGCGCATTTTGGAGATCAAATTGATTTTACAGGATGGCTGTCTTCTATGGATTTAGACCAATTGATCGACCTTGACCTAAGTATGATTATTAATTATATCTACGAATGCCAATAATTACTGTTGACAATAAGAAAGTTCACATTCAGGAACTCAACAAAGGAGCTGAACAAACCGTGGTGATGATTCACGGTATGTTCAGTAACCTTTCTATTTATTATTTTAATATTGCTCCGATTCTGGCAAAACACTTCCATGTTGTGATGTATGATTTGAAAAGTCACGGAATGAGCGAACGTTTTACAGACGGTTATGATTTGGAAAATATGTCTTCTGATGTCTTGGCCTTGATGGATATTTTACATATTGAAAAAGCACATCTTGTCGGCTATAGTTTTGGAGGACTTATTGCCTTGAAAACCGCTCTGAAAGCGCCCAATCGTGTTGAGCAATTAGTGGTTATCGAAGCGCCCGATCCCCAAGACGAAAAAGCCAGAAATATCATTGACGAATACAGCAAAGAGTTTCTGGAGCATTATGTTGCCAATTTTACAGATACCACCAAAGTACAAATGGGGAAAAGGCAAATGGAAAAAAACCATCGCATGTATGAGTTTTTGTTCAATCAAACAAGTATCAAAGCAGACATGATTAAGGAAAAGCATTTTCTTACTGAAGTGAATCTGTCTCAACTGGAAACCTCAACCTTATTATTGTACGGTTCAGATTCCAATTGCAGACCTACAGGAGAATCATTGAATGCACAGATCGAACAAGCCGAATTAGAATTAATTCCCGGAGATCACAACATCCCGATTCAGGAACCCGCATTGATTGCCGAAACGATTGTCCATTTTTTATCTCAATCATTATCAACACCTTTAACACAAAACCATGTCTAAATTTGTATTTATAGTTCCACCACTGACTGGTCATGTCAACCCAACCCTAAGCATCGGTGCTACTCTTCTAGAAAGAGGACACGAGGTGGCTTGGATCAGTCTTGATAAAAATTTAAACAGCAAACTTCCTAAAGGAGGAGAATTGCTACTCATTCAATATGATCAAACCGACGAAGAAAAAAGAGACAGTGAAAACTATCTTGATATTATTTCTAAAAAAGTAGTCTACGGAATCGACAGCATTAAATTCCTTTACGAAGATGTTTTGATTCCTTTAAACAGACATACTTATAACGGGATTATTCCATTATTAAAAGAATACCAACCCGATTTAGTGATTGGAGATCATCAGTTATTTGCGGCTTCTATTGCTGCAAAAAAATTAGGGCTGCCCTACGCTACAACGGTTACTGCTCCCGCTGCCATTAAAATTATGAGCGAACTTCCTAAAGTTCATGAATGGGAAGAAAAGCAAATTATCGCTTTGCAACAGGAATTAGGTGTAACAGAAAACCGTGCTTTAGATTGTTCAGATCTATTGACGTTGGTTTTAACATCCAAATATTTCTTTGGCGAAATGGATCTGACTTCCAATTATCAATTTACAGGTCCGGTTCTTACAGAACGTCGTATTTCTTGTGAATTTGATTGGGGAAAATTCAATGCTAATTCAAACAAAAAGATTTTGGTAAGCATCGGAACGACTTTCGATCACGAACATAAAAAAGCATTTTTCCAAAAGGTGGTTGATGCTTTCAAAGATGAAGACTTAACAGTTGTTGTAGTTTCAGATCCTCAACTTTTTGAAGAATGGCCGGAGAATTTCATGGTTTATCAGCAAGTTCCTCAATTGGATTTGTTACCTCATCTCGACGGTGTAGTTTCTCACGGCGGTCATAATACTGTTTCCGAAGCATTATCAAATGGTTTGCCTTTGGTCGTGATTCCGATTGCGTATGACCAATCGCATGTTGCAGGTCGTGTTGTGCGTACGGGCGCAGGCGAACGTCTTAATTTTAATCGATTTAAAGCGCATCATTTAAACGAAGCTGTACAAAATATTTTAACAAACCCTGAATATAAAAAAGCTGCCGAAACCATTCGTGAATCTTTCGTTGAAGCCGGAGGAAGCTCAACAGCAGCCAATTTATTAGAAAATGCCATTTCAAATTCAACTATGGAAAAGCCAAAGTCTAAATTTTTATTTGTTATCCCTCCGTTTTTTGGACACATCAGCCCAACATTGAGTGTAGGTGCCAGTTTAATTGCCCGTGGCCATGAAGTAAAATGGTTTGGAATTACCTCTTTAGATAACAAACATATTCCTGAAGGTGGAAGTTATTTCTATCCCGAAGAAGATTTGATTCCATATCAGGATGAAATCGTAAAGATTTTAAAAAGACAAGACGACGGTCCTGCATGTTCAGGACCTGAGGTGATGAAATTAGCTTTAGAAGAAACCTATGTTCCTTTTGCTAAAATGATGATTCCCGGTTTGGAAACACTGACCAAAGAATGGCAACCCGATGTGATCATCAACGATTGTATTACTTTTGGAGGAGCATTGTTTGCTCATAAAAATAATATTCCGTGTGTAACAACAACGCCTGTTCCACCCGATGTGATGGGAGATACTGCGAATAGCGCTCCTAAAATTTTTGAATGGCAACAGAATTTAATTAAACAACTTCAAAAAGAAGTCGGAATTGAAGATGAAGGCATTTTTATTCATTCGCATGAATTAAACTTGGTTTTTACCTCACAAAAATTTGCTGATTTTGAAGAAGTTCCAACGCATATGGAATTTGTAGGGCCTGTAAAAGGAAGACCGAATCCTGCGCCTTTTGATTGGGATAAACTGAATGCATCTACCACTCCGAAAATATTCGTTTCATTAGGAACATTATTAGTTGACATCAGAAAAGCATTCTTCGAAAAAGTAATTGCTGCTTTTGCAGATCAACCTGTAACCGTGATTGCCGCTACTCCACCGGAAATTTTCGAGAAATGGCCTTCTAACTTTATTGTGAGCAGTTTTGTTCCTCAATCTGCGTTGATGCCACACATGGATGCCGTGATTTGTCATGGTGGTTTTAATACCGTGAATGACACTTTCACAAATGGATTACCAATGTTGATTACACCAATTGCTTACGACCATTTTCATATTGCTAAACTGATTGAAAAAGCAGGCTGCGGAATCAGCATCAGATATAAAAGATTACGTGTTGATGCACTTCGCCAGACAGTTTTTGAATTATTGGAAAATCCAACGTACAGAAATGCGGCAAAAGAAGTTCAATCAAGCTTAATCAATGCAGGCGGAAATGATCGGGCTGTAGAATTATTGGAAAATTTTGTAGAACAATCAACTTTAGTTCCTGTGTAAGCTTATGAAAAGAAGATTGTTATTTGGCGAACGAATGTTATTAGGCGATGGAACTGAGCCTTTTAATACCGTTATTCCTTTCAGGTTGAAGGGTACATTCAGCCTGAAAGATATTCAACATGCTTTGAATCAGCTTCAGGTAAAACATCCGTGGTTAAAGGCCGTAATTAAACATGATGAAAAAAATATTCCCTGGTTTGAGGTTTCAGAAAAGGTAAAAATCCCGATCCGAATCCTCGCCAAAAGGGAAGAAAATGACTGGCTGGAAGAATCTAAAAATGAGTGGTACAAAATGTTCAATTACAAAGAACAGCCGCTCATCAGATTTGTCTGGATCAAAGGAGATGAAACTTCAGATATGATGTTTGTATTCCACCATTGCTTATGTGATGGTGGTTCTGCCTTGTCTTTATTGGATGAGTTTTTGAAATTACTGGATAATCCGACTTATGATATTGGGTTGGAAAATCCGATTTTAGGAATTCAGGATGTTGTTCCGAGTAAAATTTTATCTAATCGCGGACAGCAATTCAAGGCAAAATTTATTGGTAAACTGGCTGCAACAGCGATCAAATGTATTCCCGTCAATAAAAAATCGATTGACCGACAAAGCGATTATTTAATCAATTGGAAATTCGATCAAGAGACAAGCAAAGAATTT
>Ga0302167_10000365_pt1 | contig 22721 bp, 28 predicted proteins | sample I_Fen_N1_1_FD_193496 | JGI IMG/M metagenome (GOLD analysis project Ga0302167, IMG submission 193496) | Peat permafrost microbial communities from Stordalen Mire near Abisko, Sweden - I_Fen_N1_1 | ecosystem: Environmental > Terrestrial > Soil > Wetlands > Permafrost | place: Sweden: Abisko...
CATAATTAATCTTAAACGAAAAGCGACTCCTGTCTCAGGAATAACTTCTACCTTAGTGGATGATCTTGATTATCAGTACACAGGAAACCGATTAGACAGGGTTATTGAAAATCAGTCAAATAGTACAGGATATGAAGGAGGAAATAATCTAATTGATTATGATCTGAATGGAAGCATGACCAGTATGAAAGACAAAGGTATTCAAGGTATTGCTTATAATCATTTAAGTTTACCAGATTCATATTCGATTACTCAGAATGATCCATTAGGAAATGCCGTAAGTTTTGGATTAAACTATTTATATCGTGCTGATGGAGCAAAAGTACGTAAAACGTATACATCCGGCGGAGGAAGAGGTCAATCTACTACAAATATTATTACAGATTATTTAGATGGTTTTCAATATAATTATAACGAGACAGTAGCATCTTGTGCATGGTGCAGAACGGAGTTAGCTTATGAACAACAGGCATTTAAGGGAGTTACTCTTGATCCTATATTTCCAACTCTTCCACCAGAATGGGTGCTGGATTTTGTTCCTACCTCAGAAGGATTTTACAGTTTCAAAGAAAACCGTTATATTTACCAATATAGAGACCATTTAGGAAATGCAAGAGTGAGTTTTGCAAAAAACAGCGCAGGAGCTCTTGAAGTTACAGATACTAACAATTATTACCCATTTGGATTAAATCATATTGGAGCATTGAAAGGAAATCTAGGAGGATATCAGAATTACAAGTATAACGGAAAGGAATTGCAGGAATCTGGGATGTATGATTATGGAGCAAGAATGTATATGCCGGACTTAGGACGCTGGGGTGTGATTGATCCACTGGCGGAACAATATAGAAGACACTCGACTTATAATTATGCTGTAAATAATCCTATTTTTTTTACAGATCCAGACGGAATGCAGATAGACCCTGCAAATCAAAAAGAATGGGATGGGTTAAAGAATTCTGTAACTTCTAAACGAGATGAATTACAAAAAGATGTCGATAAAATAAATCAAAAAGGTAAAGATAAAGGATGGGATGCAAAAACATTAGCATCAAAAATGGGAGATAAACAAGACAGATTAAACAATCTTAGTCAATCTCTAAATAATATGTCTACTTTAGAATCTAGCGATCAATTATATAGCCTCAACAAAATAACGGGTACAAAAGGACAGACAAACTATAATAAAGATAAAGATGCAATCGTATTTAATTATGTTAGTAATTCTAATTTTGTCCATGAAATAACTCACGGAGCACAATATGAATCAGGTGATTTAGCTTTTAATGTTGGAAATGGAGGGATTCTGGGACAAGATTCTGGTGATGAAATAGCAGCTTATAAGGCGCAATCTGCATTTGATCCTTCAACTACTAATGGCGTTTCTATAAACAGCATTGATCATAATTTTATTACATCTTTGAGCGATCCTAATGGAAATAATGTTTACGGAGTTGGTGGATCAGCAAACACAAGTAATCTTAAAATTACAATAAATTCTACTGTTGCCCAAGTGATTCAAGCATTTCCTCAGCAGAAAGAAGCGCTTAAAAGTTTAAATCAAAATTTAAAATTAAAAGATTTCCAAGGATTAAAATATAAAAAATAACAAGTATGAAATTACTAACTTTTATTGTGACAATTTGTTTACTCTTTTCCTGTACCGCTCAGAAAAATAATGAAATATTATTTGGTGAATATTCTTCTATTAAAAAATCATTAGATTATAATATAATTTTAACCAGTAATTTTACCTTTAGATATGAAATAGGTTTTAATGAGAGTTTAATAGCCAAATGTAATGGAAAATGGGAATATAATAATTTCAAAGATTCTTTGATTTTAAGATGTGATAAAGAAGATAGTTTAGCGAATCTAACTAGTACCTATATGAAAAAAAGAGAAAATAAATTCAAAATTTTAAATAAGGGGAAAAGGTTGAAAAACGGAAAAATAGTTCTTATAAAATATAAAAATTACTAGTTTTTTAATGAGGAATTCTAAAGAGAGTAATATGCCAAAGATTAGGTAATGTATCAGATGTGTTGGCACCTAATATCCATGGGCATTAACCCCGCTGCAAAGTTTGTAACTTTGTAAAGATAATAAAACCCACTGCAAATTGCAGTGGGTTTTGTTTTTATCTAATGTTCTATTTTGTATATGAAAACAGAACTATAGCGCTGCAGAGTTTTTAGCAAAAAAATCTTTAAACTGTTTATTGGTAAGCATCTTTCCCACGAATCGGAAAATAGTTTGCTCATTTTAAAAAAGCTGAAAAAATGTTACTTCATAAAATAACTAAAATAAGAACAGCTTCCCATAAGGTTTTTCGTAACCTCTGCATCTGCATATTGAGATTTCAGGATAGCAAAATAAGTTCTGTATTTTTGATTTTTAATATTGTTAAGCTGAATTTGATAAGCATCACTTTTCTCAGAATATTTAGGATCGGAGTAATCAATTTTTGAAGGATTTTTTGCTTCATATTGATAATACTTGCCTTGCTCGGCACTTGCCATCTGGAAAAGAACTCTTGCTTTTTGATCTTTATTGCTCGAAAGGTCAAGAGCTTTTTTATAATAATTAATTGCCAGATCAAAATTATCAGGTTCAATATAAGATGTGTCTAGGAAGTTTTTATAATAATATTGATATGGAGTTTTTTTGTCAGTATTCCAGAAATCATATTTTCCGCCATTGCTGTTGTCGATATCCATTACGAATACTTCTCTGTAATATCCTAAAATTGAAGTATTATAAAGTAAATTTCCGATCAGCTGATTGGCCTGTGCTGCTTTTTCATCTTTCCCTATTCCAATTTTCTTTAACTGAATTAAAGCATCTGAAAGTTCAAGCTTATTCATCGAATTTTTAATGAAAGGAAATGCCGAATAATCTTCAGCTTCCATACTGATATTGTCTGCGCTTTCAAAACTCTCCCAGACATTGTGTCCGAAAATAAGATTGGAAACATTCTTGAAACCATTGTATTCAGCACCGGCATATTGACGGGGCGTTACTTTTTGATTATTTTCAGTCCATTCATAATTAAGTCTTGGAATTCCAGTGAAGCTTTGGGCTTTCTGATAATAAGATTTAGCCTTTTCAAAATCAGCCATTCTCATTGCTCTGTCTCCGTAAATTACACTGAAAAATGCATCTATATTTCCTACATCATTAATGTTTTTAGCAATAATTTGTTGCTCAAACTGTGACTTGTTTGGCTTTCTGTAAAAATCTTCCACACTTTTCACCAAATTTGAATTCGGGTTGTATTGAAGATCAGAAAGTTTATTACTCATCAAGAACGATTTTCCATCTTCTCCCTGTAAGAAATAACGGTTTGCTAAAACATCTTTAAGGAAAGATGCCGTTGACGGAACGGGTCCGTAATAAGAATCGTAATCTGATTGAGTGCTGTCTTTTTTAACTTCTTTTTCAACAAAATATTCAGCATAATCTTTAATTAAATGATTTTCATATTCCGCAGTGATTTTTGGCTGTGAAACGATATCATTCAGAACTTTCATTCTCTTTATTTCTTCAAGATATTCCGGATTGTTGGTTTTGATATCTTCTAAAATTTCAGTGCTTGCTTTGTAATCTTTTTTCAAAAATTTCAGGTAAGCGTCTGCAATCTGCCAATATTCATCTTTAGATTTAGCCTTTGTTTTTTCTGTGAATTTTTCAAGATCATCCAAGAAATCTTTTTGCTTTTCATCATAGTAATAACTTTGATTTTTAGTGTAAAAAGGAATTCGGTTCGGATTATCCAGCAATTCGTCATCACTTTGGTCAGCTTTGCTATTTTCAGTTGTTGAATCTGATTTTATTCCGAAAAGCTTTTTAAAGAATCGCACGATCTTTTGCCAGAAAGACAATTCTTTTTCTTTTACCTCAGGAGTTTCAGCTTTGGCTGGATCAACAGGAGTATTTGAAGTGCCTTTTTGAACGGTAGAATTATTGCCATTATCTGTGGAAGCATAGTAATAAGTTGGTAGATAACTTCTTTCCAATTCATTAATACTTCTTACAGCCATTACTTTCAGGATCTCGGAATCAGGATTGATGTCGAACATTTTCTCCATAATAGGAATCGGATTTGTAAAATCTTCATAGCCCAAAAGGAAATATCCCATATTTTTTTCCTCATTCGTTCCGGCTCTTTTTAAGATATTATTAAAAGAAGCAGTGTCTGAAAGCTTCATCGAAACAAATGCAGATTCTTTACGGCTTTTACTGTTCATGAAAACCTGAAAAAAGTTCCAGTTGGCATCGCTGTTCATTTGTAAACCTCTTTGCGCACCTGCCAATTGATCAAGTGACATAAAATAAGGCGCTCCCTTTAATTTTACAGGTTCAACATAAGTTTTGAATGCCTGAAGAGCCGCATCATAATTTCTGGTATAATGATTAAAACGGACAAGCTGATAACCGTATCGTTGCTTGATTTCAGGGTTTTTCGCAGCATTATATAAAGAGGTTAATGCCGAAATTGTTTTAGGATAATCAAGATTGGTAGCATTTTTATCCGTGCTGTTTTCTCTGTAATAGAAAGAATCTGCGCTTTCCACATAATTGATTTTCATGTAAGGCTCCAGATATTTAGCCTCGATCAGATAATCAATTCCTTCATGGTATTTTTGATAAAATCCGGTGCCCAATTTTGTAAGTAAAGCATTATTGGGATTTCCTTTTTTGAGTTCATTAAGATCGTTCATGCTCATTTTATTGACCATGAAATCTGTTTCAGCATAACTTAACTGATTATTAAAGAATTTTCTCCAAGACTCAATATTTTCATCAGGAATTTGAGATTGTTTAAAATCAGTATAAAACCGTGTAGAATAGCTGTGAAGAAAAGGTAAATACGATTTATCCTTAATGATACTTTGCGTGAAGAGATTAAAATATTCATAATCCGGATCAGACCAGGCGCAGGCATCAGATTTCGTGTAGAAAAGTGATAAAACAGCAAGTGAAAGAATATACTTTTTCATTTTATGTAAGGTGTTTTTTTATAGTTTAAGTTAAAACAAGAATTCAACATAATCATCCGTGAAAATCTGTGCAATCCGTGGGAGAAAAAGTACCACAATTCTTCACAGAAATATTTAAGCTAAAAATTAAAATTCTGATTAACAACAAATTTACTATCTAATTGATAATAAATAATATCGAACTGCGGTATTTTTTTCTCTAAGAAATTAACAACAGTTTGAAGTTGTTCGTCAGAGATCTCCTCAATTTTTATTTTGAAACCTTTATTAAGGTAATTTCCGAAGTAGAATCTGTCTTTTTCGATTTCAATTTTATTTTCTGATATTTTCTGAAAATTAGGATTGTTTAAATCTTCTTTGGACAAAGCATTAATGAGTTTATGTTTTCCCAAATGATTGGTGACAATTCCCCACGAGTAAATTGGGAGCGCAACGGCGATTTTCTTTATCGGATAATCTTCAATATTCGAAAGGTAGCTTTTCAAAGTATTTACATCTAAAATTGAATTGATGTCGGCATTTTCCAAAGGTGAAGAAGTAGAGTAGCACATCAGATACACCTTTTCAACTGGTGGAATTCCGGTCTGGGCTTTATCTTTGACTTGATGAAGACGAAGTGTGCAGGTAATTTGTTTTCCTGAGATTTTTTTTAATTCTTTTAAAAATATAAAATAATCGTCGCGTGTTCCGGCAGTCCAGTCACAGTCGATCTGAATTTCATTGTTGATATTTAAATGATATTCTATAGTTTTCTTCTGAACTAATTGATTGATTTTTTGAGCTAAAAATTTAATTTCATCCTGAGAAATATTTAGCAAAGTTCTGTTGGTAACAAAAATGGTTGGAACAATTTGTTTGTCGGTCTGGAAACTTTTGTCTTTCGTAATAACTGCAATCGGCTGAAATTTTCCATCAACTTTATCAACATCAAAAAATCGGGTGTATAAATAAGGAACGGTAGCTTTTTGTAAAACTTTTTTCTCTTTCTGATCTAATGAAAGTTTCGTTTTCCAGTAATAGAAAGTATACGAATGGTTATTTTTCTTATTGCAGGAAACAATAAGAAAAAGGAAGAATAAAATTTTTAATATTTTCATTATTGATAAAATGCGCTGTCACAAATACAATTTCCACTTTCTGTTTCTGAAACGGAACAACAGTCTTCCGATTTTTGTATCGTTCCCTTTTCGTCGGTCATGTAGATTTTCTCTTTATCAAATTTTACAAAAAAGGTTTCATTATAAGTTTTGAAATGAACTTTCATCACTTTTGGGTTGTATTTTCCAGCGTTTATTTCTTCTTTTGTTTCCTCTCCACTAGCCTGATTAACCTGTACAAAGCCAAAATAAACATCACCATTTTTCTTTACATCCACATAATAAGCCGGAGTTCCTGTTCCGCTGTAGCCTTCAAGGATATTGAAATCTCTTTTTCCTGTAAATGGAGCTGTAGCCTGAGCAAATGACAAAATGCTGATGCATAAAATAAATAAGCTGAAAACCTTTTTCATATTTTTTTCTCAAAATTAAACATATTCCAGCAAAAATTAAACCGTAAAAACACGGTGATTACCTGAAACAAGCACAATCATATGTGAAAATTTATGGGAGCTTAAATTTTAACTACAAAAGACACAAAAGGCTGAACGCTTTAGTTTTTTAAGATAAAATTTATTCTGTTAAAAAGTACACATAAGTTTTAAAAAATCTTTGATTTTTATTCTTTTGCAAGCTTTTATTTTCAAAATAGTTAAACTTTAAAACGGTCAATAAAGCTTTTGTCTCTTTTGTGGTTAAAGCCAAAACATGTTCAAAACAACAAACCATCCCAAAATTTGGAATGGTTTATAAATTAAATTACTAACAATTTTTATTTTAAAATACAGTCGCAGCTAGCTGAATTCTTGCATATTTGTTCGAAGGATTCCACATGGCCATCATAGAAACAGGAAGACTGTAATGATCTGTTATTTTAACGGTTTTACTGGCTTTAATTCCTGCATTAACAATGTCGAAGCTATTCTTGCCATTCCCGTAAAGAAAGGTTTGATCATTAAGGGCAAATCCCGCACCAACAAAAGCATCTAGATTTACTTTCTTACCAGATATCACAGGATAACTTACCTGTACATAGGTAGAATATTTATTCTTTTTATAGCTTCCGTTAGGTTCTAATACAACTTCTCCTGCATTGGCTCCTCCGTAAAGCATGATGTCTGCTTCAACATTGATCGGAAATGAAGGTCCGAAAGTGTAATTAGTTCTTAAATCAATAATATGAGCCGTTCTTCTGTTCGAATAATGGAAAATGTCATCCGAAGCGACTGCCGTGTTGATATTTCTTGAATTAAATAAATCCCACAATCCAATATAAAACCGCCCGTTTGAATATTGAACATAATAATTGATCTCTTTATAATGAGTTCCGTCTTTATCATCAGCTAGAGCAGAAGCTCCCCAGATTCCGACTTTCCATTTTTTTTCTGCATCCAAAGCGTAAGAAAGATTTCCCATCACAACAGGTTTATCAGTTATAATTAAACCTCTCCAAAGATGGTTGTTTTGAATATTTGCTGTAAAATCCAGTCTGCTATCCTCCTGCTTTTCTGTTGCGTCTTGGGCAAAAAGCTTCCCTATGCCCAATGTTATCAGGCATAAACTTGTTAAAAGTTTTTTCATTGTTTAAACTTTTTAGGTTAATTTAATGCTCCGTAGACGAGAGCGGCTAAAATGGCTCCAAAAATAGGTCCGGCAACAGGAATCCACGCATATCCCCAATCACTGCTTCCTTTAATTGGAAGAATGGAGTGCACGATTCTTGGCCCAAGATCTCTTGCGGGATTAATCGCGTATCCCGTCGTTCCTCCCAATGAAAGTCCGATCGCCCAAACTAAAAATGCTACCGGCAATGCACCGATTGATCCTAACCCTATTTTGGCAGTTGTATCATTCTGTAACGAAAGACTCGGGTCTGCAAAATAAAATATCACGAAAACTAATACGAAAGTTCCAATCGTTTCACTGATAAAGTTTGATAAAGGCTTCCTGATCGCTGGGCCTGTACTGAAACATGCCAGTTTTCCACCTTCATCTTCGGTAACTGCAAAATGATCTTTATAAACTAGCCAGACAAGAAATGCTCCTAGTCCAGCTCCAATCATTTGAGCTGCAATATATGTTGGGACGAGATCCCATGAAAATTTTCCTGCCACTGCCAAACCGATCGTAACAGCGGGATTCAAATGCGCGCCACTAATTGGGCCGGCAACCTGAACGCCTACAAAAACGGCCAGTGCCCAAGCGGTAGAAATAACAATCCACCCGGAATTGTTTCCTTTAGTTTCTTTCAAAACAACGTTTGCTACAACGCCGTTACCCAATAGTATAAGAAGCATCGTGCCAATTATTTCTGCTATAAATGGTGTCATATGTGTATCTTTTTATATGAGAAAAATTAGTCTTCGATCCAGTTTTGAGAGCGTTTTACAGCTTTATTCCAGAAATGAATCATATTATCGGCTTTTTCTTTGTCCAATTTTGGATGAAAATCTTTGTCAACGATCCATTGAGACTGAATTTCGTCTACACTTTTCCAATATCCAACGGCTAAACCTGCAAGATAAGCTGCTCCTAAAGCTGTTGTTTCTAATGTTTTTGGTCGTGTAATTTTAAATCCAAAAAGATCGGATTGAATTTGCATTAATAAATCACTCGCAGAAGCTCCACCATCAACTCTAAGCTCGAGACTAGGCGTTCCGGAATCTGCTTCCATTGCTTTTACAATATCATATACCTGAAATGCAATTCCTTCCAAAGTGGCTCTGGCAATATGTCCATTGGTTGTTCCTCTGGTAACTCCGACAAGGGTTCCTCTCGCATATTGATCCCAATAAGGCGCTCCTAAACCTGTAAGTGCGGGCACAAAATAAACACCACCATTGTCTTCAACAGTTTGAGCAAGTGTGTTGATTTCTTCTGCTGAATTAATTAATTTAAGTCCGTCTCTTAACCATTGTATTGCTGCACCACCTACAAATACGCTTCCTTCTAATGCGTAATTAACTTCTCCGTTTATCTTCCATGCAACAGTTGTCAGAAGATTATTTTTAGATTCTACGGCTTCTGTTCCTGTGTTCATTAATAAGAAGCATCCTGTTCCGTAAGTGTTTTTTACCATTCCAGGAGTTGTACACATTTGTCCGAACAAAGCGGCTTGCTGATCTCCTGCAATTCCCGCAATAGGAATTTTAGTTGAAAATAATGTTGTTGATGTTTCACCATACACTTCGCTGCTTTGTTTTACTTGCGGTAATATAGCTTTCGGAATATTGAATAATTTCAACAAATCATCATCCCATTCTAAAGTATGAATGTTCAAAAGCATCGTTCTGCTGGCATTGGAAACATCGGTGATGAACATTTTTCCGCGGGTAAGTTTCCATACAAGCCAAGTGTCAACAGTTCCGAAGCATAATTTTCCTTCTTCTGCTTTTTCTCTTGCTCCTTCTACATTATCTAATATCCATTTTAATTTTGTTGCCGAAAAATAAGCATCTAATACAAGTCCGGTTTTCTTTTTGATCATCTCGGTATGACCTTCTTCTTTCAGAGAATCACAATACTTTGAGGTTCTTCTGTCCTGCCAAACAATAGCATTGTAAATAGGTTCCCCGGTTTCTCTGTCCCAAACAATGGTCGTTTCTCTTTGATTGGTAATTCCGATAGCGGCAATTTCTAAACCTGAAATACCTGCTTTGGCAATGGTTTCGGCTGCAACGGAAATTTGAGAAGACCAAATTTCATTCGCGTCATGCTCTACCCAACCTGGAGTCGGAAATATCTGTTCAAAATTTCTCTGGGAGATTTGTTTAATTTCTCCGCTGTGATTGAATAAAATAGCCCTAGAAGATGTTGTTCCCTGGTCTAGAGCGAGGATCAATTTTTCACTCATACTGTGTATATTTATGGTTGTTTGTTTTTAGGAGAGTAGGGTATTAATAAATAACCTTTTGCTAATTCAATGAATTCTTTTTCCTGTTGGCTTGCCCATTCTGCTGAAAGTCCTCTTTCTTCTGCAATGATCAACGATACTTTATGTGCACTGTCGATCGCTGCTCTTGCATCTAAAAATAACATGCGGACTCTTCTTGCCAAAACATCTTCTATTGTTTCCGCCATTTCATTTCTTACTGCCCATACAATTTCTGCGACAGTGAAAGGTTGATCTGGATGTATCTTTTCTGAATATATAGGATTGCTGTTTTGCAGCATTTTTATTGAAGGAATATCTGAACCGTAAACATACAAATGACTGCTTCTGTCTACCTGCTCAGCTTTTACATTACCGTGAATGGATAATTTCTCTGTTTTAGAAGTTGTCATTCCCAGATTGTGAATTTCCATGGCTTTGTTAATGGTGTCTTCTGCCATTTTACGGTAGGTCGTCCATTTTCCACCGATGATTGAAACTAATCCGGTATCAGACGTAACCACTTTGTGACTTCTGGAAACCTCTTTCGTGCTTTTGTTTCCATCTTTTGGAGCGGCAAGCGGTCTTAATCCTGCGAAAACAGATTTTACATCTTCACGGGTTGGTTTTTTAGAAAGATATTGTCTTGCTGTATTTAAAACGAAATTAATTTCTTCTTCCAAAGCTCTGGGTTCAAAACTTTCGTTTTCTAATAATGTATCGGTTGTTCCGACTAAAGCTCTGTCGTGCCACGGAACTACAAACAGAACTCTTCCGTCTGACGTTTTTGGGATCATGATGGCGTCATCGCTTTTTAAGAAAGATTTATCTAAAACCAAATGAATACCCTGACTTGGAACAACGAATTTTCCATGTTTGGGATTATTCATATTAAGGATGTCATTCGTGAAAATTCCTGTAGCGTTGATGACAACCTTTGCATGAATTTCATATCGTTTTTGAGTGAACTGATCTTCTGCAACAACTCCGATTATTTTATTAGCATCACTTTTAATAAGATTGATTACTTTTAAATAATTAATAGCGCTTCCTCCTTTTTCAATAATGGTTTGAGCTAAATTAATCGCCAAACGGGCATCATCGAATTGTCCGTCCTGATAAACAACACCACTTATCAGATTTTTCTGCTCAATAGTAGGAAGTTTGCCGACAGTTTTAGACTTACTTATATATTGTGTTCTTCCAAGACTTAATTTTCCGGCAAGAAAATCATAGATAGATAATCCTATTTTATAATAAATACCTCCCCACCAAGTATAGTTTGGGATAATGAAAGATTGGTTTTTTACAACATGCGCTGCGTTTTGTGCAAGCAAACCTCTTTCTTTTAAAGCTTCTTTTACCAATCCGATATCGCCCTGAGCAAGATATCTTACACCGCCGTGTACCAATTTTGTACTTCTGCTGGAAGTTGCCTTTGCAAAATCATGAGATTCTATCAGTAAAGTTTTAAATCCCCTGCTTGTTGCGTCCAATGCAGAACCTAAACCACTAGCTCCACCACCAATAACAATAAAATCCCACTCCTGGGTATTGGCTAATTTAATGAGTTCTTCATTTCGTTTCATAATACTTCGTTTATGTTTCGTTTTCAAATGTAATAATTAAAAATGAAACTAAAAAGAAAATAAATGAAATTTTTAAGGTCTCAATAAAAATTAATAAATTTGATGAATGGAAAAGTTGCAGCCCAGACATAATGACATATTAAAGGAAATTGACGAAAAAGATTACGTTCTTGTTCAGGAATTGTGTGAAAAATTTAATGTTTCCTCAGTTACGATCCGAAAGGATTTGACCTATTTGGAAAGCTTAGGCTTGTTGTTTCGTAATCACGGAGGAGCAAGTAAGCATGTGAGATATGCTTATGAAAAGAATGTTGGTGAAAAGGAAAGCATTAATGTAGAAGCAAAACAAAATATTGCTAAAGCAGCCTTGCAATTGATTCAGGAAAACGATTGTATTATATTGGCTTCCGGAACAACGATGCATTATCTTGCCAGAATGTTGGTGAATTTTGGTCAGCTTACCGTGCTTACTTCTTCTTTAAGGGTTGCGCTTGAGCTTTGCAATAATCCTAACATTAATATTATACAGTTAGGAGGGGAGGTTAGAAAAAGTTCTACTTCTATAGTAGGTTCTATTTCGGAAACTATTCTTAAACAGTTTTCGTGCAATAAATTATTCCTCGGTGTTGATGGTATTGATATGGAGTTCGGGATAAGTACTTCCAATGCTGCAGAAGCACACCTTAATCAGCTTATGATTGAATGTTCTGAGAAAGTCGTGATATTGGCAGATTCTTCAAAGCTTAATAAAAAAGGGTTCGGAAAGATCGCTCCTCTGGATAAAATAGATTATCTGGTAACCGATGACGGAATCCTGGAAGAAGATAGAAGCGGACTTGAAGAAAGAGGGGTTTCTGTTATTATGAAATAAATTTAATAATTGATAAATAATTATTGTATAAATTACCCTGAGTTTGCCGATTTTTTGTAAACTGCTAAAAATCAAAATATTTTGCAATAAAATTTGTCAATTTGAAAATTATTCATAAATTTGCACACTCATTTTAGGGGTAGAGTATGCCTATATCAAAAGTAGAAATTACTCAAACCTTCCCGAAATGAAAGTGTATCCAAGGAAATTTTATAACATATTATATAAATAATGTCAGGTATTATTGGTAAAAAAATCGGTATGACATCTTTGTTTAACGAAGAAGGAAAAAACATTCCTTGTACAGTTATCCAAGCTGGTCCATGCTCGGTTTTACAGGTCAGAACCATTGAAAAGGACGGCTATAAAGCAGTTCAATTAGGTTTCGATGACAAGAGTGAGAAGAACGTTGGTAAAGCGTTAGCTGGTCATTTTAAAAAGGCTGGTTCAGCTCCTAAAGCTAAGTTGGTAGAATTCTACAGAGAATTCGTAGACCAAGTAACAGTAGGAGAAGATGTAACTGTGAAACTATTCGCTGAAGGTGAATTTGTTGACGTAACAGGAACTTCTAAAGGTAAAGGTTTCCAAGGTGTTGTTAAAAGACACGGATTTGGAGGTGTAATGCAAGCTACTCATGGTCAGCACAACAGACTTAGAGCTCCAGGTTCTATCGGTGCTGGATCGGATCCTTCGAGAGTATTCAAAGGAATGAGAATGGCAGGTAGAATGGGAGGTAAGCAGGTAACTGTACAAAACCTTCAAGTATTAAAAGTGGATCAAGAACAAAATCTTTTAGTAGTAAAAGGTGCTGTTCCGGGAGCTAAAAATTCTTATGTAATTATCAGAAAATGGAACTAGTAGTATTAAATACATCAGGAAAAGAAACCGGAAAAAAAGTAACTCTAGACGAATCTGTATTCGGAATTGAGCCAAATAAGCACGCGGTTTACTTAGAAGTTAAACAGTACCTTGCTGCACAAAGACAAGGGACTCATAAATCAAAAGAAAGAAGCGAAATTACTGCTTCTACTAAGAAACTTAAGAAGCAAAAAGGATCTGGATCTGCTAGATACGGTGATATTAAATCTCCAACTTTCAGAGGTGGAGGTAGAGTATTCGGACCTAAGCCAAGAGATTACAGATTCAAATTGAACAAAGCTCTTAAGAGATTAGCTAAAAAATCTGTTCTTTCTCAGAAAATGAGAGACAACAGCATCAGAATTGTAGAAGGATTGAGCATTGCTGCTCCTAAAACTAAAGATTTCATCACTATCTTAAATGCATTAGCATTAAACGATACTAAATCTTTATTCATTCTTCCTGATACTAACAAGAATGTATATTTATCTTCAAGAAACTTACCTAAGACTAAAGTTATGAAATTCAACGAAATTTCTTCTTATGACTTAATCAATGCAGGTGAGATCGTTTTCTTAGAAGGTGCAGTTGAAAAATTCCAGGAAAATTTAAAGAAATAAATCATGTCACTAATTATTAAACCAGTTATTTCAGAAAAGGCGAACTATCTTACAGATTTAAGAGGTGCTTATTCTTTCTTAGTACAACCTAAGGCGAATAAAATCCAAATTAAAAATGCTGTAGAGCAAGCTTATGGTGTAAAAGTAGCAGACGTTAGAACCATGATTTATGCGCCTAAAGTTTCTTCGAAATACACGAAAAAAGGTCTTCAAGTAGGAAAGACAAACAAATTGAAAAAAGCGATTATCACTCTTGCTGAAGGGGAAGTAATCGATATTTTTGCTGTAAATTAATTATTAATTATAAATAATAGTAATGTCTGTTAGAAAATTAAAACCTATCACCCCAGGACAGAGATTCAGAATTGTAAACAATTTTGAGGAAATTACTACTAACAAACCAGAGAAATCTCTAACTGTTGGTATTAGTAAGTCAGGTGGACGTAACCAAACTGGTAAAATGACCATGCGTTACACCGGAGGTGGACACAAAAAGAAATACAGAATTATCGACTTCAAAAGAAACAAGCATGATGTTGAAGCAACGGTAAAAACTGTAGAATATGATCCAAACAGAACTGCATTTATCGCTTTATTAGAATATGCTGACGGAGAGAAGAGATATATCATCGCTCCAAACGGTATCAAAGTAGATCAAAAGGTAGTTTCAGGAGAAAGCGTAGAACCGAACATCGGTAACGCAATGAAATTGAAAAACATTCCATTGGGTACTGTTATTTCTTGTGTTGAAATGAAGCCTGGACAAGGTGCTATTTTAGCAAGAAGTGCTGGTTCTTCAGCTCAACTTACTTCAAGAGACGGAAAATATGCAATCATCAAATTGCCTTCAGGAGAATCTAGAATGATCCTTACTGAGTGTTATGCAATGATTGGATCTGTTTCTAACTCTGATCATCAGTTAACTGTTTCAGGTAAGGCTGGTAGAAGCAGATGGTTAGGTAGAAGACCTAGAACTAGACCGGTAGTAATGAACCCTGTAGATCACCCAATGGGAGGTGGTGAAGGACGTTCATCTGGAGGTCACCCAAGATCTAGAAACGGTATGCCTGCTAAAGGTTACAAAACCAGAAAGAAAAACAAAGCGTCTAACCGTCATATCATATCTAAACGTAAATAATTATGGCAAGATCACTTAAAAAAGGACCATTCATCGCATATACTTTAGATAAGAAGGTTCAGGCAAATATAGAGGCTGGAAAGAAAACAGTTATTAAAACTTGGTCTAGAGCATCAATGATCTCTCCGGACTTCGTAGGACAAACTATTGCAGTACACAACGGGAAATCTTTTATCCCTGTTTATGTTACAGAAAACATGGTTGGTCACAAGCTAGGCGAATTTTCTCCAACAAGATCTTTCAGAGGTCATGGTGGTAACAAAAACAAAGGAAGTAGATAATCATGGGATCAAGAAAAAGAGAAAGTGCATTAGCACGTAAATTAACGAATCAAGATGTAGTAAAAGCATTACATAATGATTGCCCTTCTTCTCCAAGAAAGATGAGATTAGTTGCTGATATCATCAGAGGAGTAGAAGTTGACAAAGCTTTATACATTCTAAAATATTCTAAAAAAGACGCTTCTAACAAATTAGAGAAAGTATTACTTTCTGCGATGGCCAACTGGCAGTCAAAGAACGAAGGTGCTGATATCGAAGAAGCGAATCTTATCATTAAAGAAATTTTTGTAGACAGTGCTAGACAATTGAAGAGACTAAGACCTGCACCACAAGGTAGAGGACACAGAATCAGAAAAAGATCTAACCACATTACACTAATCTTAGGTAATAAAGAAAATTAATCAAGGTATGGGACAGAAGACAAATCCAATTGGTAACAGATTAGGTATCATCAGAGGATGGGATTCAAACTGGTTTGGTGGTAAAGATTATGGAGACAGAATCGCTGAAGACTACAAAATCAGAAGATACCTTGAAGCTAGATTATCTAAAGGTGGGATTTCAAAAATTTATATTGAAAGAACATTAAAATTAGTAACAGTTACAATCACTACTGCTAGACCGGGACTTATCATCGGTAAAGGAGGTCAGGAAGTTGACAAGTTAAAAGAAGAATTGAAGAAACTTACTAAAAAGGATATTCAAATCAATATTTTCGAAATCAAAAGACCTGAACTTGATGCAGTTTTAGTTGCTGATAGTATTGCTAAGCAAATTGAAAACAGAATTTCTTACAGAAGAGCTGTTAAAATGGCTATCGCTTCTACAATGAGAATGGGTGCTGAAGGTATCAAAGTTCAAATCTCTGGTAGATTGAACGGTGCTGAAATGGCTCGTTCTGAAAACTTCAAAGACGGAAGAATTCCATTATCAACTTTCAGAGCAGATATCGATTATCATATCGGTGAAGCACTTACTCAATATGGTAAGTTAGGAGTTAAAGTTTGGATCATGAAAGGAGAAGTTTACGGTAAGAGAGATCTTATGCCATTAGTAGGACAACAGAAGAAAGGTGGTCCTTCAGGAGGCGGAAACAGAGGAGATAGAGACAACAGAAGACCTTCAAGAGATAAAAAAAATAATTAATAAAATTTTAGAGGATAGTTTTTAAACGACCGTTACTTTTTTAAAATCTAAATTCTAAAATCTAAAATTTAAGAAATTATGTTACAACCAAAAAGAACCAAATTCCGTAGAGTTCATAAGATGAAGATGAAGGGGATTGCTCAAAGAGGTAATCAACTTGCTTACGGAACTTTCGGAATCAAAGCTACAGAAGGAGCTTGGATCACTGCAAGACAAATTGAAGCTGCTCGTATCGCTGCTACAAGATATATGAAGAGAGAAGGTCAACTATGGATCAAAATATTTCCAGATAAGCCAATTACTAAGAAACCAGCCGAAGTACGTATGGGTAAAGGTAAAGGTGCTGTGGAATATTGGGTAGCTGTAGTGAAGCCAGGTAAAATTATGTTCGAAGTCGGAGGAGTATCTTACGAAATCGCTAAAGAAGCATTAAGACTTGCTGCACAAAAATTACCGATAGTTACTAAATTTGTAGTTGCTAACGATTTTGTTAAACCTCTATAATCTTTGAATACAATGAAACAAGCTGAAATTAAAAATCTAAGCGCTGAAGATATTCAAGCAAAACTGGCTGAAGCTAAAGCTGAATTCACTAAAATGAAATTAGCTCACAAAATCAGCCCACTTGAAAATCCAATTCAAATCAGAGATTTGAGAAGAACGATCGCAAGACTAAATACTGAGTTAACTAACAAACAACAATAAGATTTTCATACATTATGGAAAGAAACTTAAGAAAAGAAAGAATCGGAATAGTTTCCAGCAATAAAATGGAAAAGACCATTGTTGTAAGTGAGACGACTAGAGTGAAACACCCGATGTACGGTAAATTCGTATTAAAAACGAAAAAATATACTGCACACGACGAAAACAACGAATGCACAGAAGGAGATACAGTTCTTATCCAAGAAACTAGACCTATGAGCAAGAGTAAGAGATGGAGATTAGTAAGAATCATTGAAAAAGCTAAGTAATAATGTTACAAACAGAATCAAGATTAAAAGTTGCTGATAACACTGGTGCAAAAGAAGTACTAGTAATCAGAGTTCTGGGTGGTACCAGAAGAAGATATGCTTCAGTTGGTGATAAGATTGTAGTTACTATCAAGGCTTCTACACCATCAGGAAACGCAAAGAAAGGTCAAGTATCTAAAGCGGTAGTAGTAAGAACAAAAAAAGCAGTTAGAAGAAAAGATGGTTCATACATCAAATTCGAAGACAATGCTTGTGTTTTACTAAACGCTGGTGGAGAAATGAGAGGAACACGTGTTTTCGGACCTGTTGCTCGTGAGTTGAGAGACAAAGAATATATGAAGATCATTTCATTGGCTCCTGAAGTACTTTAATTTTAAAAATTTTTAAACGAAAATGTCAAAGTTAAAAATAAAAAGAGGAGATAACGTAATCATTACTACTGGTAAGAAAGATATCAAAGGTAAAACTGGTGAAGTTATTGAAGTGATCAAAAAAGAAGGAAAAGACCCTAGAGTTATCGTTGCAGGACTTAACATCGTTAAAAAACACGTTAAGCCTTCAGCTTCAAATCCTCAAGGAGGAATCACAGAAAAAGAAGCTTCTATTCATATCTCAAACATAGCTTTAGTTGGTAAAGACGGAAAAGCTATCAAAATCGGTTACAAAATCGATGGAGATAAGAAAGTAAGAATCGACAAAAAAACGGGTGAAACTTTATAATTTTAAATAACACATGGAATATATCGCAAGACCCAAGAAAGCATATAAAGAAACAATTGTTCCTGCAATGATGGAAGAATTTGGGTACAAATCTGTAATGCAGGTACCTAGATTAGAAAAAATCATCCTATCTCAAGGTTTGGGTGATGCTACTGCAGACAAGAAAATTATTGATTATGCTGTAGAAGAACTTACAAATATTACTGGTCAAAAGGCTGTAGGTACTATTTCTAAGAAAGATGAAGCAGCTTTCAAATTAAGAAAAGGTATGCCTGTAGGTGCTAAGGTAACTCTTAGAGCTAGCAAGATGTACGAATTCTTAGACAGACTTACTGCTTCTGCTTTGCCACGTATTAGAGATTTCTCTGGTATTAAAGCTGATGGTTTCGATGGTAGAGGTAATTATAACTTAGGTATTACTGAGCAAATTATCTTCCCTGAGATCGCAATCGACAAAGTGAAAAAAATCCAAGGGATGGACATCACTTTCGTTACAACTGCGAAAACAGATAAAGAAGCTAAAGCATTGTTAACTCACTTCGGTTTACCTTTCAAAAAGAACTAAGAAATGGCTAAAGAATCAATGAAAGCGCGTGAGCGCAAAAGAGAAGCTACTGTAGCTAAATACGCTGAGAAAAGAAAAGCTTTAAAAGAAGCTGGTGATTATGAAGGACTTCAAAAATTACCAAAAAACGCTTCTCCTGTAAGATTACACAACAGATGTAAACTAACAGGTAGACCAAGAGGTTACATGAGAACTTTCGGTCTTTCAAGAGTAACTTTCCGTGAAATGGCCAACAACGGTCTTATTCCGGGAGTGAAAAAAGCTAGTTGGTAGTCAATACTAATTAAAAATCGGGACAATTAAGTTGTCTGGATACTAAAGAAATAAATATCAGACCGAAGTTTTTCTGACGTCTGATATTTTAATCTTCAAGTCCCTTCAATACTGATTGTCTTTAACCAATAATTTAAAAAAGAAAAATGGTAACAGATCCAATTTCAGATTTCCTAACAAGAGTAAGGAACGCACAAAGCGCAGGCCACAAGGTGGTGGAAATTCCTGCATCGAAAATCAAAAAGGAGCTTACAAAAATCTTATTTGATCAAGGGTATATCTTAAACTACAAGTTTGAAGAGAGCGCTGTTCAAGGAACGATCAAAATAGCTTTGAAGTATGACAAGCAAACAAGCAAGCCTGCAATCAAGTCTATCCAAAGAGCTTCAAGACCAGGTCTAAGACAATACAAAGGTTCTACTGAACTTCCAAGAGTATTGAACGGTTTGGGTATCGCTATTATCTCTACTTCTAGAGGGGTAATGACTGATAAAAAAGCTAGAGAAGAGAAAGTAGGCGGTGAAGTAATCTGCTATGTTTATTAATTTTTAATCAAAGGAAAATGTCAAGAATTGGTAAAGCAATTATAACAATTCCCGCTGGAATTACTGTCACTGAAAAAGACGGTGTAGTAACTGTAAAAGGTCCTAAAGGGGAACTTACTCAGGAGCTTACAGAAGGAATTACTTTAGAACAAAATGATGGCGTGCTTACATTCAGCAGACCGTCTGATTCTAAGCAACACAGAGCGCTACACGGTTTATACCGCGCGTTAATCAATAACATGATTTTGGGAACTGCTGAAGGTTTCACAAAAAAGTTAGAACTAGTAGGGGTAGGATACAGAGCTTCTCATTCAGGTCAAAAACTTGAATTAGCTTTAGGATTCTCTCACGGTATCGTTTTAGAACTTCCAAAAGAAGTAATAATCGACACATTGACTGAAAAAGGTAAAAACCCAATTATTACTTTAACGTCTCATGACAAGCAACTTCTAGGAATGGTTTCTGCAAAGATCCGTTCATTCAGAAAGCCTGAGCCATACAAAGGAAAAGGTGTAAGATTCGTAGGAGAAATTGTTAGACGTAAAGCTGGTAAATCTGCTTAATAAATTATAAGTATTATGGCATTAAGTAAAGTAGAAAAAAGAATAAGAATAAAAAGAAGAGTAAGAGGGAAAATCTCTGGATCTTCTGAATTGCCAAGATTATCTGTATATAAAAGTAATAAGGAAATTTACGCTCAGTTAATCGATGACAAAGACGGTAAAACTTTAGTATCTGCTTCTTCTAGAGATAAAGGAGTTGACGCTAAAGGTACAAAAAGTGAAGTTTCTGCCGCTGTTGGTAAAGCTATTGCTGCTAAAGCAGTTGCTGCAGGAATTGGAGCTATTGTATTTGATAGAAACGGTTTCGTATACCACGGTAGAGTGAAGGCTCTAGCTGACGGTGCGAGAGAAGGAGGACTTAAATTCTAATCATTAAATTTCGGAAAATATGTTAGGACTAGATAATATAGAAAGAGTAAAACCGGGAGGATTAGAATTAAAAGATCGTCTCGTATCAGTTAACAGAGTAACTAAAGTAACAAAAGGTGGTAGAGCTTTCGGGTTTTCTGCTATCGTTGTTGTTGGAAATGAAGAAGGAGTTATTGGTTACGGTTTAGGTAAATCTAAAGAGGTTGCTTCTGCAATTGCGAAAGCAGTTGAAGACGCTAAGAAAAACCTTGTTAAGGTACCTGTAATGAACCATACAATCCCTCACCAAACTGCTGCTAGATACGGTGGTGCAGATATCTTCTTGAGACCTGCTTCTCACGGTACAGGACTTATTGCCGGTGGTGCAGTAAGAGCGGTATTGGAGTCTGCTGGTATTCACGATATCCTTTCAAAATCTAAAGGATCTTCTAACCCTCACAACGTAGTGAAAGCTACTTTCAAAGCGTTATTAGACATCAGAAGACCTGAAGAAATTGCAAGAATGAGAGGAGTTTCTCTAAGTAAAGTGTTTAACGGTTAATAAATAAACAATGGCAACAATTAAAGTAAAACAAGTAAGAAGCGCTATTGGTAGAACAAAAACCCAAAAGAGAACGCTTGAAGCATTAGGATTTAAGAAACTTCACCAAGTTGTAGAACACGAAGCTACGCCTTCTATTTTAGGTATGATAGCTGCAGTTAGTCATTTACTTGAAGTTCAAAAATAATTTTAAAAAGAAATTAAAATGAATTTAAACAACATAAAACCTGCTGCAGGTTCTACTTTTAGTTCAAAAAGAATTGGTAGAGGTCAAGGTAGTGGAAAAGGAGGTACTTCTACGAAAGGTCACAAAGGACAGAAAGCAAGAGCTGGTTATTCTCAGAAGATCGGTTTTGAAGGAGGTCAAATGCCTTTACAAAGAAGATTACCGAAATTCGGTTTCAAAAATGTAAACAGAAAAGAATTTAGAGCTATTAACCTAGACGATATTCAAACTTTAATTGATACTAAATCTGTAACAGGAGATATTACAAAAGAAGTTTTGGTACAAAACGGTTTAGCTACTAAAAACGAATCAGTGAAAATTATGGGTAGAGGAGAATTGAAATCTGCGGTTTCAATCTCTGCTGATAAATTCACTAAATCTGCATTAGAGCTTATCTCTAAAGCAGGTGGACAAGCAATTACATTATAATAGTAACTAATGAAAGAATTTATACAAACCCTTAAGAATATTTGGAGCCTAAAGGAATTAAGAGATAAAATTCTCTTTACGTTAGGTATTATCCTTGTGTATAGATTCGCATCTTATATCTCGTTGCCTGCAATTAACCTTGCAGAAGTAGGGGATCTCTTAGAGCATTATAAAAATCAAGGCGGTAACAAGCAAGGAGCAGGTCTCCTTGGCTTGCTTTCGTCGTTTACGGGTGGGGCTTTCAGTCACGCTTCTGTAATGGCGTTAGGTATCATGCCTTATATTTCAGCTTCTATTATTGTTCAGTTGATGGGGATGGCTATTCCTTATCTTCAGAAACTTCAGAAAGATGGAGAGTCCGGTAGAAATACATTGAATCAAATTACTAGATGGTTAACAATTGGGGTTTGTCTTGTACAGGCACCTTCTTATTTAACTTCTATTACTCAATTATTCTTACCATATGCTCAGTTCCAGTCTGCATACTATGTAGAGCCAAACTCTATCATGTTCTGGTTACCAAGTATTGTTATACTTGTTGCCGGTTCAGTATTTGCAATGTGGTTAGGTGAGAAAATTACTGATAAAGGAATTGGAAATGGTATTTCTATCCTTATTATGGTTGGTATCTTATCTAGACTTCCAGAAGCATTTGTACAGGAAATGGCCGTGCAGAACGGAAAAGGAGGAATGGGATCTATCATGATCCTTATTGAAGTGATATTCTGGATGTTGGTGGTTCTTTTAGCAGTCGTCCTATCGGTCGCTGTTAGAAAAATTCCAATTCAATATGTAAGCAGAGCTCAAGCAAGAGGAGGTGTAAATAGAAATCTTATGCAAGGAGCAAGACAATGGATTCCATTGAAAGTTAATGCTGCCGGTGTTATGCCAATTATCTTTGCTCAGGCATTGATGTTCGTACCTGGTTTATTAACAAAATTTGATGAGTCTAATACTTTTCTTGCAGGTTTCAAGAATGTTTTTAGCTGGCAGTACAATGTATTGTTCGCACTATTAATTATTATCTTTTCATTTTTCTATA
>Ga0302167_10000369_pt1 | contig 22485 bp, 18 predicted proteins | sample I_Fen_N1_1_FD_193496 | JGI IMG/M metagenome (GOLD analysis project Ga0302167, IMG submission 193496) | Peat permafrost microbial communities from Stordalen Mire near Abisko, Sweden - I_Fen_N1_1 | ecosystem: Environmental > Terrestrial > Soil > Wetlands > Permafrost | place: Sweden: Abisko...
ATATCCAAATCCTCTAATAAGTTAAGGTTTGAAACCGTAATACCAGAGCTTGGAGTATTCCAATAATCGATTTTAATACTTTTTGCGTTGACAAAAGATAAAATCCCTTGATAGCTTTGGATAGGATTAATGTTATTAACGCCATAAGGATCCGGATGAATGACCTCTAAAGCTCCAACCTGATTAGCCTCGCTTTGTTGTATTTGTCCATCATTGTTAGCATCAATTTTAAAATAATTTCCGCTTAAATCCTTCGCAACAGTATTGCTTGCTGATGAAGATAAAAGTTTGTTTTTAAAATTTGCATCAGGAATATTCACAACCTGTGCCTGAATTCCTAATGAGAGCATTAGAAAAACGAATAATAGTTTTGTTTTCATTTTGTGCTTTTTAATTCTTAATAAGTTTTTTTACAACTGATTTTCCATTCTCAAAAGTTATTTTTGCAAAATAAATTCCTTTTAACAATTCTGAAACATTTGTATTGTTGTCTTTTAAAGTTTTCACCACTTTTCCATCTGCAGAATAGATTTCGATTTTGTTTACTTTTTCTTTCGATTGATAAACCAAGTTTTGTTTAACAGGGTTTTCAAAAGAAATACCAATACTCATTTTTGTAGCGTCAACAGTTAATAATGTTGTGGTATTAAGTAAATATTTTATGATTTTTGCGTCTCCATTTGAAATGATTCTATTATTATTAACAACCATTTCTTCAACACTCGCAAATGAACTGTCTGGATAATAACCAAAATCAGAAGCTATCGAACCACTTTGAGTGAGCTTTGTAAAAAAGATAGGAGATTCATCTGAATTATAAGGGATGTAGGGATGGGATGCTTGGTTTCCTCCAATGTAATAATATCCATCTTTTTCAATAATACTTTTAGCTAAAGCGCTGGGATATATTATAGATAAGGTGCAATTAAATGTATTATCAAGAGTTCCATCTGGGTTTAGTCTAAAAATTTCATTGCCTGTAGAATTTGATTTTGAAATAACAATCTTATTATTGCTGTCTATAATCGCAGTACCCAAAGGTTCAAAAACCAAATTCGATAAAACACCATTATTTCCAAAGCTTGTAATCGGCTGTCCATTGGGACTGAATTTTTCAATAGTACCATTAGGATAAGCAGAGTTGATTTTGGTAATACAGATAAGATTAGATTGATTATCTATTAGTACAAACGTGCCATAATAAAAATTTCCCTGAATGGCTATAGAACCATTATTTCCGAAAGTGGTATCAATACTTCCATCAGCATTAAATTTATATATAGTACTTGCATCATAAACGATTATTTTTCCATTTTCTAGGATTAGTCCTAAAGAACGGCCATTTATATCACTGCCAACACCATTAGCCGTTGTCGAAATACCATTAGTTCCAAAAGTGGTATCTAACTGGCCGTTTGGAAGTATTCTATATATTATCCCTACATCAATAGAACCGGAAACTCCACCACCAGTATTGCCATAACCAAAAATTACCAATTTTCCATCAGGTTGAATTTTTAATTGACATTGATTGGTATAATAAGGTAACTGAATTTTTCCATTGTTTCCAAAAGCTGAATCTAAAACCCCATTAGCTGTAAGTTTATATACAAATGTTTCTGTACCATTTAGGATAGAGTAGGATGAATAAATACTGCCATCAGAGTCTTGAGCCATAGTCCAAGCATATATGTAATTGGCAACGTTAAATACCCCATTCGAAGCGAAAGAAAGATCTTTAGAAATAATTTGCCCAAAAGTAGTTTGTACTGCAAGAAGCAGCACAAGAAATAATTTTGTTTTCATCTTGTGTATTTATTTTCTGTAATTATTCTTTGTTATTACAGGCTGTAAAACTAATGATTTTAATAAAAATTGAATAGTATAAATGTGTAAGTGTAGCTATTAAGCGGATAAGTGTTTTAAAAAATGATCATAATATCTTATCAGTAGCATTAGACCTTTCATATAATTACTTTTTTTTGCTATTGAAAGATCCTTTTAAAAGAATTTCTATTACCTTTTCTGTATAATCAAATCTTTTTTGAATGTAAAGAACATTGTCACTACTTTTATCGAGAACAATCCCTAATTCATTACGGTCAGAAACGGTTAGTATTGCATTATGTATCTGATCCTCAAAAGGTATCACCAAATTAGTCCTTAGTTTAGTAATTTCCCCGCTAGTTCCAAATCTTAAACTCGTAGTGGTTTTGATGTTTTTTTCTAAATCCATTATTTCTTTTTCTCTTAATCTAAGCTGATCTCCGACTAATAGCACTTTTTCATTTTCAAAAGCTGATTTTTTCTTTTCGTATTCGGACTGAAGATTCTGAAGATCTGCCTGCCATGTATCAATCTGTGCGTTAAGCCTTGCTTCAGCTTCCTTATATTGAGGTAGTTTTTCTAATACAGCTTTCGTATCCACAACACCAATTTTTTGGGCATTGCTAAAACCAAAAAGAAGGAACAATGTAATTATGGAAACAATTTTAATTTTTTTCATAAATAACTATTAAGTTTTAAATTCGTGTGGGAATATTTTAAAAATTCTATAAAGTGAATTGTGGAGTACTTGAAAAACAAAAGCCAATTCAGTGAACTGGCTTTTGTTGAAATTAAAAGTTTGTTATCAATGTTTTATCATTAATTGTAGAGATTTTGTCTCACTAGTTGTGTTTACTGTTACAAAATACATCCCATCAGGTAAATCGGAAGTCAAAAATTTAATATTATTTACACCTGTTTTGAAAGGCTGATTATCAGCTGGTGTTCTAATTGTTTTACCGTAGACATCAATTAATTGTACAGTTATTTTATCATCTTTTATTAATTCAAATCCTAGAGAAGCAAAATCTGATGCGGGATTTGGTGATAATTTGATCTCTCCTTTGAAAACAGTAGTAACTGGACTAGTAACTACCATTCTCTGAATATTTAAGTTATCAATAAAAACACCTTCTGAATAATTCGTAAAATTGGCTGCAGGCTTTAATCTTAACAAAACCCTATCATAAACTCCTGATTCTAAAAAAGATACACTAAAAGTACTATTATAAGCCACCCAAGGCAATGTTCCTGAAGTATTTTGAGGAATATTAAATTCACTTATTAGTTTTTCATTAGTAGCTCCCTGTTTCACTAAATAAACTTGTAATGTATTTCTTCCGTTGGGCTCTGGACGATTAATACGGTTAAGATACATGTATCCTAATGATGCGAGGGATATTTTATATGTCCCATTCTGAATAGTCCCTGTTTTAAATTCCCCGATAGCTCTACTATCATAGTTAGAAGTCGCCGAACTCTCTAAGTAGAGGCCTATTGCTCTATTTCCATCATTAGCAGTAATTCCTGGAGAAAATTGAGCAAAAGTACAAGTGGGACCATTTTGCATAACATCACCTGTATTCATAGGATAAGTCCCCGGTTTAGAAGGGTTAATCCCTGTCCAGGAATCTACATAACCTTGTGCCAAATAAAAAGGTCCGGGTCCATATGGTCCTTGATTAGGAGTCGGAGTACATAAAGGCAATCCATCTTCAAAACTTGGGTTTTTTACAATGTTTTGCATATAAGGAGGCAATACAATAATTTGTCCGTAAGAGAATGTGCCCATACATGCTGACATCATTAGGGCAAGAGTTAAATTTCGTTTCATCTTTTTATAATTTTTAAATTAGTATTGCAAGACTACTCAGAAATCAAATTCAAACCAATTACAAATGCATAAACGTAAATTTAATGTAGGTAAATGTATAATTTAATGCAGATTTTGTATTTTCTCCATAAACTCGTTTTTTTTACGCACAGAAACATCTAAAACTGAATTATCTATCATTATAACCTGCCCACCTTTTCCCTTAAGATATTCCTTAAGATGAATGATATTAATAAGATGCTTGTGATGTATTCTAAAAAAATTATACTGTGAAAGTTGCTCTTCGAAACTTCGCAAAGCTTTAGAGACAACTATTTCAGTTTTATCTATTAAATAAACGGTTGTATAGTTGGTATCCGCCTCACAGCGGATAATCTCTTTAATATCTATTAATCTGAAACCATGTAAAGTAGGAAGGCTGATTTTATTTTGGCTTGAGCTATTAATTACTACTTTATCTTTATTAATAATTTCTAAAGCTTTATTTACAGCCATAATAAAGTCCATTTTTTTTATGGGCTTTAAAAGATAATCTGTAGCTCCGTTTCTAATCGCCTGAATGGCAAAATTTTCATAGGCAGTAATAAAAATAATAAGTGATTGAAGTTCTTTAAACTTCGAAAGTAAATCAAATGCATTCCCATCAGTAAGCTGAATGTCTAAAAATAAGATATCCGGAGTATTTTTAGTTAGATAAACGTAGGCATCTTCCACATTTGATGCCTGAAATGCAATTTCAATCTCAGGGAATTCATTTTCTAATAAAAGTGAAATGTAATCTCTCCCATCCTGCTCGTCATCAACGATACAAATCTGTATTTTTTTTCTCATAGCTACTATGTATATATAGTTTAATTTGTGTTCCTTTTTTGTGCGTTTTTTCTGAAAGATTATTGATCTCTAATGTAATTTTTGTTTCAAATAGTTGTTTGAAGGTTTCAATTCTTTTTCTTGAAAGTTTTACACCAAAAGAATCAGCTTTCTTTAATAATTCAGACTGATTTATTAACCCTACACCATTATCTTCAATTGTAATACAAAGGATAGAGTCAGTATATTCAAATAAAATCTCAATATTTCCTTTTCTATCTTTTAAATCAGAAATTCCATGTTTTATAGCATTTTCTACAAATGGTTGTATTAATAGAGAGGGAATAGCCCAGTTTTCATTCACACTTTCAGATACAGTAATTGTATAATCAAACTGCTTTTTTAACCGTAGCCTTTCCATATTGAGATATAGAGAAAGATATTCTGTTTCTTCTTTTATCGACATAAAAGTTTTTTCAGAATAATGAAGTGTTTTCCTAATCATTTGAGAAAAGACATCTAAGTAATTTTCAGTTTCCTGATAATCTTTTTTGTATAGTAAAAACTGAATAGAATTAAGGCAATTATAAATAAAATGAGGATTAATCTGTGCTTTAATAGCCTGTAACTCTAGCTCGGCAATCTTTTTCTCATATACAGCAGTTTCTAATTTTTTATTGCGCAGCCTTTGAAAATATAAATTAAGGATAAACACTAAAACAGCTATTGCAATTAGCATTAATAGCAATTTAAACCACCATGTCTGCCAAAAAGCAGGCTTAATTTCGAATGCCAGATCAGTTGAAACGTAAGACTGCTTCCTATTATAACCCAATCCGAAAACTTTTAAAATATATTTCCCCGGAGGCAGAGAATTAAATATAATTTTTGAAGAATTGCTTATCTGCCAATTATTATTCAGTCCTTCTATTTTGTATTTATAGCTAATTTTTCCTTCTGAAGTATAATCCGGAAAACTCAGATTGAAAACAACATCATTATCCGGAGTTTGCCCCGATAATTTTTGCGTTAAGTCAAAATATTCTTTTCCACCAATCACTATATAATTGATAGTGACTTTTTTATGGATAAATTTCTGTTGTGTAAGCAGTTTTTGTATGGAGAGAATACCGACCCCTTTAGAGGTTCCTACATATATCGTATCCTTTTTTATAACGCATCCGGCAACAACATTAGACGGCAAACCATCTCTCTGTGTAAAATTGTTAATTTTAACGCTATTACCTTTCAGTTCAATTCTACTTAGTCCGGAATTGGTACTTGCCCAAAAAGTATTTTCATTTTCTACTTCTATGTTTTTTATCTGTCCTGTGCTTAAACCTTCATTTTCAGTAATCTTCTTTAATATTTTATGATTATTGAACAGAAAAATTCCATTAAGATTGGTCGCTCCGATATATAGATTGGGCTTTAATTGTTTTAAATCTTTAAAATAACAGCCTTCTAAAAATAAAATTTTCTTCCCTGTACTTATATCAAGCTTATACAAATCTTTAAAACTTCCTGCGAAAATACTATCTTCAGAAAATGGCAAGGCAGTATAAACCCTTTCACCTTTTATAAATTCAGTATATTTTTTTTTAACAAAGTCATATTTTGTTAAACCATCTGATGCACAAATAAGTATAGATTCATTATTATAAGGCACAAGATTTTTTAAATTATAGCGTTTTAATAATGTTTTTTTCTTGGTAAGAATATCATACTGAAATACATTTTGGGTAAACCCGAAAAAAACATTATTTTTATTTGCATATATCCCTTTACTTTCATTTTTTTTATTTTGCTCAAAGACAATGTTTTTTATTTTGTCGGAATCAAAAATCCCTCCTATAGCTTCGTTGTATCCAAAAAATATAGACTTTCCATTACTTGTAATGTTTGTGATATAAGATGAATTGTTCTTTATTGGAAAATTGATATAATTTCTGAAAAATTTTTCTGTAATAAAATAAACCCCGTTATTTCTTGTTGAAAACCATATATTATTATCCGCATCTGTCATCACGTCATTAATAATATATTCACTCAAAAGCCTTATTGGAGAAGAAAATTTATTACTTAAAGATAATGGCGTATCAAAATATAAAAGACCTCCATTTTCCAAACATAACCAAAGTCTCTTGTTTTTATCTAATACGAGCTGATGAATTGTATCATTTGTATCAAATGAATATATTTTCTTAAAATAGTATTTATTGGATATCGTGTAAATATCTACCCCTTTCCCTTTTTTAATAGAAATTAAAAAATTATTTTTTTTATATACCAAGTAGCTTTTATCCAGTATGATATTACAAACAGTCTCTTTTTTGTTCATAATATCATACGCTATTATATTTCCTTTTCCATTGGTGAAATACAATACTTTAGCCCGACAATTGAATTCTACGGTACTATATATATCTGTTGGTGATTTATCCTTCCTGTACTTTATAAACAAAGGGATTTTTTTCACTTTCCCCTTTTGATAGACATAAATATCTTTAGGATCATTTGTACTGCATAAGACAAGTGAATCTTTAGTAGGGTTTATAACAGGGCTATTACTAAATACTAGTTTTTTAAGTTCCTTATTTTCATCAGAATTAATGATTTTCCCGTTCTTTAAATAAGCAAAGTCATTTAAAAAAGGGAAAATGAATATTTCTCCGTCTGCAAGAGGTTCACAGGCCAGAATATCAATATTTTTTAATCCATTTCTTTTATTATACTGTTTAAATTCTTTTCCATCAAATCTAAATAGTCCATTATCGCTTCCAATCCATATAAAACCATTACTATCTTGTCTTAGCTGATATGTATAAGAATTAGTCAATCCGTCTTCTTCACTGTAATTTATCAATCCAGGAATTTGACAGACAAAAAATAATGAAGAAAATGATAAAATAAATAGAAATATCTTCAAAAACACGTTTAGAAAATTTCAAACAAATATACGCAATTATTAAAAATAATTTAAATAAAACAACCAAACACAACAATTACAACATAAATAACACATAAAAAATACACAACACTTATTCCAAAAATGAACACACTTATACATTCATGATACCATTCAAAATCATTTCTCATTAATCTTGTAACCATTAATCAAAAATTTAAATATTATGAGTAAGATTTTATCAAACAACTTAAAAAAATTAAGCAGAGCACAAGCAAAACAAATAGCTGGAGGACTACAAAAATGTCTTGACGCACCAATTGGTGGACATCCATACTGCCCTCCCGGATCGGAATGTATAAATGGAATTTGCAGAAAACCTCTTTTATAGAAAAAATGAGTTATTTCAAAAGAATCATGGTCGGAAGGTAACTCTTCCGACTTTTTATCAAAAAAAACTCTAATTATCAGACAATTAATTATAATATAAATTTGTTGAAATAATTATTTAAGAGTAATATTAGATTTAGCTTTCTCTTTTCTTCAGATATATCTGTTTTGTGAAGATAACTTTGTGCTATTTCGGTGTGTTTTTCAATCAGATGCAATGCTTTTTCGTTCATTTATTTTTTTTGAATATTTTTCCTCCTCATAAACCTTATCGATATTACCTGTTTTTTTTTAATACCATAATTTAATTCTTTTATTACGCTTTCTGTTGTGTGCTCTTTTGCCAGAAAATAAAAAAATACACATGAAAAATCTATCTTAATCTAACCTTCTTTTTTCATGACCATACCCCTATTTTAAATTTAAAGGTTCTAAACTATCTCAAAATTGCGTTCTGTTTTCTAGTTTTTGTGTAATTTTAATCGCAAATTGGGATTTATACATTAATTAAATTACTTTTAGGCATACATTTACGATGAAGCATCTTATTTTGTTATTCTTGTTTATTTTATCATCAGGTCATATTCTTGCCCAAAAAAATGACTCTGCGGAACATTGTGATGCTTTAATAAAAAAAGGAATTGATGCTCTATATAAAAAGGATCATTCTACCTCTTTAGAAATTTTTGCCGAAGCCAAAAAAATTGCTGAACAAAATAGTCTGTACCAACAGCAATTTATCACCACTAACTGTATTGGACTTAATTATTATCAGATGTCCGATTACAGTACAGCTTTAGATTATTATTTGGAAGCCTACTCCATTGCTGTAAAATATTTGAAGAGTGACCGTGAAATGACGGTTTTAAACAACATTGCTCTCGTTTACCTCCAACAGGGAAAATATAAAGAATCTGAAAAGCATCAAAAAAGAGCCTATGATCTTGCGGTTGCCAATAAAGATCAAATTGGCATTGCGATTTATTCGAGTAGTTTGGCCGATCTTTATAACACAACTCATCAACTCGATAAAGCGTTAGAATACATCAAAATCTCCAGAGAAGCTCTAAAAATACAGAATGATACAAGAATAGACATCGATCTTGATCTCGCAGAAGCTAAAAATTTTGTTGAAAGAAACGACTTCGATAAAGCCCTCAATATTTTGGAACCTCTTTTACAAAAACTAAAAAATAAAGAATATATTGATCACAGAATTTCGGCATTATTAATACTTTCTAAAGTTTATTTAGGCAAAAAGCAAAATGACAAAGCCATTTCTTACGCTAATCAGGCTCAAAAAGAAAACCTTAATTATACGAATACAAAGGATATTTACAATCAGTTTTCGAATCTGTATTTTAGTTTGGGAAATTATGATAAGGCTTTACAATACAAGGATTCTGTGATTATTGTTAAAGATTCGCTTAATGCCATTAAAAATCAGGCGATGTACCAAAACAGTGAGATCAAACTTAAACTTCAGGACTCACAAAAAGAACTTAAAAGCGAAAAAAGATTAAAATTTTACGTTGCAGCATTTTGTATTTCGCTTTTGGCTTTATTAAGCTGGCTATTCAGAACACTTTATTTAAAAAACCGACAAAAAAGAACCATTGCTGAGCGAAACGAGCAGATTATAACTTTAGAATTAAAAAATAAAGAAAACGATAATCTTTTACTTGAACAACAGATCAAAGAAAAGGAAACCGAAGCTCTTCTGGAAAAAGAAAAACTCAAAAATGAGCTGGAAAGCAGAAACCGAAAATTAGCGGCAAACGCCATCCACATTGCTCAAAGAAATGATAAAATTGAGGAATACATTCTTAAACTGAAAAAGAATCCTGAAATTATTAAAAACGATCAACTTTCTAAACAATTGGATCAGTTAAAATTAATTCTAACCAAAGAAGACAGTAATGATGATGATTTTTTAACCCACTTCGAAAAAATCAACAGCAAGTTTATCGACAACTTAAAAGAGAAACATCCCGACCTTACTTTGAATGATATTCGATATATCAGTTACATTTACATGAATCTTTCCACCAAAGAAATTTCATCCATCTTTAATATCACCATTGAAGCCTGCCGAAAAAGAAAAGAAAGGGTTTCGAAGAAATTAAATCTCGCCAACTCAAACGATCTATATAGTTATTTATCAAATATTTAAATAAAAAAGTCACGTTTTTTCTCGTTCCGGTCTTACTAATTCCCTCGTGATTTAGCTTAAAGTTTTTTTCAAAAAATAAATTTGTGTCTATTAATCAATAGAACAGTTATTATGAAGAAAACAGCATTTACTTTATTTTTTATTCTGATTCTGCAATTTACCTATGCGCAGGTAAGTTTCGCAGGAAATCCGGAATATGGACAGTTACGAAATTTTGTTTACGATAAAACCGTTCCCAACAAAATTTACGCAACAACGTATATTGATAAGCACATTATGGTCTCCAACAACAATGGAACAACCTGGAATGTCTTATACACCCTTCCTTATCCGGAATATGCACCAAGTATTTCGCAAATGAGACTTACGAATAATGGTACAGCATTAAGCTTCATCCAATATTTTGGTTTAGGAAGCTCGCTAAACAGAGTGATTGTATTGAATTTATCGACTTTAAGCATTTCCAAACAATACAATATGCCTCCCAATGAAGCTGTTGAAAGCATTAGCAATTATTCTATTCTTGACAACGGTAACATGAATACTGCAACCATGTTTACGAAAGGCGACAATGATAAATTTTTCAAAACTACCAACGGCGGAACTAGCTGGACGAAAGTTTTTGACGCTGCAAATTATGAAAATGTTCTTGTAAACGACGCTATCATGGATCCTACAGATCCTCAAAAACTTTACATTGCCCGTAACGGAGGTCCCGGAAATGTAGATGGAGGTTTATTAAAATCAACAGATGCAGGAGCAACTTGGACAGAAAAACTTAACGGACTTATCCTACAATCAATCGCCATCAATCCTGTTAATCCAAATATTATGTACGCAGGAAGCGGTGTTCTTTGGACGTATCCATCTCAGCATGAAGCAGTTTACAAATCTACAGATGCCGGAAATACATGGACAGAGCAAACTGGTATTACATGGTCTACGAATCCTGTAGGACTAAAAAATGTTCCTAAAATTGAAATAAATCCTTACAAACCGAGCCACGTAGTTGTTTTAGCTGATGACAGAGTTGCAGTAACAACAAATGATGGAACAACATGGACAACCACTCCACATGCAGGTTTAACAGACGGAAGCTCTTATTATTACGGAATTGATGCTACATTTGATCCAAATAATCTAAACAATGTTATCATTTCTAATAACCGTTTTCCAAAATTCTCTTCAGACAGAGGAGTTACGCTTACTTCCATTGCAAATCCGTTTTTTAATGGAATGGGAAAAATAAATGTAATTAATGACAACGGTGTTGATAAGTTAATTTACGGAGTGCAATATGGCTACACTGTGAAAAACCTTACCAACAATCAGGAAACACCAATCAATGTAATGCCTCTTTATGAAAGCCCGATGGACGGACAAATTGGACTAATGTATATCGACAAAAAGCATGCAGGAAGAGTCTACACCTATGAATCATCTTTTATGGGAAATAACATCAATGTAAGTGATGATTATGGAACTACTCTAACTCCTCTATACAATACGTTTGACACAGGTTTTACAGCTGCAGAAACAGATCCGGCCAATCAAAATATTGCATGGATCGCAACTTTCAATGGTGTAAATGCAACTTTGATTAAATCTGACTTTACAAATACAGGAAGTCCTGTAAACGACATCATTACTTTACCTTATGATGAAGATTATATTTATGGAATTAAAGTAAATCAAAACAACTCCAATGAAGTATTGGTAACTGTTGGTAACCGATTGTTTAAAACTACAAACAGCGGAACTTCATGGACGGAAATTACAGCAGGTTTGCAAGGTTTAACGCTTCCGAATATTGCTTTAAGCTTGGTTCAGAATCCATTAAACGCCAATCAGTACACAATGGCCGCTTCAAATGGTATCTACACTTCAATTGATGCAGGAAATACATGGTCTAAGATCTATGACGGAATGGTAAATAAAGTTGAACATTCAACAAAACAAAACGGACAGATCATAGGAATTACCAACACGTATTTATCTACTCTTCCAAAGGTTATCTACACCAGCAACGGAGGAACAAACTGGCAGGAAAGAACGGCTTCAAACTATTTTAACACAACGGTTATAGACGGTACGGCCCGTTTTGTAGATGCTACAACTGCTGAGGTTTATTTAACGACTAATTCTTTAGGTATTTTAAAAGATGTTATCTCTTTCACAAACTTAGGAACTTCAAATCCAGGTATTGTAAAAGATGATATCAGTATTTATCCGAATCCGGCTCAGGATGTGATCAATATTAAATTAGGCAAAAATGCTACAAAATTTAAAGTGACGATCTACAGCACAGCAGGACAATTGGTTTTAACATCAGAAAACAAATCAAGTATAGATATTTCCGGTTTAACAAAAGGAGTTTATCTTCTGAAAATAGATCAGGCAAATACACCGACAATAATTAAAAAAGTTATCAAAAAATAGCTTCTTTAACGTTTTTTACAATCCTTAAACCGCCTCTCCCAAAGGCGGTTTTTTAATTATACCTGAATTTTAATCAATAAAGAATAAAAAATCAATTATTATAAATAAAAGAAGAATAACCGTTCATTTTTTATATTTTTATTAAAATCTTATAACATTTTATACCTCAGTTATCATTTTAATATATAAAAACAAATCATACTTTCAATACTATTCATCTTCCGTTTACGTTGAAAATAAGTATATTCGCTTTTTTAATTTTAAATCAAACATGAAGAAGATTATCTCTGGATTATTTATATTCTCTACCATCATTACATTTGCTCAGGAAGCAATAAAGTTTCAGGAATTACCGTTTAAAGATCTCGTTGCTAAAGCAAAAAAAGAAAACAAAATTGTTTTTATTGATGCTTATGCTTCTTGGTGTGGCCCGTGTAAAATGATGGAGAAAAATATATTTACTCAAAAATCTGTCGGAGATTATTTCAACTCCAGTTTTGTGAACGCAAGATTTGATATGGAGAAAGGTGAAGGAAGAGAAATCGCTGCGAAATACGGAGTTCGTTCGTACCCAACTTATCTGTTCTTAAACGGTGACGGAGAATTGGTTTCTCAAAATTTCGGCTACATGGAAGAAAGTCTTTTCTTGTCGATGGCCAAAGAAGTAAATTCTCCACATAATAAAAAAGGTTCTCTAAAAGATCGTTTTGCAAAAGGAGAAAAAGATGCTGAATTTTTGATCAATATCATGAAATTAAATTCAACAACCGATTTTGATTTCGCCAAAAAAGCCTCTGAAAGATATTTTGAAAATAAAAAGAAAACAGATGAACTTTCAAAAGACGATATCGGATTTTTATTCTTCTTTTTAAAATCTACTGAAGATCCAAATTATAAAATTTTCACTTCGAAAAAAGCAGAAATTATTAAATTTTTACCTGAGGAAACTTACAAAGAGTTTGATAATCAGTTAAAATTAGCAAAAGTTGTTGAGCAATCTATTAATGATAAAAATAAAAGAATCAACGACGAATATTTCATGAAAATCGCCGAGCCTTTGGTTGGAAAAATTGATGCTCAGACTAAGCTTAATCAAACAAAGTTAGCCTATTACGAACAAAATGCGAATTTCCCGGAATACGAAAAAACAGCGTTAGAATATTATAAAAATTCTGATTCTTTTGAACCAAATGAATTACTAAAAACAGCATGGATTTTTTCTGAACACGTAAAAACGCCATCATCATTAAAGAAAGCTCTTGAATGGGCAGAAAAATCTGTAATGAGAGGTGAGACTTCAGAAAACACTTATATTTTGGCAAGACTTTATTTCTTAACAGGAAATAATGAGATGGCAAAAACCTACGCTGAAATGTCTAAAAATATAGCGTCTCAATCACAAAAAGATTCTACTCTGGCAGAAGGGTTATTAAAACAAATAAAATAACAAATGTTGAAAATTAAATTGCTTACAGGACTCCTAACCTTATCTTTATTAGGAACGATCAATGCTCAGGAGCAAAATAGTGAAAAGAGTGTTTATCTAAAAGTAAATGCTCCGTTCTTACCTATTGGAATTTTAAATGCTGGTTTAGAACATCAAATCAGTAAAAAATATACAGTACAAGCTGATGTCTTCATTTCTCCCTGGAAATCTTTTGCTGGAAGACACGCACAGGTCTACATGGGACATCTTGAAGGAAGGTATTATTTTCAGGAAGCTTTTAAACATTGGTATTTAGGAGTTAACGGAGGTTTCGGAGTATTTGATCTTACTAAATGGAATTACAGTGGAACAGAAAAATTCCAACGTGGATTTAGTTTGATGCTTGGTGCTACAGTCGGATATCAATTCCAATGGAAAGAAAGATGGAATATTGATATTTTTGCAGGAGGAGGAACTTCTCAAGGTTTCTATCACGGATACGAAAACGTTCCGCCTGATAGTTTTGTAAGATATGAAGGAGCGGAGGGATGGAACAAAAGCGGTGAAACTATCCCATACAGAGGAGGAATCATGATCTCTTATAAATTAAAATAATACAATGAAACTTTTAGGAAGAAACCATATCATCATTTCAGCGATCACTTTTGTCATTCTTTTTTTAATGAATTTCATTGGAAATAATCAGCCTGATAAATTACAAAGTGCTTTAATGATCGCAGGTGCAGGAGTAATCGGCTTAACAATCGGACTTTTTATTCTGAATAAAGGTAAAGATGATAAAACTCCACCGCCAGATTTTGACTAGCCAGAAGGTGAATCGTCAATAGTGAATCCGCTTGCGCTTGTGAATTTTTAAAATTGACTGGCATAGCCAAATTGACCATTGACAATTCACTTTTCCATTAGTTTTCGTAAACAACATATTTCGTTCTTATTTTCTCGAATTTATCTAAATCCGGCTTCCAAGAAGCTTTGATTTCTTTGATAGATTTTCCGGCAATGATTTGCTTTCTCAATTCATCGGTTCCGGCTAAAGTATCAAACCATAAATTTTTCAGGAAGAAATCCTGCTGTGGATTTTTGTAGTTTTTATAGGCTTTAATAACCCATTCAAGGTTTAATTCTCTTAAATCTGTTGGATAATTTGAAAGGTTTTCGCCATAACATAATTTACCGTTTAAGAAAGGATCTTTTGCCCCAAAGTTGGGTTTCGGAGTAAACTGATAAGTCAGATCTTTCGTCCATGGAGAACCATAAATCTGAAAAGGTAAATCTGTACCTCTTCCCGCAGAAACCTGAGTTCCTTCAAAAAAACATAAACTCGGATATAAATTGATTGATTTATCGTTCGGTAAATTTGGTGACGGTTTATCTAAAATTGGATAACGCAGTTTCTTATGATAATTTTGCATCTGGATCAGAGTATATTTTGCCTGAACTCCATTTTTCAGCCACTTTTCTCCGTTCACCATTTTCCCATATTCACCGATTGTTAATCCGTAAACGACAGGAACTTCATGCATTCCTACAAAACTCGTCCATTTTTTCTTTAAAACAGGTCCGCCTGTATAACCATCATGTGGATTTGGTCGGTCTAAAACCATTATCTCAACATTGTTTTCCGCTCCGGCTTCCATTAAATAAGTTAAAGTAGAAATATAAGTGTAAAATCTTGCCCCAACATCCTGAATATCAAAAATTACAATATCAAGTCCTTTCAATTGCTCAGGCTTCGGTTTTTTATTGCTTCCGTATAAAGAAACGATGGGAATTCCTGTTTTCACATCTACTCCATTTTTCACTTTCTCACCTGCATCAGCATCACCTCTGAAACCATGTTCAGGCGCGAAAATTGATTTTATCTTAATATTATTTTTAACTAAAAAATCTACCAAATGAGTTTTATCACTCATCAAACCTGTCTGGTTGGTCACGATCCCGATTGTTTTACCTTTTAATAATGGTAAATATGTTTCAGGACGGTCTGCTCCGGTTTTAAAAGTACCAACATTGGCCGTTTGAGAATAATACTGATTGAATACTCCTAAAAAAATTAGGCAAATCAGAAGTAAATTTTTAATTTTGAAATCTAAATTCATAAGCTTGAAATTTCCTTTATATTTCTCTAGAAAAATAGCGTTTTCCAAAGATAACAAAAATAACCTTTCAAGGGTTATCATCTTCATAGGCAGACTTTCTGTGGCTTTAGGAATTATCGTTTCACTGATCACGGTTTCCACAGGTTTCGGATCTAAAAAAGCGATTAAAGAAAGACTGGCAGATTTCAGTGGACATATTACGGTAAAATCTACACGATCAAATTCATCCTACAATACTTCTGTTCTCGACAATCAGGGATTGGATATTCCTAAAATAAAGGAAATTCCTGATGTAGAAACCGTTCAGAAATACGCAATGGTAACAGGAATTATGCGTAACGAGCATAACTTTGCGGGAATCATTTTTAAAGGAGTCGGAAAGGATTTTGACAGTCTAAGATTCAAAAAATTCCTTGTTGCAGGAACAACCCCAAAAATTACAGAAATAGGATATAATAACGGCGTTACTATTTCTCAAAAAATAGCAAATGATCTTCATTTAAAGGTTAAAGACAGCATTGTTACGATATTTTCAAAAGCAGATCAGAAGCCTATTTATAGAAAATTTGAAGTAGTCGGAATTTATAAGACTGATATCAAAATGATTGACGAGCAGTTCGTTATTGGCGGAATCAATCATGTGAGAAAAATTCAGGATATGAAACCTAATGAAATTGGCGGAATTGATATTTTCCTGAAAAATGTAAACGATATCGACAGCGATTTTCCTGAAATAGAAAAGCTAATCGGCTACAAAAACTACGCAGAAAAAGCAACTGAAAAATTTCCTCAAATCACTGATTGGATCAGTATTTTCGACACCAACATTGCATTAATCATCGTCATTATGTTGGTTGTAGTTGTCATCAATATTATCATGGTTCTTTTGATTCTTATTATTGAAAGAACGAACTCAATTGGTTTACTTAAAACTTTAGGGGCAAGCAATTCTCAGATCAGAGCGACTTTCATCAATTATACGTTGATCATCATGATTCCTGGACTTTTATATGGAAACATTATTGGTCTTGGATTGATATTATTACAGAAGTTTTTTGGAATTATTAAATTAAATCCAGAGAATTATTATGTGAGTACCGTTCCCGTAGATCTAAATCCTATCGCTATAATTTCAATTTCTGTTGGAATCTTGATTATCTCCGGATTGGCTTTGATTATTCCTAGTTATTTGATTAGTAAAATTTCTCCGGTTAAGGCGATTAAGTATAATTAAAAGTGAATTGTCAATTTTGCTTCGCTAATTAATTATGAATTTTATACGATTTATATTAAGTTACTGATGACAAATTATTAATTTATTTTTTACATAAAGTTTGTCATTCCACAGGAATTCATACATCTATTTTACCTTTCAACTGTTGAGATTCCTACGGAATGACAAAGATTCTGTTTATCATTACTGAAAATTATATTGCTTTACCTTGACAAACTAAGTACAGGCTCGCTATGTTCCTCGCAAAGACAAATAGTTTTGATGGCGACAAATGACCTGTAAGTCAGTATCATTATACACGAAAATATCTCTAATACTTTATCCCAGCACTTTTAAACTAATATTTCAAAAAACTGTGGTAAGCGGTTTGTGCTGTTTCAGGCATGTTAATGGTTTACTGGCTGTTTGATAGTTGTTTATTTAGAGTTAGTTTCAAATTCAGATTGCCATTCTATGAAATTAATGTTAAATAATTACAAAAACAATAAACAATATTAATATTTTATTTAAATTTAAGACAAAATCAACAAATAAATATTAATATACATGAATAAAATCAACATCCAATTACAAAAATTATTATTAATATTAGTTTTAAGTACTTTTCCTATATTAAAGGGACAAGTCGGGATAGGTACCACTACCCCTAGAGGTGGTTTAGATATTAATAAACCGACAACCAATATTTACGGATTGGTATTACCTACGAATGCACAACCTTCTAATATGCAGAATCCTCAGGGAGGAAATGTACCAGCTGGAACAATCATGTATGACAGTACAGAGGATTGTGTAAAGCTTTATAAGCAAAGTTTAAATGGAGGTGCGCCTGGTTGGTCTGATTGTTTACAGTCGGGAACTGCCAGCTCTGTAGTTGCGGATTGTAATGCAGTTGGGAATGGGTTCAATGGAGCTTATAAGAAAGGAACTGCCATGGCGGCAGGTAATACATTTAAAGTTACTCTGACTAACAATTCTTTTTCGCAGGCAAGTATCACTTTAGCGGCTACAGATCTTACTCTTTCAGGTATTTCAGGAATAACCGTAGCATCAGTATCACCAACAACAGCTACATTGAATGCGGGAGCTTCACAAGTAGTAACTTATACATTATCCGGAAACCCAACTGTTTGCGGTACTTTAACAGGAACTTGGCAAAAAATATCATTGAATTGTACAAAAACAACAGATGTTGCTCCCAATCCAACATTTGATTGTGCAAATGGTTCCTGGTCTACAGCAGTTTCTCCGGAATATCGATTGAATGGTTTAATGAACGGACAGGTTTATACAGGAACATACAGCGTAGCTTACACAGGTGGTGAATGTAGTTTACCATCCGAAACTTTAACATCTAATGGATTAACTTTTTCTTTTGCAGGAGGCTCACTTTCTCCAGCTGGAACAATTAATTATCAATTATCAGGAACTTATACAGGAGCTAACAACGGAGCAGTTACATTTACCACGGCATCAGGTTGTACTATTTATCTAGGTTCTTGTGCAAGTTGCAAAGAATTATTAGCTCAAGTTCCAGGAACTCCTGATGGAGTGTATTCGGTAAATTTAAATAAAGCAGGAACTCCTGATATCACTCAAGTATATTGTGATATGACAACAGATGGAGGCGGATGGGCTTTGGTGTCTGTAAATGGGACAGACTTTACAACTCAAACACAAAAAACTGTGATTACAGGTTTAAATGATAATGGTTATCTGCCTCGTACAACAGTAATAAAAGTAGCTAATATTGGTACACAAGTACAGCTTCGAGCAGGAGCATCTGCTACTGTCTATGCAAATAAAATTACCTCGCAACCAGGAGGAGCAGGTATTCTTGCTTTGAGGGATCCAAGTGCAGTAAATATGGGCTTAGGAACATGGCATAGAACAGGAGCAGTGGCTGATTTTACCGGTAATACAACAATTCCACCAGTAGGCACTTGGCTATGGACGGTTACATGTGGCCCTACATCAATGACAGGCTGGCCAAGAATGTATCATTCATGTGGTAATGCAACCAACGTACATTGGTTTATGGATACTACATCAAGTAATAGAACTGCCGGAGGTGAACCTTGGGCTTCGACGTGGATAAGATAATTATATTTAAATCATATAATATATTGAGTGACCTTGACATTATGTTAAGGTCATTTTTTATAGAAATATGGATTTTCAAAGCTTGGACGAGTATATCAACAGTTTTTATTACAGCGAATTTTTAAGCGATGAAGATTTCCTATAATGGATGTATGAATGAGTAATAAGTAATTGGTAATAAGTAATAATTTATTCGGCTTTCTAGAATTTATCATTGAAAATTCACTTATTAATATCTAAATCATAATCGTTAATTATCTGAAAGCTGTATCTTTGCACCGCATATAAAAAACATTTATGAAATACGCAAAAAACATCCTTGAAACTATCGGAAATACGCCACTTGTAAAGCTTAATAAAGTTTTGGGTGAAGATTTTCCGGCATTAGTTTTAGCAAAGGTTGAGACCTTCAATCCCGGGAATTCTGTGAAAGACAGAATGGCTCTGAAAATGATTGAAGATGCTGAAAAAGATGGGAGACTAAAACCCGGCGGAACCATTATTGAAGGGACTTCCGGAAATACTGGGATGGGATTGGCTCTTGCTGCCATCATCAAAGGTTACAAATGTATTTTTGTAACAAACGCTAAACAGTCAAAAGAAAAATGTGATATTCTTCGTGCTGTAGGTGCTGAAGTAATCGTTTGTCCTACAGACGTTAAGCCTACAGATCCGCGTTCTTACTATTCAGTTTCTAAGAGATTGGCGACTGAAACTGAAAACGGATGGTACGTTAATCAATACGATAATTTATCAAACAGAACAGCTCATTACGAGTCTACTGCACCTGAAATCTGGGAACAGACAGATGGACAATTAACTCACTTTGTAGCTGGAGCCGGAACAGGAGGTACCGTTACAGGTTGTGGAACTTTCTTTAAAGAGAGAAATCCAAATATTAAAGTGATTGGAGTTGACACGTACGGTTCTATTTTGAAAGAATTCCACGAAACGGGTGAATTGCATTATGATCACGCTTACACATACATCACAGAAGGAATTGGTGAAGACATTATTCCTGAAAACTACGATATGTCTGTAATTGATCATTTCGAAAAAGTGACTGATAAAGACGGAGCAATCTACGCTAGAAAACTAGCTAAAGAAGAAGGAATTTTCTGCGGATATTCTGCGGGAAGTGCGATCGCTTCTTTGATTCAGATGAAAGATCAGTTTACGAAAGATGATGTAATTGTTGTTCTTCTTCACGATCATGGTTCAAGATATGTAGGGAAAATCTACAACGACGAATGGATGAAAGAAATGGGTTGGTTAGATTAATCAATTTTCATTATAAAAATAAAAATCAGAGTAAAATTTACTCTGATTTTTGTTTATTTGGCTAATATTTTCTTTATTGATACTTTGAAAAATATATAATCTTCTTCATCCATTGATTTTTTTGGGAAAAGGTAATTTGTTTTACCTTCGAGAGCTATAAATTTTTCATTTATCTAAATTCTCTTAAATTCACTCCATTTTGTAAATGATTCGTTTTCATTAATAATAACATTGATGAATTCAGAAGAAATTTGGAACTTAATTTCTTTACCCTTCTCAATTGATTTTAAATATTTGTCAATTGATTTTTTCCATTTCAAAATTGCCAAAATACCCGTAAAAAGATGTATCGTACATCCAATCAAGAAAAATGATAATAAATAAAAAAGCCCCCAATTATCTAATCCAAATAAGTTTCCAAAATAGAACGCCAATAATAGGACACTTAATACAATAAAAGTAATTGTTGTACTTTTTGTAGCTGGTGAAAAAAATAAGTTTGCCTGATTATTTCTAAAATATATTTCCTCGAAATCCTTTCTGTTAAATTTTAACGGAATGATTCTCTCATTCATACCTAAATATTTGCTTAATTTCGTTTTATTGTTTGATATTTTTCTTAAATACTTGCTTCAATAAGCTATAATCTTTTTCGCTCATCGATTTTCGTGGAAACATATAATTGAATTTTCCTTCCAGAGAAATAAATTCATTATTTGATTCAAAATACTTAAAATCTTCCCAGTTACTTAATTCTTCCTGATGATTAAGATTGACGTTGAAAATTTCATCATTAAATCTCAATTCATAGATTTTAGAATCTTCCAATGATTTTAAATATCCGTTAACCTGTTTTTTCCATCTCGAAACTTTGTTGATGCTCACGGAAAGATAAACGGCACAAAGAAGAAAAAGAAAACTTGCAAAATATAAAACTCCAAAGCTTTCTTCATTCAGATTATGCTTAAAACAAAATGTGATTAATAAAATCAATCCAACGGTAATAGTAGAAATTGTTTTACTTTTAGTAGTCGGTGAAAAAAATAAACTCCCCTGATTACCACTGAAATAAATTTCTTCGAAATCCTTTCTGTTTACATTCAACTTAATAACTTTATCTCCGTTCATTCTTAGAAATATTTAATTTGCTTTAAAAGTTTACAAAACTAAATCAAATATCTTCATATTGAGAACTTATTCCGGAAAGTTTGTTCATTAATTCACGATTTTTACTTTTTAAATCTTCCATTTTACGAAGCATATCATGAATTACTTCTAAACCGGGAAGATTAATTTCCAGATCATAATGCCAATTGGTAAATCTTTCGAAAACCGGCAGATCTTCATACATCAGATAACGGATTTCATTTTCAGTCTGAATAGTCAGCAATCCGGAATCTACCAATTCATCAAAAAAAGTGATCTCAATATTGTATATTTTTACGAGCTCTTCTCGCGATATTCTTTCACTCATAGCCTAGGAATTTTTAAGTTGTTCAAAAAGTTCTTTTTGCTTTTCTGTAAGATTTGTCGGTAATTTTACTTCATAAGTCACAAACAGATCACCAAATTGTCCTTCTTTTTTGTAGACAGGAAAGCCTTTTCCTTTCAATCTCACCGCAGTTCCGCTTTGTGTTTCGGGTTTTACTTTGAGGTTGACACTTCCATCCAACGTATTTACTTTTACGTCGCCACCTAAAACAGCGGTGTACAGATCAATTGGAATCTTTGTTTTAAGATCATCACCAATTCTTTCAAAATCAGCATCAGCTGGAATGTTGAAAGTGATGTACAAATCTCCACTCGGGCCACCATTTGCTCCAGGGTTTCCGTGACCTTTTAACTTAATTTGCTGTCCGTCATACACCCCTGCAGGAATCGTAATTCTTACTTTTTTGCCATTAATATCAAAAGTTTGCGGATGAGTTGTTGCGGCATCT
>Ga0302167_10000370_pt1 | contig 22455 bp, 21 predicted proteins | sample I_Fen_N1_1_FD_193496 | JGI IMG/M metagenome (GOLD analysis project Ga0302167, IMG submission 193496) | Peat permafrost microbial communities from Stordalen Mire near Abisko, Sweden - I_Fen_N1_1 | ecosystem: Environmental > Terrestrial > Soil > Wetlands > Permafrost | place: Sweden: Abisko...
GGAATTCAATAAAAGGGTGTAAGGAAACAGTCCTTTTGAATTGTAGTGATCCGCAAGTGAAGCATTTTCCTTTTTCAGTTCGGGAGAAAGCTGGTTCTTCTTATTTCTCGGGAAATCTGCGTTGACATATTGAATGACCCGATCTTCAGACAATTGTTTGAAAACATCAGTTTCGATAATGTTTTTATGTAGTTTTATACACGGAATGCACCAGTCTGATCCGGAAAAGTTAAGAAGTATCAGTTCATTTTGTTCTGCAGCTATTTTCTTTACTTTTTCAAATCGTGTTTGTGCATTTGAAAATACCGAGAATAGAGCCACAAGTGTGGCCATGAATATTGTTTTCATTATACTATTTTATAATTTAATTTAGAATCAATTAAGCCTGAACACTATTAAAATATTCAGACGTAGATTGGGTAGAAAGATAGATTCTGTTTGTAACAGATTATCAATTAACTGAATCTTGGCGGCTGCCAAATCGAATGTAAATAACCTTTGAAATAGAAATCTTCATCAAAAGCAGGAATACTGTGAACTTCCAGATGCTTGACAGACGCTTTCACAATCTCAAAATTAAAATTTGTATTGAGGGTAAAAACTAAAGAAAGTATAGAGTGAGCTACAAATGGCAGTTTTCTGTCGGTTTTGTAATCTGCATCTTTTACCGGATGATCATAATGGGTTTTGAAAAACGCAATGAATGTCATTTCCGGATTTAGTTTTTTATGTTCACAGTAATGCTCTATAAGTATTGGAAGTTTCAAAACCTGATTAAGTTCAGTTGTTGAAACCAAATACAAAGAAAGCAATACTATAGAAACCCACTTTTTCACAAATCAAAATTATGTAATGTTTTGTTAAGAATGATTTTAAATTAAATGCATTCAATTATTTAACGTCCCTCTTTGTTTCATTTACCCATTTTTCTATTTCAGATTGATCAGACAGCGAAAGTTTTGCCTCCTGATGAATAGCTGTGTAAGAAGTAAGTGGCATTTCACCCTCTTTTATTGTTTCTGCGATTTCATCTAGCTTCTCAAGCTTTTTATCACGGCTATAAGTATTGAATTCATCAAAATTCAAATGTCTTTTACCAGAATTCACATGATCAGCCAACCACCATTTTACAGGTTGCACCTTACTGTACCAAGGATAAGAAGTATTGTTGGAATGGCAGTCATAGCAATTTGTTTTCAAAATGGTTTGAACTTTTACAGGTATTTTATAATAATTTTCGATCGCATTGGCCGAAGGGTTCGGACTGACATTTCTTTTAACATCAATAAACTGAATGCCAATGAACAGTAGCAATAGTATGATCAATATATTTTTTACAGGAAAAAAGGATTTATTCATTATTTTTTGGATTTATATTTTTTTATTATACAAGCGGAATTATTCTTCTTCGCTTGCTGTGTTTTTAAGTTTCATCAAAAGTGTGTATGCATTTTTGGAAACAATTTTTCTGTTCTTAAAAACCTCAACATTTTTAATTTGGACAAAACCATTTTCAGCTTCTCCCAACGTTACAGGAATCAGTTTATAGGTTTGTTTTTTTTTCTCAACAAAAACATAATTCTCACCTTCAAAATTGACGACACTTTCCTCAGGAAGTGCATTGGAAAATGATGTTTCGGTCTCGATCTCGGCGTTCATATACATTCCGGGAGTCAGGTTCTGATCATATTTCTCAAAATGGCAATGTATATCTGCTGTTCCGTCTGCATTAATATCTTTGCTGATCAGAATAATTTCTCCAACATATTTTTTATCCGGCTGAGTATTGGTATACGCTGTAAATCTTTGTCCTATTTTCAACATTTCGAGATCTTTTTCATACACTTTAAGGTTCAGATGAATATCATTGGGATTAATAAGTTCAAATAAAACATCAGACGGATTGACAAACTTGCCTATATTCACATGTACTTTGCTCACAAAACCATTGATTATACTGTACACCGGAACGCTTTTCCTAATGCTTCCTGAAGTTAAACTTCCCGGATTGATATTAACGAGCAGAAGCTGTTCCGCCAAAGTATTCATCATAATTCTCTGGTTGTTCATCTCAGACTGAGCCTGCTGCATGACTTTATCGCTGCTTGCCTGGCTCTGGTTAAGCTTTTTCTGTCTGTTATAATCCAGTTCCGCAAAATGAAGTTTTGATTTTGCCATCAGATAATCCTGCTGAAGCTGGATAAACTGAGGATTTTCGATAATAGCAATCACCTGCCCTTTCTTCACCTGCATTCCCGGCAATAGGTTAGTACTTTTCAGATACCCTCCCAATGGAACGCTTACCGAAACCAAATTCTGAGGCGGAACATCTATTTTCCCGTTGATTTTAAGAACCGTAGAAATATTTTTCACAGAAAGCGACATTGTTTCTATGGGAGTATTGCTGATCTGCGCATCGGTAAGTACTACCACACTTTCGTCTTTAGGAGCTGTTGGCTTTGCCACAGTTTCTTCTTTTTTATTGCACTGGACCGCAAAAAAGAGGATAAGCATTAATAAGACCGAATATTTATTTTGAATTGATTTTGACATAATTTATTGATTTAAGGTGATATATTCCAGCTCAACAATACTTTCATTAAGATTCCAAACGGCATCTGTATAATTATTTTTGATACTGATCGCCTGATTGGCAAGCATTACAAATTCCAGATAATTGATTTCTCCGTTGATGAACTGTTTTTGAGCAGTTTCAAGAATGGTATTGGCGTTTTTCAGTTCATATTTCTCGTACTGAGAAACAATTTCCAGATTTTTCTGCTGAATTTCTAAGAGCTTTTTATACTGGTTTTTTAATGTAAACTCAGCATTTTGAAAATCATTTTCGGTCACTGATTCTGCAATTTTTGAAGCTTCAATTCTTGCTTTCTGGCTTCCCGAAAATAAGGGAACAGAAACACCAACCTGAACCGAATGAAACTGTGGTGAAGCATTGTACACTTTGTCATCTGCCCCCATTCCGCGGAAACTATTCAGGTTATAGGCAAGTTGCAGGCCCGGTAATAATCTGGATTTTTCTAAAGCAGTTTGTTGTACAGATATATTTTTTTGCTGCTCCAATATTTTTAAAAACGGATTACCAGAAACACCACTTTGCAAACCGGAAGGAGAAAAAACACGATCTCCCTCAGGAATTAATTCTGTTTCTGAATTAAGAAGCCATTGCAACTGCAGCTGCAAAGTTCTGAGTTCCTGTTTTACCTGCTTAATCTGGATTACAATAGCTGATTTTTGATTGGCAGCGGTCGCTTTTTCCAGAATATTGCTTTCACCACTTTTTAATCTTAAAGTTGCCTTATCCAGAAATTGAGAATAAAAATCTAATGATTCATTCAGAATTTTTTCCTTTTCCTGCCAATATAGAATATTGTAGAATGTAAGGGTTACTCCTTTTTTCAGCTGATATTCTTTTAATGAAATATTGAGCTCACTTTTTTTCCATTCTTCAGTGTACAGATTTTTCTGTCTTTTGTAAACGGTGGGAAATGCAATGTTTTGGGAAATCCCGAATTTCATATCACGATAAGCACTGTTAATCTGTCCGTAATCCGCAGAAATTCCTGTCTGAGGAATATCTGAAGAAGATTTGATCAGTGCTTTGGCATATTCTGATTTTAATTTTTCACTTTTCAGGCCTCTGTTATTTTTCAAAGCTATATCAATAGCTTCATTTAAAGTGACTTGAGTTTGAGATTTCATAGCACTTCCTGTTAAAACAAGAAAAATGATAAGAACGGGTGTTATTCCATTTTTTCGATTATTTTTCATCTTAAATCCTTTTTCAATAGTTACATAAAGCAGTGGTAGTACAAAAAGGGTAAGCAAAGTTGCAATCAACAGACCTCCTATCACCACCGTAGCGAGTGGCCTCTGAACTTCTGCTCCGGCTCCGTTACTCACTGCCATCGGGATAAATCCCAGTGAAGCAACAAATGCGGTCATCAGAACAGGTCTTAATCTTGCTTCTCCTCCATCAACAACAATTCTCACAATATTTTTAATTCCGTTTTTATACAATCTGTTGAATTCAGAAATCAGTACGATTCCATTAAGGACAGCCACTCCAAAAAGAGCAATAAATCCTACGCCGGCGCTGATACTGAAAGGCATTCCTCTGGCAGCCAGCAAGAACACTCCTCCAATAATAGAAAGTGGAATCGCCGTATAAATCAAAAGACTTTCTTTAACCGAATTAAAAGCAAGAAACAACAGCACAAAAATTAAAACCAAAGCAATCGGTACTGCAATCATCAGCCTGTTTTTGGCATTCTTAAGGTTTTCAAAAGAACCCCCGTACGTGACGTAATATCCCGGAGGAAGCTTCAACTGTTGGTCTACTTTAGCCTGAAGCTCTTCTACAATTCTCTGAACATCCCGATTTTTGATATTGAAACCTACCACAATTCTCCGCTGTCCGTTCTCACGCTGGATTTGGTTAGGACCATCTTTGATGTCGATATTGGCAAGCTGCGAAAGCGGAATCTGATTACCTGATGGCGTGGGAACCAATAAATTCCTGACATCGTCCAAATTCTTACGGTCATTGCTGTTTAATCTGACCACCATATCAAAGCGCTTTTCACCTTCAAAAACAAGGCCTGTGCTTTGCCCTGCAAAAGCAGTATTGATAACTCTGTTAATATCTCCAATAGACAGATGATACTGTGCTATAACAGCTCTGTTGTACTGAATAATAACCTGCGGAAGACCTGAAACGGGTTCAATATACAGATTTTGAGTTCCTTTCACTGTATTGATTATTTTCCCAAGCTGATTGGCATTTTTAACTAAAGTTTCCAGATCTTCTCCGAATATCTTCAGAACAACATCCTGTCTAGCCCCTGTCATCAATTCATTAAAACGCATCTGAACGGGATATTGAAAGCCAACCGTAATTCCCGGAACATCTTCCAAAGCTTTGCTCATTTTATCAGATAGCTCCGGAAAGGTTTTGGCAGAAGTCCATTCGCTTTTATCTTTCAGAATTACCATCATATCAGAAGCATCCATAGGCATTGGGTCGGTGGGAACTTCCCCGCTTCCTATTTTGGTTACCACTTTCTGAACTTCAGGAAACCGGGTTTTCAGGATGTGTGCTGCTTTTTTTGTACTTTCAATCGTGGTTTTGAGATTACTTCCAGGCAAAACCCTGGTATCAACAGCAAAATCACCTTCCTCCAGGGATGGAATAAATTCACCCCCCATTCTGCTCAGAACTACAACGGCAAGAATAAAAAGAACAATGACAATACTGAAAATGGTTTTTGGAACTCTTAACACCTTCAACAAAGTCTTACGATACATTCTCTCAGCTTTTGCCATCAAACGGTCTGAGAAGTTCATTTTGTGGTTTATTTTTTTGCTTAAAATAATAGAACTCATCATCGGAATATAGCTAAGCGAAAGAAGAAACGCTCCCAATAAGGCAAAGGCCACGGTCTGTGCCATCGGTTTAAACATTTTCCCTTCAATACCCTGCAGCGTTAAAATTGGCAGATAGACAATAAGAATGATGATCTGTCCGAAAACAGCACTGTTCATCATTTTTCCTGCGGAATCTATAACTATGGTATCCATTTCCTGTTTTGAAACTGACAGCGCTTTCCGGAATTTGGCATTATGGGTAAACTGATGCATGACCGATTCTACAATAATCACAGCTCCATCTATAATCAAACCGAAATCAAGTGCTCCGAGGCTCATTAAGTTGCCACTTACCCCAAAAAGATTCATCATACATACTGCAAAAAGCATTGCCAGAGGAATGACTGAGGCTACCAATAAACCTGCACGGAAATTTCCCAGAAACAAAACAAGTACGAAAACCACGATCAAGGCACCTTCCATTAAATTTTTTTCAACGGTACCAATGGCATTGTTTACCATTTTAGTTCTGTCTAAGAAAGGCTCTATCACAACTCCTTCGGGTAAAGTTTTCTGGATCTGCAGAATCTTAGCTTTTACATTTTTGATGACCTCACTGCTATTTTCACCTTTGAGCATCATCACAATGGCACCGGAAACTTCACCATTATCATTATAGGTCATTGCCCCAAATCTTGTTGCATAACCATACCTCACATCTGCAATGTCTCTTATAAATAAAGGGACATCATTGTTCTTGGTGGAGATAGAAATATTCTTGATATCGTCAAGGTTTCCAACTAACCCTTCGCTTCGTATGTATAGAACCGTAGGTCCTTTTTCTATATAAGAGCCGCCCGTATTCTGATTATTGGCTTTCAGGGCATCGAAAACATCGGTAATGGTGATTCCGTACGCATTCAGTTTATCAGGATTTACTGAAATTTCATATTGCTTTAACTTTCCGCCAAAACTGCTGACTTCCGCAACCCCTTTTACTCCAAGCAACTGTCTCCTGACAATCCAGTCCTGCAGGGTACGGAGTTCCGTAATATCATATTTACTTTCATATCCTTTTTTAGGACGGACTACATATTGATAAATTTCACCCAGTCCTGTTGAAATAGGTCCCAGCGTGGGAGTTCCTATATCCGGAGGGATCTGGTTCTGCACCTGCTGCAGCCTTTCTGCAACCTGCTGTCTCGCCCAGTAAACATCTATATCATCATCAAAAACGATGGTAACCAGTGAAAGTCCAAACCGCGAGAAACTGCGGATTTCTTTTAACCCTGAAATATTACTGTTGGCCTGTTCTATGGGAAAAGTAACGAGTCTTTCAATATCGGTAGCTCCGAATGAGGGAGCAGTTGTTATCACCTGAACCTGATTATTGGTAATGTCAGGAACTGCATCTATTGGCAATTGGGTTACCTGATAGGTTCCTACACCGATCAGTCCAAAAACCAATAGTATTATAATGAGTTTATTCTTTACAGAAAACTCAATGATTTTTGTAAGCATAAATAATTCTGTTAATCTTATTTGAAATAAATAGTATTTGCTCCTATTCCTGCCAGAAAAGAGTGTAAACTCCTATTCTTATCAAAAGAATAAGAAACATGAGGTGATTAAGTCCAGCCCAATCACAGCAGGATAAGAGACCAACACAAACGTGTTGAACCGTAAAAACAAACGGAAATGATTAACAGTATTTAGGAGGCTGCCATATAGAATTTAAAGCATCTTTATCATAAAAAGGTTCATCATAAGAATAAACTTTCTCGTGATGATCTGTTATGATTTGCTTTTTGACCTCAAATGTGATATTAGGACTTATAGTAAAAACAAGAGCAAGGGGCAAAGAATGAACTATGAAAGGCAGTTTTTGATCGGTCTGATAGTCCGCATCTTTTACAGGGTGGTCATAATGCATCTTAAGAAAAGACATAAAAGTAATTTCCGTATTTTGTTCCTTGTGCTCTATAAAATGTTCTATAAGCACAGGAATTTTCAGCAACTGATATAACTCAGTTGTCGAAACCAAATAAAAGGAAAGTAATACTATGGAAATGAAATTTCTCACAATACAAAATTAGATATTTTTCTTTTCAGAATGATTATAAATAATACTATCTTCATTAATAAAAATGATTAAGATTTGTATGTCATTTTTGATAAGAAGTTCCATACACTAAATGCTAATTGCGTTTAAGCAAGAGCAATCAGCATTGTTTTAGAAAACGACATCCTTATCTTTTATTAGAATCTTTACCGGTATTTGTAACTCCGTTTGAATTTTCACCCTTAATGCTTCTTGTGCAGAGGGTTCACCGTGAACAAGCATGATCTGTTGAGGAGCATCTTTAAATTTCCCTATCCACTCCATCAGTTCAGATTGGTCAGCGTGTGCTGATAACCCTGTTAATTCTACTATTTTTGCTTTTACCGGATAATATTTTCCGTGAATTTTTAACTCATGAGATTCATTAAGCAATGCTCTTCCGCGGGTACCTTCTGCTTGAAATCCAACAATCAATACTGTATTCCGGCTGTTCCCTATATCATGTTTTAAATATTCAAGGACACGTCCTCCTGTCATCATACCACTGCCAGCAATTATTATTTTACTTTGTTTATCATGAACTATTTCTTCAGTATTTGCATATTCTCTATTAATATTGACATGCTCAATAATTTCCAACCATTTTTCTTGATCTACAGTAGTATACTCAGCATATTCAACCATAATATCGGTGGCTGAAGCTGCCATAGGACTATCCATTATTATTGGAAGGTTACGGGGTATTCTGTTCTGTTCCTTTAGCTGATAAAGAAAATAAATAAGCTCCTGTGCTCTGCCTACAGCAAAACTGGGAATAATTATATTACCGTGGTTTTTGATTGTAAAATTGATCCAATGTTCCAAACTATCATACAAATTGGCATTGTCATGAAGTCTGTCTCCGTAAGTAGATTCCATTACTAAAAAATCTGCTTTGGTGAAAAAATCAGGAGGAGGTAAAATCGCACTGTGAGTCCGCCCGATATCTCCTGAAAAAACAACAGTCTTTTCAAAACATACTATTTCCACAGAACAGGCTCCAATGATATGTCCGCAGGGTTTGAACCTGCATTGGATATGATCACTAAGTTTGATCATGGAGTTTTCACTAACCGTAAAAAATTGTTTAAAAGATCTTGCAGCATCGTATACAGAGGTTTTGCAGGACTATGTTTGGTATAATGATGAAAATTCGCTTTCTCCGCATCCTCTTCCTGCAACTTTGCACTATCAAGTAAAATCAATTTTGCTAATTCTTTGGTGGGCTCAGTCATATAAATTTTACCTTTAAACCCGTTTTTTACAAGAAGAGGAATATAACCGCAATGGTCAAGATGAGCATGGGTAAGAATGACAATATCTATTTCAGCAACATCGACATTTAATGATTCCCAGTTTTGTTCCCGCAAAGATTTAATGCCCTGAAACAATCCACAATCTACTAATATAGTAAGTTCCGAGGTCTTTAATAAATGCTTGGATCCGGTAACTGTTTCGGCTCCTCCAAGAGATTTTAGAATGATAGTATCCATTTTTTTATTTTTATAAATCTGTTGCGTACCCGGTCTATTCTGGCTCTGACACTTGAATAATCTCCTAAAATGCGCAACAGGTTTTTATGAATTAATACTGAAAAATTTTAGCGTATTTTGATCTCTTTTACTTCTTTTTTATCCAGATTAGATTTATTAATGGTAATATTTAATAATCCCCCTTTATAATTGGCTTTTATATGGCCTAAACTAATACTATCCGGTAAGCGGAAACTGCGGACAAATGACGAAGCTGAAAATTCTTTTCTGACATAATTTTCTTTTTCTTCTTTTTTCTCTGAACTGGTTTCAGCACTAATGATCAGTGATCCGTCTTCAACGGCTACTTTGAAATCCTTTTTCTTGAATCCCGGAGCTGAAACTTTCACTTTATAGACACCGTTCTTATCAATAATATTAACGGTTGGCTCCACTTTAACCGACGAATTAACAAGATCATCATTCTTCCAAAAATCTTCTACCAGAGATTCTAAAGATTGAGATTGATTTGATGGATTGGTTTTTTCTAAAGTTTTCATAATACAATTATTTTAAGGTTTATACTCCAAAGGTATAATGGAAATAATTTTTAAATCATGACTACCGTTGCGTTTTGAAATGATGTTAATCACTTTTTTCCCAGGTATCGAGGATGTCAATTATTGAGGAAATGGCTAATTTTGAGTCTAGAATGATAATATATTTCAATCCGGCTTCATGAAGTATTGATACATCCACGGGAACCTGTTCCTGGAAGCTGAATATAAAATATTTGATACCAAAGGATATAAGTTTCAAAATAAGACTATTTGAAACCAGGTTTTCCTGATCAATGATTATGGCAGTATCTTTTGCTTCTGCAAAATGGACTGTCGTTTCACTTAAAGGATCTACTATAATCGTAATTTTATGCTTTTTACGATTAGCCAAAGCAAGAAGTTTTTTATCTTCCTGGCTGATATGATAAACGATGACTTTCATACTGTCTGTTCAATCTTCAAATGTATTGAACAGCATAGAACTTACAAATGTATGAAATCATCATAAAAAGTGATAGAGATTAGTTTTTAAGCTTTTGAAGTCTTAAAACATCAAGTATGGTAATCTTCCCGGCACTCCTGTCTATTAAATTTTCTTCTTTAAAATCACTGAGAATTCTGCTTACCGTTTCAATAGCCATTCCAGCCATAGAAGCAAGATTTTCTCTGGAAATTTCAAAATTGTCAGTGTGAGGATATTTTTTATGGAGTTTAAGTAAGACCTCTGCCATTCTTTTTCTCACAGAAAAATAGGCAAGCTGCAATAACTGCTCTTCATGGGTAATAACATTTTGGGCAAGAATTTTGATGAATTTTTCCGCTATGTCAGGATATTTATACAGTAACTGGTCAATAACTTCTCTGGGAACCGAATAAAGTGTAGCATCCTCCAATACCTGAGCCGTCTCTTTATATTCTTTTCCTGCAAATAATGAAGTGAGTCCAAAATATTCTTCTGAGCTGTAGACCCCTGTCATGAGTTCTTTGCCATCTTCCGTCATTTTTGTTGTTTTCACTGAGCCTGATATAATAAGATAAACGGCATTGGCAGTATCGCCCTCGTAATATATGATCTGCTTCTTTTTAAAGGACTTCACTTTTCGTTCATCAAAAGCTTTCTTTAATTCATCAAGTCCGTGTGAACCCTGAAATAAATTTGTCATTTGAGTAAGAATATTGCTGTAAAGGCTTTTCTGACGTTCTTTCTTTTTCAATCGGCTTTCAATAGCACTGAGAAGTTCTATATCATCAAAAGGTTTGGTAAGATAGTCATCAGCACCCATTTCTATTCCTTTTCGGACTTCTACCCGATCGGTTTTTGCCGTTACAAAAATAAAAGGAATAAGTGCAGTATCCTCTCTCTTGCTTAAAAGATGTAAAACCCCATACCCGTCAAGCTCCGGCATCATAATATCACATAATATCACATCTGGGATATGTTTAATGGCCAGATCTACTCCCTGTTTGCCATTAGAAGCCTGAAATACTTCATAATTGGCAAGCTGAAGGATCTCCGAAGTACTTTCTCGGATATCGTCATTATCTTCGATAATCAATAGACGTGTTTTTTCCATCGGAACTAAATTGGAGTATTACTAATTAAATTTTTCTGAAATGATAAGGTAAACTCAGTCCCTTTATCTGATTTACTTTCAAAATGAACCCGACCATCCATGAGATTTACATACCGCTGTACAATATTGAGCCCTAATCCTGTTCCTGGAATATTGCCTATATTGTGTGCTCTGAAAAATGGCTGAAAAAGACCAGATTGGTCTTCTTCAGGTATTCCTATTCCATTATCTTTTACTGAGAACACATACCTATCTTCATTTATTTCTGTAGAGAATTCAATCAACGTATGCTCTCCTGAATATTTTATAGCATTGCTCATTAAGTTCATTAAACAATTTCTTAATAAGTTTTGATCCAAATTTATTTCACTCTCTGATCCTGTGTGTTGGTAAATAATGATTTGATCTTCTTTGGTTATAAGCTGCATTTCATCAGTAAGTTCTTCTGAAAACTTAACAATATCAAATGAGTCAAAATGAGGTTTTACAATCCCAGTATCCAATTTTTCTAAGGAAAGAAAATCATTGAGAATGGAATTCAAACTGGCAATTGCATTTTTTATCTTATGAAGATGTTTTAATATTTGGATATTGTCTGAAGTTTGAAGATATTTTTCAACAAGTACGGCAGAGAGTTGCATAGAACTTAAAGGAGTACGAAACTCGTGCGATGCCATTGAAACAAAACGGCTTTTCATCCGATTGAGTTGTTTCTCTTTTTCCAAGGCCATACTAGCCTCTTCTTTCGCTTTTTCCAATTCATGAAGCATTTTTTTTAGGGATTTTGTTCTATTCTCTACCAATTCTTCCAGCTCGCTCGCATATCTTTTAAGAGATTCTTCCGCTTCTTTTTCTTTTGAAAGATCGTGTATAAAACCTGTATAGATCACCCTATCCTGATATTGCACTTCGCTTACAGCAAGCCTGAAAGGAAATTCTGTTCCATTTTTTCTCAACCCCTTAACTTCCCTTCCTTTTCCAATGATTTTCCTTTCTCCAGTATCCTGATAATGAAGAAGGTAACCATCATGTCTGCTTTTATCGGGTTCCGGCATCAGTACTGAAATATTTTTACCTGTTAATTCTTCCTCTTTATACCCAAATATTTTTAGCGCAGAGGGATTCAGACTTTCTATTCTCCCCCTGTTATCAATGGTTATAATACCATCAATCGCTGTTTCTATAATAGCCTGCAAAAGTTTAGCACTTTCCATAATCCATATCTTAAACTATCATTTAAAGTTATGAATTTTAGTACACTAATAATATCTGAATGTGAAAAAATGTTAAAATATTAAATTATCCTGAATTATTATCTATAAACAAGATTAAAAAAAATGAAATCTAAATTAAAAAAACAGCCGTTCAATTTCCGGAATGATTAATAGCGGAATTTCTAACTCAGCAGCCTGTCTTGCAGCATGGCTGCTCTTGGTAAATCTTTCGAGAAAATCCCGATGATCATGGCCCATTGCCAAGATATCAATGTCTTTATTTTTCAGTATATCCAAGCCGTAATCTATATTTTCGCTGTAAATACAGTTATAACAAACTTTACCATCCAGGGCCTTTAAAAATACTTCTTTTTTATGCTCATAAGCAGCGTCCTGAATCACATCATTATTGCTCTGAATAATATGGGTAATCAAAAGTTCGGCATCAAAGTATTGGGCAAACATAATCAATGATTGAGCTATTTTTATATCTTTCTTCTTCAGATCTGTTGCAAAAGCGATCTTTTTTATTCCCTTATATTTATGGTTTTGAGGAATTAACAGGAGCGGGTGTTGTGTATTTTCAATCATTTTAAGACTGTTGCTTCCAAAAATAAACCGGGCAAGCATCCCAGCTCCCTGCATTCCCATTACAATAAGCAATGTTTTATTATTGTCTGCTGTATTATTTATTAACTGCACAGCATCACCTCCCTCGCAAGAGTAATATATCGATGGATGATAAGGAAAAGCCTCATCTCCCCATAAAGCTTTCTCTTTATCTTCAAGTACTTTTACCCATTTTTTCATCTCTTTACTGTTTTCATCCTGTAAAGCCGGATATTCATATAAGGCCCACGCAGTCTGTCCAAGCATAGGACTATCAACCGGCAGTGCAAAGGCATGGCACAAATCAATATTACACTTTAGAGCATTAGCCAGATGAAGTGCATAAAAGGCAGCATTTTTTGCCGGCTTTGAATAGTCTGTAGGTACTACAATCGTTCTCATAATTCTATTATTTATTTTCGTTAAATTTACTTTCGAGTGAATCATCAAAGTGGTAAATATCTTTATACAGAAAAGGTTTTCCATCTTTTATTAAGCAAGTCAGATAAGTAATAATGATAGGAACCGGTTGCTTTAAAACAAAATCTTTTCTTTGGTACTCAGCCATTGCATTTTCTAAAATGGGAATCTTATTTCCAGAGCCTTCATTTTTTAAAAGGAGAGATGCGAGTTCTTTTGCATTTTCAACACGAATGCACCCATGACTCAGAGCTCTTTCATCTTTATTAAACAATTGTTTTTGAGAAGTATCATGAAGATATACTCCATAAGAGTTCTCAAATCTAAAAACAACCGCTCCCAGTGCATTATCACATCCGGATGATTGTCTTACACTATATCTATTAGGATTTTGACGGATCTCTTTTAGTTTTGACGAAGTTATTTCAACTTCATTACCTTGTTTATTGTAAACTGAATAATGATTATCTTCCAAATACCTGCTGTTTTTTAAAATTTTTGGGAGCATTTCTTTTATAAATATGCTTTGGGGAACTCTCCAGTCAGGGGCTGTTGTAAAATAATTAATACTGCTTTCCAAGACCGGAGTTCTGGTAGTTGGTTTTCCTATAATTACTTTGAAATCAGATACACTATCTTTCTGGTGAAATTCTAATGTATAGGAAGGAATATTGACTAATACATACGCTTGATCTCTTGTATTGATCCATCGCAAGCGTTCCAGATTGATAACAATCTTTTCAGTTTCAGTTTGAGGAGCCAAGCAATCGTTTTCTTCATAGAGTCCATTCAAATAATTTTGAAGATCTGTATACGCTTTAATCTTAGGCTGAACCTCAAGGATTGCCTTAAGAAAATCCGTATGCTGTCTTGCATATAGCAAGACATTCTCTGAGCGAAATCCATTAATCTCTTTGGTATCAATATATGCCGAATTGTATGAAGGATTGTATTTTCCAAAATGCAGATTATTAATAAACGTTATTAAAGCATCGGTCATCAGAATATCGAACACAGCTGCCTCTTTTTGATTTATTTCTACAGGAGTATCTCTCAATTTTCTTAATTTCTGAAGAGAAATAGCCTCCCAATGATAATCAGATAAAGAGAGTCCGAATCGGTAGGAATACTCCAGCAACAACATTGCTAGTTCAGGTTGATCTGACTTTTGTGCAGTGTGTATCCAAGCATATTCAGAGTCATTCTTGGTATAAAACTGAATGACTGATTTTGGGTAATGCAGCGTAGAGAGGTTGACGTTGTCTTTAAGAAGTATGGCTATCTCGGTATTCGTTTTTGCATTCTGACCACATAAAATAGTACTACAAACAGTACAGAAAAATATAATCGCGAAGTTCATCAAAGTTTTCATGAGTAATAATTTAGCAGTGTAAATTTCCAAATTACGGTCTTCCTAAATAATGACTCCGGTCACTAAAAAAAATGATATAGCATTGCTTTAAATCCAAAATAAAAATCAGATTATCAATATTTTAAACCAACCAGCATCATATTATATAGTGATGGGCATCATATTATTTCCAATGCAGTTTCAGGATCTTTGGGATGAATTAATATAAAAACATGATCATGAAAAAATCACACTATCATAAGATGATTCTTTTTACAGCATTTGTATGTACAGTACTTCTCAATTCATGCAGCTCCACGCATATAGCAAGCAGTTGGCGGGATCCGGGTAAACAAATCCATCCTGCAGATTGGGAAAAAGTACTGGTGATGGCACTATTAAGAAATGAAACCAATCGCCGCAGTGCCGAAGATGAAATGGCTAAATACCTCAATGGAAAAGGCGTTACCTCTTACAGTTATCTGGATGAAAATTTTAACAGAAAGGATGAACAGGCTTTACGGAGTAGAATAAAAAAAGATGGTTTTGATGCTGCTATAACGATGCGTTTGATTGACGTGGATAAAGAAAAGGTGTATACTCCCCAGCAATATTATATGTACCCCATGTATTATAATGATTTCATCACCTATTATTACAGAAATTGGATGTATTACAATATTCCCGGCAATTATACCATCACCAAAAAATTCATTATTGAAACTATAATTTATTCTATTAAGGATGATAAAATAATATGGTCAGGAATTACAGAAACGTATGATCCGAAGGGAGTAAAAAGACTGACGAACGAAATTGCCCGGGCTCTTCGTAATAAAATGCAGCAGGAAGGATTTATTGAAAAATAATCAATACAAAAATAAATAGTAGACCACCATGATCAACGTAAAAAAAGAAGGTATTATCCTGGAAAAAACCAATCTCGGATTTGAAAGTTCCGGAGTTTTAAATCCTGCTGTAGTATATGAAAATGATTTGGTTCATTTATTTTACAGAGCAGTGAGCAAAGATAATCATTCGAGTATTGGATATTGTACTTTAAAGAATTTATTAACGGTTGAAAAACGTCTTGATATTCCTATTCTTTATCCACAATATGACTATGAAAAACAAGGAATGGAAGACAGGTATGCTGGTTCTTTATCCCCATGATGCCGGGTATGAAATTATAAAATCAAAGGATCATATTACATTAATCCTCTTTTATTTTAGGCTTGATTTCTTTAACATACATCATCAAGCTCTCTTCAATACAGTCGAAAGCTTCTTCCTTATTTTTAAAACCAAATACCTGTACAGCTTTTCCTTCTAATTTTTTGTATTCTTCAAAAAAATTCTGGATCTCATTAATTATGTAAGCTGGCAGGTTTTCAATATCATTGATATGCAGTAAGGAGGAATCATTTTCAGCCACGGCTATTATTTTATGATCTTTTTTATTTTCGTCCTTCATTTCCATTATTCCTATAACCCTGGCCTTAACCAAAGTAAGCGGAACAAGACTTTCCGAACATAAAACAAGAATATCCAACGGATCTCCGTCACTGTAGTAAGTCTGTGGTATTATCCCATAATTGGCAGGATAATACATAGAAGATAAAAGAATTCTATCCAATCTTATCAGTCCTGATAGTTTGTCTATTTCGTATTTTGTGTGGCTGCCACTGGGTATTTCAATAACAGCTGTAACTATTTGCGGCAGATTCTCTCCTGGTGAAACGTCATGCCATGGGTGTTGGTTTCCTATCATTATCTTAGGGTATTGATTTTTTTAGCTAAAAGAAGAGCACTCTTGAATGGGTGCCCTTCTTCCTGTGAGATTTTTTTAAACAAACTGCATGCTGCGCTAATCGTCATGGTTATTAATTTGCTTGTGTAAAATTCATTAAATTATTCATTCCAAGAAATGATATCAGTCACTAAAAAAAATGATATTGCCAGATGAAGACACCGGTTTAAAACCAGTCCTTTTTTTAAAGGTAATTATTACCACACTTGCTTATCATAGTTTCATCTTTTCTTTCTTTTTACATATTTATAGACTTCAAACCATAAAATAGAAACAGCTGCGATGAAAACAGTCATCCCCAATTCGCTTATATTGAGCGTTGTTACTTTAAAAAATAGAGAAATTGGCTTTACGTATAATATAACTAAAAGCATCATTAGAACTAAAGCAGAAATGCCGATGAGTAAAGGATTACGGTTTCTGAAACTTTCCAACACACTATAAAAGAATGATCGATTGACAAAACTCAGTAATATATTGGCAAAGATTAAGGTACTGAATACCATTGCCCTTGTCTTCTCTTCATCACCTCCGTTTTGAACCGAGAACTGATAGGCAAATAAAACCCCGAGGGTGATCATCACCCCTTGAATAATACTGATTCCCAATTCATTTAAACTTAAAAAAGTATCTCCCATAGCTCTTGGAGGCTGTTTCATTGTATTTTTTTCCATCGGCTCATTTTCATAAACAATAGAACAGGTGGGTCCCATTACTAACTCAAGAAAAATGACGTGAACAGGAGTAAATATATGAGGAAATACCCATCCCAAAAACAGAGGTAAAGAAACCGTCAGTATTATAGGAATATGAATGGAAATAATATACTGAATCGCCTTTTTGATATTAGTATAAATTCTTCTTCCTGCAGCAATTCCAACAATTAGTTTTTCTAAATCATCATTAGTAATCACCAGTGCAGCAGCTGATTTGGCAATTTCTGTTCCTTTATTTCCCATTGCTACACCAATGTGGGCAGCTTTTAGCGCGGGACCGTCATTAACTCCATCTCCAAGCATTGCTACCACTTCCCCTTTCTTTTTCAGGGCATTTACTACCGCAAGCTTGGCATCGGGAAACATTCTGGTAAACAAAACTGTATTCTCTGAAATCTGCATAAGCTCTTTTTCAGAACGGTCTATAATATCACTGCCATTGATTGCAGGAGCCTCATTTTTAATTCCTGCCTGAAGCGCAATCGCATTGGTTGTATCTGCATTATCTCCAGTAATAACTTTTACCTTAATCCCGGCATCATAAATACTTTGAAATACCTCTTTTATTCCTTTTTTTGGAGGATCATAAAAGACAGTCAGTCCTAAAAATTCAAAATCAAAATCCTGTTGGCTTTTTGGAAAGCTGTTTCCTTCAAAGTGCGACTTAGCGACTCCCAATACGCGATAGCCTTGCTGTCCAAATGTTTTTATAATATCTCTGATCTTACTTTTTCCTGCCTCTGAAAGCTTAGAAACACTAAGAATAGCTTCGGGAGCGCCTTTCGCGGCAATGATTCTCTCTTTACTTGTGTTTTCAAAAAGATGGGTCATCATTGGAGGTTTCCCTTCAAGCGGATATTCGTGAAACATTTGATATTCTTTTCTTACATCATTCTTTTGAGTTTCCTCATACGTTTTGTGTAAAGTTATTTCCATAGGGTCAAAAGGGACAGGCTCACTGCTCCACATGGCATAATCAATCAGTTCTTTCAATTCGTCAGCCTTAAATTCCTTTTCTTCATAAATCTTATCGGATAGGTAATTGTATAAATGTTGAAGCTTCATCGAATTCTCAGTAATGGTACCTGTTTTATCAGTACAGATAACCGTGGTACTTCCCAAGGTTTCTACAATACTGCTCCGCTTAATAATAATGCCCTGACGCATAAGCTTCCACGCTCCCAAGGCCATAAAAGTTGTAAATGCTACAGGAATTTCTTCGGGAAGTACAGACATTGCAAGTGTTAAACCACTAAGAAGGCTCGTTACCAGATCTCCGGTTTTGATATAACTGAAGATGCAAACCATCAAAAAAATAACAATACCGACAACTGCCATCCATTTTACAAACTTCCGAATCTGAATCTGCAATGGCGAAATTTCTTCTTTTATATTCAGTATTGATTCTCCAATTTTACCAACGCGTGTTTCTTTTCCTATTTTTTGTACTTTAAAAACAGCCAACCCCGAAACCGTAACTGTTCCGCTGTATACAAGATTATCCTCCGAGTTGCTGTCCTTGAAAACCGAAAAGCTTTCTCCTGTAAGTGAGGATTCATTAACGGAAAAATCATTGCTATGCAAAATCTTTCCATCAGCATTTATAATTCTACCCTCCTCGGTAATGCATAAATCACCTACCACAATCTCATGTGTCGGAATTTCTACTGCCTCTGAGTTTCTGATAACCGTACTTAAAGGTTCGTTGAGTTTTTCAAGTTCTTCCAACGCTTTTTTACTGCGGTTATCCTGATAAAAGGATATTGCAGTCACCGCTACAATTGCCACAAACATAAAAGCAGCCTCACCATAATCTCCCACAATCACATAAATGAGGGAAATAATGATAAGCAAAATCAGCATAGGTTCTTTTAAAATACCAATAAGCAAATCAAACCATGTATTTTTACGGATATCCTCCAGGCGATTATATCCATATCGCAGTCTGGAAGCTTCCACTTCATTTTTTGTAAGGCCTCTAAGACCTTCAGGCAAGTTGTAAGACATATCAAATAAATAGGTTATCTAAAAATAGGCAATTATTTATATACAAATTGAATTTCCCTGCCTGACCAGTATCAGGTTTCAGCGTGATACTGGTCATGGTATATGCTGGAAAGTTTCTGGAATTTTGAATGATCAATTAAGATACAATGAAAACAAATGCCGAACTACAAAAGAATGTTCAGGATGCCATTAAATGGGAACCATTACTACACTCAGCAGAAATCGGAGTCACTGCAAAAGACGGTGTGGTTTCTCTTACAGGAGAAGTTGATCACTATGCTAAAAAAATAGAGGCAGAAAATGCTGCAAAAAAAGTTGTTGGAGTAAAAGTCTTAATAGAGAATATCATCGTGAAATCTTCAGATTCCTTATCAAAAACTGATAATGAAATTGCCCATGAAATTTTAGAAGCTTTTAAATCCAATGCATTTATTCCGGAGAATATGATCAAAGTAATTGTTGAAAACGGGCAGGTAACTTTAGAGGGTGAAGTGCAATGGGACTATCAGAGAGAAATTACAAAAAATGCAATACATTATCTTCCCGGTGTAAAGGCGATCATCAATCATATTAAAATCAAATCAGAAATAATAGACGCTATCAAACAAATGGATATTGAAAATGCTATGAAAATGAACTGGGTTGTATACAATAGTGATATTCATATAAAGGTAACTGGTACTAAAGTGACGTTAACAGGTAAAGTAAATTCATGGCATCAAAAAGATGAAGCTGAACGTATTGCATGGAAAACTCCAGGGATACAACATGTAGATAACGGGCTATTTGTAGATTATGAATATTCAAAAAATAGTTGATCATCTGAAATGTAAGGCTTCAATTCAATCGGTATACCGGAACATTGAAAAATTGCAACGAAAACTACTTTTAACAAAGAGCAAAGTAGCGATTAAATTTAACATTTCATTGTAAAAATATCAGGAAAATAATCTCTAAAATCCCAAGCACATGTGTTTTTCAGCAATTTCAAGTTTCTCAGCGGGTATAGGCCTAACGGCAATTGGTATAGCATGTGTAATAAAAATACGCCACTCTTCACAGCACCTTTTTGCATGCATTCCGCTCATTTTTGGAGTCCAACAACTAACAGAAGGAATATTATGGCTCAGCATTCCCCATCCGGAATATATCAATATACAAAAGACCACAACCTTCATATTTCTATTTTTCGCAGAAATTCTATGGCCCATTTGGGTACCCATTTCTCTCTTAATGCTTGAGGAAAATGAGACACGAAAGAAAATACAGAAGATATTATTGGGCGCAGGAATCATCGTAAGCATTTATTTGGCTTATTGTCTTTTATCATACCAGGTGGAAGCAAAAATCATTGGCCAACATATCACTTACATCCAAGACTATCCTGCTTCGCTGAGAAATTACAGTATAATATTGTATGGCTTGACAACGATTGTTCCTCCATTTTTTTCTCACGTAAAAAGAATGCACTTTTTTGGTATAGCCATTTTGGTTTCTTATATAATTTCAGCAATCTTTTACAATCATTATATACTCTCCGTTTGGTGCTTTTTCGCTGCAATCATAAGTCTGTCTATTCATACAATAGTGACAGTAAAAACAAATGATAAACAAAGAGAACATCATGAAATATACTTTAAATAAAAATAATTTTAAATTTTGAAAGATTAACAATGGAAACAAGCTATATCAGCAAAAAAAAGATCGGGAAAGGTGAAGAAATACAGGGTCAGGATATTAGAGATGGTATTTTTAATTTATTACGAATGGATTTCCCCGGCTTTTCAAAAGATCATTATATTTCTTTAATTGAATTGAATACCTATAGACGTCTTTATTTAACTTCTTTAATATCACAGGAAAAAGGTGAACTGGCCATCATAGACTTGGATGTGGTGGATGCCATTAAAAATAACTCCATTCTGTCAGAAAATATACAAGATGAAATTGAATCAGAATTAACTATTGGAGAAAAAGTTGCAGATAAAGTAGCGCTATTCGGAGGCAGCTGGGCATTTATTATTGTATTTTTTTCATTTATACTACTATGGATGATGATTAATGTTTGGTTATTAACCAATTCATTTGATCCGTTTCCGTTTATTTTACTCAATCTCATTCTTTCCTGTTTAGCTGCCATTCAGGCTCCGGTTATTATGATGAGCCAAAACAGACAGGAGCAAAAAGATAGACTGAGAGGAGAACACGACTATAAAATTAATTTAAAAGCTGAATTAGAAATTAAATTGCTAAGTGAAAAAATAGACCATCTATTGGTAAACCAAAATAAAAAACTCTTGGAAATACAAGATGTACAAACTGATTATCTGGAGGATCTTATGAAGGAAATGAAGAGAAAAGATTAGAGGCTATCATTTAATTCTTAATTTAAAACCATTCTAACTAAAACATTTTATAATTTTGATTGAGTGAAAAAGTTAATTTCAATATTGCTTCTATGTTTCTATTTGGTTTCAACAACCGAACTGTATCAGCTGTTGAAAATCCCAGATTTAATAGAACATTATTGGGAGCATAAAGCTTTGAATCCGGAAATGTCTCTCACAGCATTTCTGAAAACGCATTATGACCATCCTGTAAAAGACAAAGATTACCGCAAAGATCAAAAATTACCGTTTATTATTCATTCTGCACCTCTTGCATTGGTTTTTACAATTAATCAAGGGTTCAGTTTTGAGCCAGCAATTCATAACTTCAGTCCATTAACATTTAATAAAATTCCTTCAAAAGATGAAGATCTTTGCTATAAAGGTTTTCTGGCTTCAGTTTGGGAACCCCCTAAATTTTCTTTTTCATAGTTTGGCAATTGATTTATAATCTTTAAATCAATATCATCATCTTTTTTATTATCATTAATCTTTAAAATAATGAAAACAATATTTTCAGCCCTATTGTTGGCTGTATTTGCTGTTGGTATTCATGCCCAAAACCGTTTTGAGAGCGCTAAAAAACATGCAGCAGAAAATAAAGAACTTATCTTGCTCAATTTTTCCGGTTCGGATTGGTGTATTCCGTGCATTAAGCTTCATAAAAATATTATCGAAACAGAAGATTTCAAAAAACTGGAAACCGAAAATGTAATTGTTTATATCAATGTAGATTTTCCAAGAAACAAAAAGAATCAGCTTTCTCCCGAATTGAAAAAAGAAAACAATTCACTCGCAAATCAGTATAATTCAAAAGGACTGTTTCCTTATACACTCTTATTGAATTCT
>Ga0302167_10000371_pt1 | contig 22429 bp, 22 predicted proteins | sample I_Fen_N1_1_FD_193496 | JGI IMG/M metagenome (GOLD analysis project Ga0302167, IMG submission 193496) | Peat permafrost microbial communities from Stordalen Mire near Abisko, Sweden - I_Fen_N1_1 | ecosystem: Environmental > Terrestrial > Soil > Wetlands > Permafrost | place: Sweden: Abisko...
ACCGTGTAGCAGGAATAAGATCTGTGGCTGTATGGATATGCCCTTTTAGTTGCGACTCCCGATGATCGCCAAACACACTTACCACCCGTATGCTGCGTATATCGTAGCGATTGCTGACATCAAACGGCACCATCCAAGAACTAACCACCTCCGCGGGTTTAATATCCTGATATGCTTCCTTGTAGTATAAGCGTGTAGCCCCGATATAGCTGTTTTTATCGATAGCTTGGGCTGAAATACTTGTTAGTCCTATCAATATTACTATTATTATCGTATGCCTACATTTGCTCATAACTTTGCTTTTATTACATTCTTTTTTCTTCGAACTCTAGTGTTAGTTCTAATCTTCCGAAAACCATGTAGTATAGGTTTTATTCACCACTTTATCCCGCATACTCTTTTTATCGGTAAAACTACGGGATATGTTACGTACAATATCACTGTAATTATCTTTTATCTCTCCGGTCTCTTTGTCCTTATAACGATAATAATACGGTTTTATCGAAACACAATTTTCATGTTCAAACAAAGTATTTAGCAAGGTTCTGTCAGAATTACCACACGAATGTCCCAGTATAATCACCTGATATTTATCTGAGTTGATAAAGTTCAACATTTGTTTGTAATTATTCGTTTCCTGGTATTTGATGGATTTTATATTTTCCAGATAGGCATTATCTTGTAGATTTTCCAGTTTGCTATAGTTTTCTTCTAATTCATCGCCATAACCAAAAATAATGGGATTATTGGGATTATTTAGTTCACCATGAATATGAATATGAATATCAGATGGAACAAATTTGTTATCCACAGCTTTATTCTTGTCAATATAGAGCATTTCAGTATTGGTATAGTTGAAGCTTAGAAACATCATATCGTCTGGTTTTAAATCAAAATAACGTTCCCAAAACTTCCTATCTAAAGATTTCAAAACACAAAATTCTTTATTTACAGTTGGGATATTACTCAATAGCCCAAGCATTTTAATTGGAAAACTTTCGTCATTTCTGTTCTTTGTTTTAAAATCTTCAATTCTTTGAGCTTCAATGGAGATTAGTTCATCCTTTCCTTTTTCAGTAAATTCATCCACATAAAATGGAGAATAAACTATATTTTTTACTTTTTCTAAAACACCTATTTGCTTATCATCAAGTAACTTTCGTAAATATTCTGATAATTTTTGTTTTATATGTTCGAAATCTGGATTCAGGTCTTCAACATAATATAACTGATATTGTTGAGATATTGACTTGTCGAAATTTCCACAAAGAAATTTATAATATTCATTTTCGATATCCACCCAGCCCATTTCTTTATTACATTTTTCAAGTAAATGTAAAAGAAATTTATTACAAATACTAAATTGTATTTCACCAACACTACTACCTTTGTTCTCCTGATTAAAATCACCAATAAACTCGATAATTTCATTATAACTGACAGGTAGTTTATTAGGTAAAATATACTTATTTTCTTTCTCGGGCAAGTAACTACTTAATAACTGATTTGCTGGCATTTTCAATTCTATAGGATCAGATTTATATATTCCTGTTTGAGGATATACATCCTGACCGATACAAAGATTCATAAACCCTTCCCAATAATCATCAATAAAATCCTTATAACTGGTTTTTAATCCATGTGCCAGATCAAAGCCATTGCCAATTAGTATGATGCGGTTCATAACTTAGGGTCTCAAATCTTTTTACTATTCAAATAATTGATAAACGCACTACATGAAACTAACATAAATAATGCTTCTTCTGCTCCAGGCACATATTCCGCTGTTTCATCCATTAATGCATGACGAATTCCGGTAGCTGGATCATTAGTGTAACCATAGATTATATTAAAACTATTACGAAGTACGGGCGGTATCTTAATACCTGCACTTTCAAACTTAGCCAGATTTAATCCTTTATCACCGGTTATTTTCCGGGTAAATGCTTCAACAGCTGTTATTGATTCTTTTATAGAGTTCCGATAATCAGCCTCGGGACGTTGAGCATATAACTTTATAGCATTATTTAAATGTATTTTGACATTATCTTTATTGTTATTAATAGCTGTCTCAATGGTTTTTATTTCCTGTTCAGATGTAATATCGATAATCTTATCTTCTACAATACGGTATCCAAAATTCAGTCTTTCAAATTCAAAATTAAATGGCTTAATAAAATAGGATTGAATATCGAAATCAGGAATATGTCGTCTAATTACAGAGATAGTTTCTTCTATCAACTCTAATTTTCGATACCATTCAATATCTTTATTCTTCAAAAATGCTATACAAACTGGATCAAAGGCTTTATACTCATTTTTTCTTTTATTAAGAAAATAAGTCCATATATATATTTCAAGATTGGTTTGAAAATTTTCATCAACTGGTGAAATTGATCTTAATTCAGCTTCTAAATCATCATAACAATTACATATCGCATTCAATACTTCAGGAGTTATTGTTTCCCGAATCATTACATCAGAGGTATTTGCATATCCATATCTTTCTGAGAATTTCATGATATAATCCGATTATATTTCTAGCTTATAATTTCATTTAACTTCTCCCTTCGGCTTCGCTCAGGGAGCGGTATTTTTTCTTTTTAAAATCTGGTTTCGACTACGCTCAACCATCATGCTATCGAGCCCTGAGCGAAGTCGAAGGGTATTATTTGTTCTCAGTACCTTCTGTTCGCTGAGCGTAGTCGAAGCGAGTACTGTTCTTGCACTCTGCCAACTCATGCAACTTATTTCTGTCTCCGTTAATCAACGCTTCCTTTTTGGCTCTGCTCCAACCCTGCACCTGTTTCTCCCGATAAAAAGCGTCACTTACCAATTGAAATTCTTCATAGTAGACCAGCTTTACAGGCAAATGTTTTCTGGTAAAGTTTGAACCTTCACCCATTTGGTGTTGAGCTAATCTTCTTTCAAGATCATTTGTACTGCCGGTGTAGTATTGACCGTTAGCGCAAAGTAATATGTACATGTATCCTTTCATAGCCTGATTATGAAAATGATTCATTTTATTTTTCAGCCCCAAATTTACGAATCATTTTTTAACCGCATGCAATTTAAATAAATTATTTTTCAGTTTCTGAATAAAATTTTTGAGCATTGGGGTTTCGGGCTGCTTGATAATCTGCAGTAGGAATCAGTCCATTTCTTGTAAACAAACAAAGCTAAGATGCACAGCATCCTGAAAAGGAAAAATAGAGTTTCCGCGGATTTTTCGCACAATAAGCTGTCGTACAATATGTTTCGTTGTTTTTGTACTTTTACAAAGGTATATTGCACGATGTGAATTGTGCTTTTGTACAATTACAAAGGTATGTTGCACGAGGTGAATTGTGCTTTTGTACAATTACAAAGGTATGTTGCACGAGGTGAATTGTGCTTTTGTAAAACTACAAAGGTATGTTGCACGATGTGATTTGTGCTTTTGTAAAAGTACAAAGGCTCGAAAACGATTCGACCTATGCTTTTTGTACAATTACAAAGGCTTGAAAACAGTTCAGTTTATGCTTTTGTACAATTACAAAAGCTTGAAAACAGTCCAGTTTATGCTTTTGTACAATTACAAAGGCTTGAAAACAGTCCGGTTTATGGTTTTGTACAATTACAAAGGCTTGAAAACAGTTCAGTTCATGCTTTTGTACAATTACAAAAGCTTGAAAACAGTTCAGTTTATGCTTTTGTACAATTACAAAAGCTCGAAAACAATTCAATTTATGCTTTTGTACATTTACAAAAGATAAAAACTGACCGAAAAACAACAGAAAAAGCAATAAATAAATACGGAGTGGAGAGTTCGTTAACGTAAGGATATCAGTCCTGTAGCTCTATGGTCATGCTGCCAATAAAAAGCCGGGCTTTGATGCGCATGATTACCTGTGCGCTGTCGGCCGAGAGCCAAATGCTGATGGCATCCTTGCCGTCGAACACATCATTTTTCGGGATGGAGGGTTTTACTTTGTAGCAGCGCATGTTGCCGAGGGTGGTTTTGATAATTTCTTCGCCCAGGTAGGTAACCTCTATTTTGTAGCCTTCGTCTTCGTAAAATCCGTTGACGGTGAAAGTATCGCCTTTCCTGTATCGGGATAAATCTACCAGTCGGAAGGTCATCACACCTGCTATCACATCGCGTACATTGTCGTGTGTATCGTATATTTTTTTCAGCACATAGGTTTTTGTTTTCTTGTCGTAAACCTTTACTTCGGCTTTTTTATTGGGCTGGTCAAAGCGAATCTGCTCGTCCAGCTCGTAGCTGCCTTCGCGTATGCTTCGGTACGACTGATGGGTGGTGATGGTGCCCGTGTCGATATAGGCTGTCCAGGAATCTTTCACGTAGAAGAGTTTGGCCAGTCCGTTGGTTTGTCCGTTGATATCTACTTTGTAGCAGGTATTCGGGCCAACGTAGTAGAGGGTTTTGTCAATGCGGGTAGTGGCACTGCCAATGGTGAGTATGCCCCAACGGGCTTTGTAGTGCAGGGTTTCCCCTGCCACCACACGCTGACTTTCCACTTTTAGTTTAGCTTGTGCCATTGTGCCTACAGGCATCAGCATCAAAAGCCCTATACATACATTGCGTAAAAACACGGGAATAATTGTTAGTTGATAGTTGAAAGTTTATAGTTGAAAATGGAGAATTTATAGTTAATAATTCTCCATTTTTCATTTTCAATTATACATTAAACAACATAGGTTGTAGAAGAGGTATCACCTCCCCTGCCCGTCCAGTTGGTATGGAAGAATTTGCCGCGTGGCTGGTCTGTGCGTTCGTAGGTATGCGCCCCGAAGTAGTCGCGCTGTGCCTGAAGCAGGTTGGCGGGCAGCTGAGCCGTACGCAATCCGTCGAAATAGCAAAGCGCCGACGTAAGTGCCGGAACCGGAATACCGTTGGTGAGCGCTGCTGCACACACTCTGCGCCAGCCGGCCTGGGCTTTTTCTACCACGCCTTTGAAGTAAGGATCCAGCAGCAGATTTTCCAGTGCGGGGTTGGTCTCAAATGCTTTTTTGATATCGGCCAGGAATATCGAACGGATAATACATCCTCCGCGCCACATAAGCGCTATGCCGCCGTAGTTCAGGTTCCATTTGTATTCGTTGGCAGCTTCCATCATCAGGTTGTAACCCTGTGCGTACGAAATGATTTTTGCTCCGAAGAGCGCATCTTTCAGGTCGGCTATCAGTTGGACTTTGTCGCCTGTAAAGCTTGCTTTAGGTCCTTGTATGGACTGCGAAGCTAGTACGCGCAGTTCTTTCTGCGCCGACAGGCAACGTGCAAAAACCGATTCGCCGATAAGTGTGAGCGGTATGCCAAAGTCCAGCGCGGTGACGGCTGTCCATTTTCCGGTACCTTTTTGTCCGGCGCTGTCCAGTATTTTTTCTACCAGCGGTTCGCCTTTTTCATCTTTGTAAGCCAGTATTTCAGCTGTAATTTCTATCAGGTACGAGTCTAGGTCGCCTTTATTCCATTCTTTAAATACCTCGTGCATCTCGTCAGCGCTCATGCCCAGCAGGTCTTTCATTACCTGATACGCTTCGGTGATAATCTGCATATCGCCGTACTCAATGCCGTTGTGCACCATTTTCACAAAGTGTCCGGCACCGCCTTCGCCCACCCAGTCGCAGCAGGGAGTTCCGTCTTCCACCTTGGCCGATATAGCCTGAAATATCTCTTTCACGGCAGGCCATGCAGCAGGCGAACCGCCCGGCATCATCGACGGACCGAGCAGGGCTCCTTCCTCTCCACCCGATACGCCTGTACCCACAAAGAGTAAACCTTTGCTTTCAACATAGCCTGTGCGGCGTATGGTATCGGGGTAATGGGAGTTTCCACCATCGATAATAATATCGCCCGGTTCGAGCAGCGGAATGAGTTGTTCAATGAGTTCGTCCACCGGTTTACCGGCTTTTACCATCATAAATACCTTGCGGGGAGCGGCTATCGACTGCACAAAATCGCGCATATCGGTAGAGCCGATAAAATTCTTTCCGGCGCCGCGTGAGTTGATAAATCTATCCACCACGCCTTCTTCTATTCCGGGAACGGTTCTGTTGTAAACAGCAACAGTGAAACCTTTACTTTCCATATTCAATGCCAGGTTTTCACCCATCACGGCCAACCCGATTAATCCAATGTCTGCCTTTTTCATAAAAAAATTAATGTTACCTACCGTCTTCCTGCGAAGCATACCGGTAAGCATTACTTGTTAGTTAGTATTATTTTGCGAAAAAATGTATCAGTACTAAATATCCCACCCTGTGCGGAAGGGATTCAGCAGTGTTTAAAACCCCACTGTTTCAGTTTTTCCATTATCGTTTCGGGTACGTTGATGGTTTTGAGCGTATAGGCCGTAAACTCCCTGCGCACAGGGTAATCGCCGCGTTGCATCTCAAACTCTGTGGTGTCGGCTCTGAAACGGCTGTCATCGTCACGAATGTCGTATGTGCTGAGCACTGCCTTCGCTATTATGTCCTGTTCGGTGAGGCCTGTACCATCTATTTCGATAACAGGATGTACAGGTAATTCAACCCCTAAAGGGCGCCAGTTGTTCAGTCCAAGTGAAAAAAAATCGCTGATTGCCTGTACACTCATCAATGTTCCGGTGGCTTTTCCGTCGCGCGAGTATCCAGCTATATGGGGTGTTGCCAGATCGGTAAGTGCCAGCAGTTCAAGGTCTATGTCCGGCTCATTTTCCCAGCAGTCGCATATAAAGCCCGAGAGCTGCCCTACGCGCAATGCTTCTTTGGCGGATGTAGTGTCAATCGCTTCGCCACGGCAGGAGTTGATCAGCACGGGTTTTCTTTTCAGCGAATCAAAAAACATGCGGTTACACAGATGAAACGTGGCATCTTCGCCGGTCATATTGAGCGGCACATGCAGGCTGATAATATCGGCTTCGTCCAGCACGCGTTGCAGACTTACAAAGTCGCCTTTGCCTTCAGTCCGTTCGCGTGGTGGATCGTTGAGCAGCACTTTCATGCCCAGAAGCTTACACACGATAGCTACTTTGTTACCCACGTTGCCTACTCCCACTATACCGATGCATTTTTCGCTCAGCACCCAGTTGTTTTTCTGAGCCAGCACCAGCAGTGCCGAAGCTATGTATTGCTCCACCGATTTGGAATTACATCCCGGAGCATTGGTCCATTCAATACCGGCAGTGCGGCAATATTCGATGTCGATGTGGTCGTAGCCAATGGTTGCTGTGGCAATAAACTTTACCGCCGAACCCGCCAGCAACTGCTCATTGCAACTGGTACGCGTTCGGGTCACAATTGCGTCGGCATCTTTTACTACTGCAGGAGTGGTTTTTGCACCCGGCAGGTACAGCACTTCCGCCACTCCCTCGAATGCTCCCTGAATGTAGGGTATTTTATCGTCGATTATTATTTTCATGCTCGTTTCGTATCATGAATGATTGAGACATACAAATGTAAGAATAATATTTAAAGATTAATTGAAAGTGGAAAGTTGAAAGTGGATAGTTTACCATTAAAAAAGGCTGTACAATAAGTTTTCACTTACCATACAACCTTTCATTATTTTATAATACCCGATTAATTCATCGGGAAGAACGTACTAAAGTATAGATTTGGCAATGCCCATTTCCAATCCACGGAGCTCAGCCAATCCTCTGAGTCGTCCGATAGCCGAATAACCCGGGTTGGTTTTCTTTTTCAAATCGTCCAGCATTTGATGTCCGTGATCCGGGCGGAGGGCTATTGAGCACTGACGCCGTTGTTGCAAAAGTACCAGTGCTTTCATTACACCGTACATATCCACGTCGCCTTCCAGATGATTTGCTTCGTAGAAATTGCCTTCTTCGTCGCGTTGCGTGCTTCTGAAGTGTACAAAATCAATGCGGTCGCCAAAGCGTTCTATCATTCCTGCCAAATCGTTGGCACTGCTCACACCGAATGAACCGGTGCACAAGCACAATCCGTTCGACTCGTTAGGCACAGTTTGTATCAGTTTGGCAAAATCTTCCTCGCGACTCAGGATACGTGGTAAACCGAGGATAGATGCAGGTGGATCGTCCGGGTGAATTACCAGTCTGGCTCCTGCCTCGTCGGCCACGGGGCACACTTCCGATAAGAAATAAATCAGGTTACTGCGAAGTTTTTCGGCATCAATGTCTTTGTATCTGTCCAGCGCCTGTTGAAATTGCTCTACGGTAAAGCTTTCTTCCGATCCGGGTAAACCGGCTATCATATTGCGGGTAAGCAGTTGTTTTTCGTCGTCGGTCATGCCTTCGAAACGCGCTTTGGCTTTTTCAATCTGCTCGGGCGTATAGTCTTTCTCTGCATTCGGGCGTTTCAGTATAAACAGGTCGAAAGCCACGAAAGCAGCCATCTCGAAACGCAGCGCTTTGGAACCGTCGGGCATAGTATAAGCCAGGTCGGTGCGGGTCCAGTCAAGCACGGGCATAAAGTTATAGGTAATGGTGTAGATACCACAGGCCGCCAGGTTACGCACCGAGATTTTATAGTTCTCGATATATGCCTGAAAATCTCCTGTTTGGGTTTTGATATGTTCGTGTACCGGAACGCTTTCTACCACCGACCAGATAAGACCTGCATCTTCGATCATATTTTTGCGTTCCATAATATCTTCTACTGTCCATACCTGACCGTTCGGAATCTGATGCAGTGCATTCACTATGTCTGTAGCTCCTGCCTGACGAATATCTGCGAGCGATACAGGGTCATTGGGACCGTACCATCTCCACGATTGTTTACATAAATACATAAAATATAATTTGAAAATGAGATAATTTGAAAATTGTAACCATTTACGGGTAAATACTTAAATGGCAAATGCATCAAAACCACCGTCGATCACAGTGAGTGTTCCCGTTACGAATTTTGAAGCGTCGCTTGATAGCCAGTGCAGGGTGCCGTACAGTTCGTCCGGCTCGCCAAAGCGACCAAATGGAGTGTGAGCAATGATTTTTTCGCCGCGTGCAGTCAACGAACCATCAGGATTGGTCATCAGTGTGCGGTTTTGCTCGGTAAGGAAGAATCCGGGAGCCATAGCATTCACGCGCAGTCCTTCGCCAAATTTCGTAGCCAGCTCAGTAGCCATGTATCGGGTAAAGTTGGTTACGGCTGCTTTTGAAGCACTGTAGCCTACCACACGTGTCAACGGGCGAAGTGCAGATTCGGAAGATATGTTGATAATGCTACCTTGCTTTTGATTAACCATTATTTTAGAAAACACCACGGTAGGCAATACTGTTCCAAAAAGATTCAGGTCCACCACCTTGCGGAAAGCATCTACCTCCAAATCAAAAATAGTATTGTCTGGACCAATGGTAGCCCCTGCCATATTACCGCCGGCAGCATTCACCAATACGTCAATACGACCGTATTTAGCCATAATATCGGCAGCGTTTTGTTCGAGTACTTCTTTGTTCAACACATCGGTAGTCACAAAAAAGGCTTCGAAGCCTTTGGATTTCAAATCGGCCACCAGACTTTCGCCGGCTTCTACCATTCGATCCAAGATGACTACTTTACAGCTCTGTTCGCACATGTATTCGGCCATACCACGGCCCAGGATGCCGCATCCCCCCGTGATCAACACCACTTTGTCTTTTACATCAAAAAGATTTGTCATTTTATACAATATTTTTTAAATAATACCCAACTACTGTGTATTGGATAATTATTCGTTGAATTTTAAATAATAATCTATGTTTTCTTTCATCAAAACATCGATCGGCACATAGTTTATTCGTGATATTTCCTGCTTAAAAATAAGTTCCCTACACATGTCCTGAACTGTAAAATAAGCCTGTTTGTCCGGGCGTTGTGCAATAAGATATGATACAATTCCCTGTTTCAGGTAATGTACGTTTTTCTCCAGCAAGTCATAGCCTATTATGTGTACATCGTCATGTTGTAGTTTTTCAATATAATTTGCCAGGCGGTACACTTTGGAGGTAAAAGTAATAGCAGCTTTAATATTGCTATTATTTTCAAACGCTTCACGTACCTTTTGCAAGTTGGAAACTTCGTCATTATCATTAAACTCCAGGTTAATGATCTTTAATTTATCGGTCATATTCACATCCTCCACATATTGCATAAAGCCATTATAACGGTTTCTGGTCTGATTCGAAACAGCCCCGTTACGACGTGTACGCACAATCAATAATTTTTCATCTTGCTGAAATGAACTCAACAGTAATTTAGCCGCAATATAGCCGCTCTGAAAAGAGTGTTGTCCGTAGTAGGTAACGAAATTAGTTTCATCAACGATGGAATCGATAAACGAAAACGGAATATGCAATGCGTCCAACGCTGCAGTGAATTTCAGTGCTTCTTCCCGGAAGATAGGTGCCACAAAGACTGCATCGGGTTTTAGTAGAAGTATTTCCTCTGAAGCAAGGATGAAGCTTTGTGCATCGAACTGATTGAAATATAGCTGTTTTATCCGCACATTATAATGCACAAACTCTTCTGCTGCCTGTTGGAAGCCATTATTCACAGTCTGCCAATAATCTTGCTGTTTGTGTTCGGGGAATAGGCATACAAAGTGAAAGTGTTTTTTAGATGCCAGTGAGCGGGCAATAAGATTGGGTTTATAATTTATTTCATCAAGCACTTTCTGTACTGCTGTAAGGCTTTTAGCAGAAACATCACCACGCTGATGTATAACTCTGTCGACAGTTCCTTCTGATACTCCTGCCAATTTGGCAATGTCTTTAATTCGAATCTTATCTCCGGTGTTTTCCATCTTTTTTATGCAATGTGCTTGACCAGCATTAGTATATTAAAAATTTCAGACAAAAGTACAATATATTTTACAGAAAAACAATTTATTTTTTAAGCTCGTGTGCGTACACACGTCAGCATTTTTATTAAATAATAAATATTTATAGAACAGATACTTAACATACGACTAGATTTTCAATATAAACATTCAACCATACGTTTATATTGAAAAAATTCAGCATATATAATGGAAAAACAATATATAGGTGTCAAATTGATTAACTTACTTTTTGTTTTTTCAAATGAAATGTGTATTTTTGCATATTGTAATTTTCAAAATTAATGCTTATACTAGTTTAAAAAAAGATTTATTCAAAAAAAAAAATCTCAATTACTTTGTTTTTTTTATATCTGAGATTTTAGCTGAAATATGCATCTGCAAAGGATTTTAAATTTAAGATAATCAGTTTAGAAAAATCTTTTCAAAAAAAAACAAATTAAACATGTAATAATTGCGAACAATTTAATAGTTTTTCTTGTTAAAGTTAATGTACTTTTGAGAATATGTCAAACAAGCAATAATCAAATTACAAATTTGTCATTCACTTACTGTTCACTATATATTAACACTAAAAAAAGAAGCAAAATGGAAAACGAAAGAATCATTTTCAAAGCTCATAGCGAAGCTCTTGAAAAACTATTGAAAACTCCTTATTATACAATCGGAGCTTATTCAATTGATGTTCAGAAAAAAACACTTACACTGGGAGCTGAAACTACAAGACTAACAAACAAAGAATTACATTTACTAATTCTGCTGGCAGCTAATCCCAACGTAATGTTGGAGCGTAAATATTTGTTAGAAACCATCTGGGATGAAAACAACTATTTCAATGGCAGAAGCATGGATGTATATTTATGCAAGTTACGTAAATTATTGAAGGCAGACACTAACCTGATTATTATCAATATTCACGGAAAGGGTTATAAATTAATAGCTCCTACTAAATAAGGTATCGAAATACGTATTATTTTAATCCTCTTAAGGTTTCTCTTTAAATAAAGACACGATTTATTCGTGTCTTTATTGTTCTTATCTTGCCAACGGAAACACATAAATATTTGATATAGTTTATATCTTTACACAACTCATTTTATTATATTACCTTATTTATCATACGATATATCATCGTAATGCATTTATAAACAGCATTATATAGATTTGAATAAAAAGCTATACAATATAAATCCTCAAAATAGAAAATGCATATTTTCGTGTATATAAAATTATTTGTATCTTCGTGGGCGAACACGGATTTACATTCTACAATAATATTGTATATATAAAGTGCTTATAGTATGCAACTTGAAAGCGAAACATTTTTTTGTATGTGTTTTGTAAGAATCATTTCGTAGAAAAGGGTTGTGAATCGGCATTAGCTCTGCGAATATGGTTAAGTAGATTTGTAAATCTTATATCAAACTGAATAAATTATCATGAAAGACTTTTTAGATGAAAATTTTCTTTTGGAAACAAAAACCGCACAAGAATTATATCACGACCATGCAGCCCATCAACCCATTATAGATTATCACTGTCATTTAATACCTTCTATGGTGGCTAATGATCATCAGTTTAAATCACTGACAGAAATCTGGCTTGGCGGCGATCACTATAAATGGCGTGCTATGCGTACCAACGGTATAGCCGAAAAATATTGTACGGGAAAAGACTCTTCAGACTGGGAAAAATTTGAAAAATGGGCAGAAACAGTGCCATATACCATGCGCAATCCGCTTTACCATTGGACACATCTGGAATTGAAAACCGGCTTTGGCGTAGAAAAACTATTATCGCCCAAAACAGCGCGTGAAATATACGACGAGTGTACCGCCAAGTTGCAAACTCCGGAATATTCTGCCCGCAATCTGATGCTTAAATACAATGTAGAGGTTGTATGTACCACCGACGATCCCATTGATTCACTCGAATATCATATCAAAACCCGAAATGATAACTTTGCAGTGAAAATGTTGCCAACGTGGAGACCTGATAAAGCTATGGCTGTAGAAAATCCGGCTTCATTCCGTTCTTATGTAGAACAGCTGGCCAAGGTATCGGGAGTGAACATTTCCGATTTCGACGATATGATTACCGCACTGCGCAAACGCCAGGATTTTTTTGAAGCACAAGGCTGTAAACTATCTGATCATGGAATCGAAGAATTCTATGCGGAAGACTATACTGAGGCAGAAATAAAATCAATATTCAACAAAGTATATGGCGGACAAGCCCTGACCCATACCGAAACGCTAAAATTCAAATCGGCGATGTTGGTAATTTTTGCGGAAATGGATTGGGAAAAAGGTTGGACACAGCAGTTTCATTTCGGTGTGATACGCAACAACAATACACGACTGTTTAATAAAGTTGGTGCCGATACCGGTTTCGACTCTATCGGAACATTCACTACTGCGAAAGCATTATCTAAATTTTTAGATCGTCTGGATTCACAGGATAAACTGACAAAAACTATCCTTTACAATTTAAATCCGGCAGATAACGAGATGATTGCCACCATGATTGGTAACTTTCAGGATGGAACGGTAGCCGGTAAAATTCAGTTTGGCTCCGGGTGGTGGTTTCTGGATCAGAAAGATGGAATAGAAAAACAGCTAAATTCACTTTCGGTTATGGGACTAATGAGTCGTTTTGTAGGTATGTTGACCGATTCACGCAGCTTCCTCTCCTATCCGCGTCATGAGTATTTCCGTCGTACCTTGTGCAATCTGATTGGCAATGATGTAGAAAACGGATTGCTTCCACATCAGGAACTTGATTTTATCGGTAAAATGGTAGAAGATATCAGCTACAACAATGCAAAGAAGTTTTTTAATTTTTGAACGATAGATAATTACAAACAGATTATTTCTGCAGCAGATGCAGGGATACAAAATTACAAAGGAAATAATGAGTAAAAAGATTGTAACATTTGGAGAAATCATGCTTCGGTTAGCAACGCCTGGTTTTGAGCGTTTTAGTCAGGCCACACAGTTTACAGCCACTTTTGGTGGAGGCGAAGCCAATGTAGCTGTATCACTGGCAAACTACGGCATGAAAACAGAATTTGTAACCCGATTACCTAAAAATGACATCGCGGAATCATGTATCATGAATTTGCGTAAATATGGTGTGGGCACTAACGAAATCTTACGTGGTGGTGATCGCGTAGGCATTTATTTTCTCGAAACAGGTGCAGTTGCGCGTGCCAGCAAAGTGGTGTATGACCGTGCGAACTCTTCTATTGCAGACATTAAACCCGGTATGGTTAATTGGCGCGAAATTTTTAATGATGCGGACTGGTTTCACTGGACGGGTATTACTCCGGCTTTGTCGCAGGGTGCTGCCGACGCATGTCTGGAGGCAATTCAGATTGCCAACGAAATGGGCGTTACCGTTTCTACTGATTTGAATTACCGTAAAAATCTCTGGAAATACGGAAAAACAGCTACGGAAGTTATGCCGGCGCTGGTTGCAGGATGCGATATCATATTGGGTAACGAAGAAGATGCTGAAAAAGTGTTTGGTATCAAACCCGAAGGTTTTGATGTAGCTCATACCGGCGGTGAAGTGGATGCAGCCGAGTTTGAATCGGTTTGTACACAAATGATGAAAAAATTTCCCCGTGCTCAAAAAGTGATTATCACCTTGCGAGGTTCTATCAATGCAAACCACAATACATGGGGCGGTGTGCTTTACAGCAATGGAACGCTATATCAATCGAAACGTTATGATATTACGCACATTGTTGACCGCGTAGGTGGTGGCGACTCTTTCATGGGCGGATTAATATACGGTTTACTGACTTATACCGACAGCGACCAAAAAGCGCTTGAATTTGCCGTAGCAGCTTCCTGCCTGAAACATACTATTTACGGTGACTACAACCTGGTAACTGTAGCCGAAGTAGAAGGGCTTATGGGTGGTGATGGTTGTGGGCGAGTTGTAAGATAAAACAATACTAACATTTCTTTCTCCCTTTCAAGGGTCGGAGGTAAAATTATACAAAATGAGATTCAACAAAATTCAAGTAATTACAGCTATGCAGGAAACCGGCATGGTTGCTGTATTTTACAATAGCGATATTGAAATAGCAAAAAATGTACTGAAAGCATGCTACGAAGGTGGTGTACGTGCATTCGAATTCACTAACCGTGGTGATTTTGCTCACGAAGTTTTTGGAGAATTAGTGAAATTTTCGAGCAAAGAATGTCCTGAAATGATTTTAGGAGTTGGCTCTATAGTTGATGCTCCAACAGCTGCTCTTTATATTCAGTTGGGGGCTAATTTTATTGTGGGTCCACTTTTCAATCCTGAAATAGCTAAAGTAGCCAACCGTCGACTGGTGCCTTACACACCAGGTTGTGGCTCTGTATCCGAAGTCGGTTTTGCACAGGAAGCCGGATGTGACTTGTGTAAGGTATTCCCGGGCGATGTATTGGGAGCCTCTTTCGTTAAAGGTCTGAAAGCACCAATGCCATGGTCGAACCTGATGGTGACCGGCGGTGTGAAACCCGAAGAAGCCAACCTGAAAGCATGGTTTGATGCCGGAGTTACTTGTGTGGGAATGGCCTCAAATCTCTTTCCTACCGAACTGATTAAAGCTAAAGACTGGGCTGGTATCAGTAAACTATGCAGTGACACGCTGGCGATCGTCAAAAAAGTGAAAAACAGGCTTTAATTTCATCATACACAATACTTTATTTTATGAACAAATCAACCGTAGAGAAAATTGGAAATTACCGCTGGATAATTGTAACCTTACTCTTATTCTCAACGACGGTAAATTACATGGATCGTAATGTTATCGGCTTTTTAAAGGATTATTTCTGTTCTACTAATGGATTTGGTTGGACATCACAAGAATTTTCTTATTTAACTTCAATTTTTACGATTGTTTATTCCTTATCTACTGTATTTGCGGGAATTATCATCGATAAAATTGGAACAAAATTAGGTTTGGCTCTTTCTTTAATTATCTGGTCTTTTTCAGGTATTTTAAGTGCATTTGTTGGTAAGTCACTTGTGGCCCAGAGCATAGCTCGGAGTATTTTTGGTGCAGGTGAGGCTGGAAACTTTCCATCATCCATTAAAACCGTAGCAGAATGGTTTCCCAAAAAAGAAAGAGCATTAGCCACGGGTATTTTTAATTCCGGTTCTAATATAGGAGCCATGATTTGTGCTTTATTTGTTCCATGGTGCTTGTTAACCTGGACAAAAGGTTCTGAATTTTTAGGTCAACTTAGTGGTTGGCAAATGGCCTTTATAATTACAGGTTTACTTGGTTTCTTTTGGCTCATCTTCTGGGGTATTTTTTATGGCACTCCACAAAAAATGTTGGACAAGGGTAAACTTTCCCAAGCAGAATTCGACTATATTCATAGTGATCTTGATGGAATTGCTGAAAATAACAATGACAATAAAGCGGACAAAGCTGACAAAATTTCGTGGTTTAAATTGTTGACTTATCGTCAAACATGGTCATTTGTTGTTGGCAAATTTTGCACTGACGGTGTTTGGTGGTTTTTATTATTTTGGTTACCTACCTACGTAAGACAACAATTTTGTGTAGGGATGACTCCTGAAAAGACAGCATCATATGTTATGCTCTCAAATTTTATTGTTTTTGGTATAGCTATTTTTGGCTCTGTGTACGGAGGATCTATATCGATGACCTTTATGAATAAGGGCTGGGAAGCCTACAGATCTCGTATGACCTCATTATTAATAATTGCTTTTGTTCCGTTAGCTTTGTTGGCTACACAACATTTAGCGTCATACGGAATTGTTTTTGCTATTGCGGTCATTTGTTTAGGCGGAGCTGCCCATCAGGCATGGTCTGCCAATTTATATACCACCGTATCAGATATGTTTCCGAAAAAAGCAGTGGGTTCAATAACAGGTATCGGAACTGCTGCAGGCGGAATTGGTGGTGTGCTTATTCAGTTGCTTGCGGGTTATCTCGATGGAACTTTAAGCACGGGAGTTGCATATAGTATCATGTTTAGTGTTTGTGCATTTGCTTATCTGTTAGCATGGAGTTTAATGAAACTTCTGGTTCCTAAATTTAAATTGATAATCGATTTATAATTACATGATTATTTTTTTCAATAAAATAGAAAACCCTGCTATTTATCAGCAGGGTTTTCTATTTAAAACGCTTTATTTAATCTGATTTTTCAGATTTTTTGCATGATGGATGTAACGGTTATTTCCAATACCCGGGTGAGGAAGGAGAATTTTTCTTTCATCATTTCGTAAGTCGCCCCGGATTCCAAATAAGCAGCTGTTCCTTCTATTATAAATCCGGTTCCCTGATAGTTTTGGAAACCAATCACCTCCTTGCTACCCAGGGTGAGTTTTACCTTATTATTTACATTCACATTTTTCTCCGTTTTACGCATTCCGTAGGCAGGAATTAAAATACGTTCATCGTCGGTTACTACCAGGTACGAATTCCAGGTATTTACTACGTGAGGTTCGCCGTCGGCCCACGATACAATAGCCACCACACCTTCGTGAAGAAGCACATCATAAAATTTCTCGGGAAGTTTCTTTTCTGTTTCCATTTTTGCTAATTTTGGGTTTATCCAATAAATTTATGTCACACACTTAATGTGAGAGCAAAATTACAGATATGGATGCATAGTAAAAATTAAACCAGTTTAATAAATAAGCAGGCTACTTCTTTTTTCGGAGTTCACTGAGGTATTCCGGGGTAATACCAAGATAAGATGCAATCATGTATTGTGGCACGCGTTGAAAAAACGCTGGGAATGATGCATTAAAATGTCTGTACATTTCTTCCTTGGATAACTGATAGATTAGTTTAACGCGCAATTGTGCAGCCGCAAGTGCACGTTGCATCATGATACGGAAATAACGCTCCAGTTGTGGAACTTCGGCAAACAACTTATCCTGCACACGGTAATCAATCGCTACAACTATTGATTTTTCTACCGCTTGTATAGAGTATTCGGAAGACATTTGCCGCGCAAAACTAAAATAATCGGAGAGCCACCAGGTTTCAAGTGCGAATTGCGTTGTTTCTTCGGCCATTTTATCATTGATGTAAAACATACGCAAACAGCCTTTTTCTACAAAATAGTTGGCTGTACAAATCTGTCCGGCTGTTAGCAGGCATTCTTTCTTTTTTAATTCGAGAGGTGAAATATACGATGCAATTTTCTCCACATCCTCTTCGCTTAAGTCAACATAACGTCTGATATGCGCAATAAATTCCGGATAAGCGGTTGTCATTTGATTCTGTTTGAAAGAAATGAATAACTGGAGATTATGTCGACTTTGCGTTTTTCTACACTTAGGCGGAACTTTCTGAATTCCTCCGAATCGGGTTGCAATGGACGATGCGATAAATCGCTGACCAGTTGTTCCACTTCCTTTTTTATACCTTGTGTAGCAGTATTAAAATACGTTTCAGAAAATCGTTGCCAGATATAATCTACAGCTACTTCGGAGGGATGAAGCATATCAGAAGCAAAGAAGCGGTAATCGCGTAGTTCGTCCAGTTGAATTTCGTAAGCAGGGAAATAGTGAACCTGATCAAACCTCTTTTGCAGTTCATTAATAGCCAGTAACAAAGTGCTTTTGCTCAGATTGTTTTCATGCGCACCATCTTTCCAGTGGCGTATGGGACTCACACTGAATATCAGTTGTAGATTAGGTAGTTTTACTGATAAAGTATCTACCAGGTGGCTGTAGTTTGTGACTATTTCCTCAACACTCAATCTGCGTCGAACGAATTCAGCAGCCGGTAACTTGTGGCAGTTGGATACAACTCTCCCACTCTTTCTTTCTTCAAAAATCCAGGCTGTACCAAAGGTAATCAGCAATACATTGGCTTTACGGATAAAGTTGCTTGCTAAAGTCATCCGTGAGTTGATTTTATCCAGGCAGCCTTCTACCGAGACAGCCGAAAACAAACTACTATGCGAAAAACTATGCCACAGCGAACGCGATTCAAATATATCATCGGGTGTAAACTGTTTGTTGTCAAGCAAAAGTTCAATACTATTGATAATAGAAACTGGATTGTAAAGCACGCCAAAAGGATTCACCTCCGTATCAAAACAGATTTCCTCCATTTTCCGCCCGATATTCTCAGCAAAACAAGAACCGAGAGTCATCACAGCATCCGTGTAAGTAATAGACAGAGGAGTTGGTGGTATTTCTATTTTAGTCTGAAACATAGTATTTTACTATTTTATCATTTTAGGTAAAACAAAAGTAGGGCAAATAAATGATAATACAAAAAAGTCCCGGTCTTGTTTGACCGGGACTTTGGATAATCTGCTGATGCAGTTATTATTTCTTTTTTACTTCTGCTTTTTTTTCTTTGCAGCAGTCTTTTTTCTCTTTGCAGCAAGCTTTAGTTTCAGTTTTAGCTTTTGCTTTTTTAGCAGGAGCAGATTGAGCAGACACAGTTCCAATAGCGAAAATCGCGATTAGCGACAATAGAGCAATATTCTTTTTCATTTTGTAAGTTATTTGTTATTTATTTAAAGTAATTATATGACAAAGATAGAAAGCTTCTATGAAACTCCCAAAAAATAAGAATCAATTCATTTTTTTTAAACATTCATCAGGTTCGTTAATAATTACGACTAATCATCAACTGCGGGGCGAAAACATGATAATACACATACCCAACAATGCAATAAGTCCTCCTATCAGGTCATATCTATCGGGAATGACTCCATCAACCTTCCAACCCCAAATAATGGCCATAACAATGAAAATTCCACCATAGGCGGCATACACTCTTCCAAAATTTTCGGTTTGTAATGTGGCCACAACACCGTAGGCAATAAGGATAATTCCTCCTAATGCTCCTACCCACCAGGATTTATGTTCGCGCAGACAAAGCCACACGAGATACCCACCACCTATTTCGCAAAGTCCTGCCAGTATAAAAATAGCTATTGAAAGTAGTATTTTCATTGTTATAAACACATTTGTATTGATTAACAGCTCATTTCGCCCGCATTCTTCTTCGCTGAAAGCAGGTTGTATGCACCTTTTACAACAACCTTGCTCCCTTTAATGTTGAAGTTATCGGGCAAAGTAATACCTGTGAAACCATTCTCAGTTACTCCTTTTTGTATCTGAATCATGCGGTATTCTGTCATAGATTTTCCGTTTTCCATTTTTTTCTTATCCAGAATAAAAATATAATCCTTATCATCAAAGCTAACAACAGACTCTGATGGAACCGAAGTGACCTGATTGCTTTGCGCTTCGATGTGCGCATTTACGTACATGCCCGGGAGCATATTCTTGCAGTGACCCACTACATTGGCATATACCTTATAGGTCTTGTCGTTATTAATAGATTTTCCGGTCTGATAGATAACTGCTTGATGCTGCTCGGATTCATTATTGATATAGAACATAATTCTCTGACCATTCCGAACCTTATCAGCATCTTTCTCAAACAACGTAAGTTCCAGAAACAGTTTGTCGGTGTTGACAATCTCAAATAACACATCCGAAGCTGAAACAGATTTACCAATACTAACATTTACTGCTTTCACATAGCCCGAAATGGGTGAAACCAGCGCTACCGAACGACTGATGTTGTCTTCTGTAAGCCGTGCAGTTTGTATCCCAATAAGTCCCAGTTTTTGTTCAAGTGCTTTAAGCATGGCTTTCAGGTTTTTATAATCGGCGGTAACCTGTTGCAGATTTTTCTTCGAATACACATCATCTTTGTATAGTTCTTTGTGTCGGGTATATTCGGCCTGAGCATATTCCAACTTATTTTTTGTTTCAAGGTAATTCTGCTGAATGTCGATAAATTCCTGATTTTCGAGTATCGCCAGCGTTTGTCCTTTCCTTACAGCAACCCCGGGAGTCAACGAAGTACTTTTCACGAATCCTCCCAACGGCATACAAACTGTTGCCAGATTTTGCGGTGCTACCGATACGGTCCCATTCACTTTCAGTGTGCCGCTAAGCGATCGCATTTCCACTGTTCCGGTTTGTATATCGGCCAGTTTAATCTGATCGTCACGTAGTTCCACAATATCTTCGGGAAGTACTTCTACATGACTGTTCTCTTCCTCTTTTTTTACCTTTCCACACGAAGCAAAAGTCAGAAAAAGAAGGGTTATCAAGAAAAATGATTTATAATTATAAAATGTCATAATGTTTTTATTTAAATGGTTTTACCTGTGATATAGTCTATAGAAATAATTGTTTGGTTGTAGTTGTTCAACACATCAAGATAGTTTTGCCTTATTGTCAATGCCCTGCTTAAACTTTGGATATAATCCAAATAATCAATGGCACCGGCTTTATAGCTTTTGGTTGCCTGATCTATAATTAAATCAGCTTCGGGTACTGCCTGATTTTCGTAATAATTAAGGCTGTTACTGAACTTTACATATTCACCCAACAGCGAGTTATAACTACCTTTCAGCAGGTTGATTTCATTTTCGGCATTGATTTTGGACTGCTGTTCTTTAAGCTTTGCGGCTTTAATTTTAGCAGCATTGGGTGCAAACCACAGCGGAATCGCAATACCCGCTTGTATGCCAGTGAACCTGTCGCCGGGTCCAAAAGCTCGGGGCGTGCCATTGGCCGTTTGTTCACCTTGTATCGTTTGACTATAATAACCAATGCTAATGTCAGGAAGCAATTTGCTCTGTTCGAGCTTTTTCTCAAGACGTGAAACCTCCATTTGATGCTTTGAATAACCTAACTGAGGATTTGCGGATAGGACTCCGCTATCGGACAATAGCAACACTCCAGCGCGTTTCAACAAAGTATCGGCAGGTAAAATTGCCGAAGCGGAGTTCATAAGCGTTTGCAATTTTTGAGAAAAAATGTGTACATCGGCCATTACTTGTTGCAGTTGGTTACGCACTTCCATACTTTGCGATCGGGCAGTAATCATTTCCAACTTATTGGTTTCGCCTGTCTTCAACCTAAGTTCTGCTGCTCGCTGAAAGCCTGTATATAAACTATCCTGCCATAAATATAGCTTTTGCTTTGAGTACAAATAAGTCAGCTGCCAATAAACCTGCTTCACTTGCGTTGTAATATCCAACTGCGCAGTTTTCAATTCCCATTCGCTGCTTTTTACATTGGCCCTAGCCAGCTTGTGCTGATTCGCGTATACCGTAGGAAATGCAAAAGATTGAGATACTGTAAAACTATTGTCTTTTGAATATGAATTAAATTGTCCGTATTGCCCTTCTATATTGGTTTTCGGAATATCCCATGATGCTCCTTTCAATGCTTTTTGAACATCTACGGTATAAATTGACGACCGTACCGTCAAATTACTATCCAATGCCAATTGAATGGCCTGTTGTAGGTTTACTCTTCTGACTTGCTGAGCATGTACACCGATATTACCAAATAATAGCATGATTATCATCGCAGTTATAACCGGTTTTCGCTTAAATATTCTTTTGAAACGATCTGATGAAAAGAAGATATAGAAAATGGGTAATACAATCAACGTCAGCAATGTGGCTGTAATCAATCCCCCAATAACTACTGTTGCCAGTGGTTTTTGAACTTCAGCACCCGCCGAAGTAGATAAAGCCATAGGCAGGAAACCCAACGAAGCCACAGCAGCAGTCATAATTACCGGGCGCAAACGGGTATGCAATC
>Ga0302167_10000384_pt1 | contig 22147 bp, 20 predicted proteins | sample I_Fen_N1_1_FD_193496 | JGI IMG/M metagenome (GOLD analysis project Ga0302167, IMG submission 193496) | Peat permafrost microbial communities from Stordalen Mire near Abisko, Sweden - I_Fen_N1_1 | ecosystem: Environmental > Terrestrial > Soil > Wetlands > Permafrost | place: Sweden: Abisko...
GTTTCTATCGCAATTTGGTCACTCTCGCCTTCTGCTATAATTCCTATCTGCATTTTTAAAAATTTTTAGGTAGTCCTCCAATATAACCTCTTATAAATGCCTCTGAAAGTCTAACAGTGTCAATATCATCAAGTTTTTTAGGAGGGTTTACTCTCTTAGCCTTTGTATGCCCATTAGCATTTCTATAAATTACAAATAATCTTTGGTCATCATCTGTAAGATCGAGACCATCTAAAATTGAAGGGTTATGAGTAGTTAAAATGACTTGTTTCTTTTTTTCTTTTGCCAATATAACAATCCTTTCAATTAATTCTTTACAAAGTTTAGGATTTAGTGCATTATCTACATTATCAATTGCAAAACATTCTGGAGTATCGGTACTTAAAAAAAGAGTAAAATAAAAAAGCAAATATAAAAAGCCTTCATTTGCACTACGTTGATCAAAATATTCAATACTTTCTCTTAAAAAACGGTCTTTAATATTTAGTCTTTTTTCTGTAAAACTTAAATCTGATGGAATTTCTAAACCGTCAAACCAATTAATTAATTTTAAATTTTTACATAATTCATTATAAAAATTATTATCCTCATTCTTGAACATTTCAACTAAATGACTAAATAAGCCTTCTCCCCTAACCCCTATTGGTTTTATTTGTCCTTCCTCCTCAAATCTCCTTAGAAAATAGTTCTCAGGTGTATAAGTAAGAAAATGAGCAATATTAAATTTTTCAGCATATTGACTATTATGACTATTAACAAAATCCGTTTGAAGATAAATATCTTTGCTATAATGATTTATTAATTCATTCAAAAAGAGTTTGTGGGTTTCATCAAACTTATTTTGTGATTTTTTTTTATCAACTTTTTCATTTTCTTTCCTAACTGAATCTTTAAGTTTTTTTTGAACTTTCTGTTCAGATAATATATGGTTCAAAAATTCATTAAACTTCTCACTAGATAGGACAGTAGTAATATTACTCTTAAAATCACTTAAATATATACCTTTATTCTTATAATCTATATCATAATCAATATAGTCATTATCAGCGTTTACAAATTTTATATTAATATTTTGTTTTGGAGTTTCATTATCAAAAGCGGATTTCATTAATCTTGGATCAGTAATTCTAATTCCCCTAGAAGATAAAAATTCATAATCTAGCTTACTAGTTAGTGCTGCACTACCGATTCCAATAGCCTCAAGTATAGATGTTTTCCCACAGCCATTTTCACCAATAAAAACATTGACTCTACCAAGATCAATTTCCAGATCATGAACAGATTTAAAGTTTTTTATATTTAACGTTTTTAGCATCTATTTTTTTTTCAAATTTAATACAAATTAAAATGGATACAAAACTCAATATAATATCGATGACACCAATTCAGAAATATTATTCATAATAGTAACAAAAAGCTCCCTTAAAAAAGAGAGCTTCTCAACAATATTAATGAATCTAACCTCATTATTTTTTATTCACTTCTGCAATCGCATCTTTAATTCCGCCACCTGCTACTTCAAAGAAAGACGGTCCTGCCAACAGATATACTTTTTCTAATTTCTTGGTATTGGAAAGTTTGTGTTCTCTCAAATAGATTTCAGAACGGTTAGCCAATACAATCCCTTTCACTACATTTCCGGCTACCAGAGCGGTTGGAGAATCAATTCCGGCATCTTTAAGATCGCTGGCAAAGGCGAAGTTGGTTACGCCTAACCTCATTGCTTCACGTGCTGCCACTTCTCCTACAGAAGCCATCAGTTCGGGAGTGAATTTATTACGGTCTCCTAAGCCAATTAACAGAAGTTTTTTTGCTGACATCGAGCCTGCCGAAGGGGTAATTAAAATTGTTTCCAATGAGTGCCCCTGAAATTGCCCTGACTGTCTGATTTTGGTGAATTCTCCTTTTAATGCGTCATCTAAATGGACTAATCCATTCAGGTTTGCAGGCAAAGCCTGAGCATTGTGAATGTCGTTTTCAGTATATTCAAAAACACAGGCAACCTGTAGTTGAGCATCTGCGGAAGATGGTCCCTGAACCAATCCGATCATTGAAATTCCGTCAACGGAGCCCCAGTTTTTTGATGTTCCGACAGGTGTTGTATTTTGAGCAGTTAATGTCAATGATAATAAACCAACTGCAAATGATAAGATGAAATTTTTCATGGTTTTTAATTTTTAGCATTAATTATTACATTGTCATCGGAACTTCCATTAATAGAATTTCCGTATTTTCTGCTGTTGCTTTAATATTCAAATCTGAAATATCCCAAACTCCAAAACCGTCTCTCGTTTCCAATTGCTGACCTTCGATCTCTGCACTTCCTTTTAAAATAAAGGCATACACTCCATTTCCTTTTTTCTTGATTTGATAGTTCGTTTCAATCGTACTGTCAAAATTTCCTAAGTGAAACCAGGCATTCTGATGAATCCAAACTCCTTCGTCATCAGCATTTGGGGATAATATTTGCTGAAATCTGTTTTTACTTTTTGTTTTATCTAATGTAATTTGATCGTATCTCGGCGTTACATTTCTCTTATTTGGATAGACCCAGATTTGAAGAAATTTAACCTCGCTATCTGTATTTTTATTGAACTCACTGTGCATGATTCCCGTTCCTGCACTCATCACCTGGATATCTCCACTTTTGATGATCGCAGAATTTCCCATGCTGTCTTTATGCTCCAAATCGCCTTCCAACGGAATGCTGATGATTTCCATATTGTCGTGAGGATGTGTTCCGAAACCTCTTCCAGCTTCCACTTTATCATCATTAAAAACTCTCAATACACCGAAATGCATTCTTTCCGGATTGTGGTAATTCGCAAAACTAAAAGTGTGATTGCTTACCAACCATCCATGGTCTGCCTTCCCTCTTGAATCTGCTTTATGAATAACTGAATTATCTTTGATTTTTGACTCAGGATTAGGTAAATGATTGTATCCGATCGGCTCTAATGGTTCGATTTCGTCAATCTCATTTTTCATTGTGTTTCCCAATGAAGCTGATGCTACAAACATTCCCGTTCCTAGTAAACCTTTCTTTAAAAAATCTTTTCTGTCCATATCTATTCGTTATTTGTTCGTTATTGATAGGACAAATTTAGGGAGAGGGAAAATGCTGTGCATTTAACTAGTTTAATAAATTACTTTTTGATTAAAATAATTAAGTTCTTTTGTCTTAAAACAAAAGAACCAAAAGTTCAAGACTTGGAAACTTCCGCTAAAAATAAATTCTATTCTCTAAAAATTCTAAAACTTGCGCGAATTCACTATTTGTTCTTCAATTCAACATTTGTCTCGCGCTTCAAACAGTAGAATTTTCTTAACGTTCACAGAATTTATTTTTTTAACGCTCCATTTTCCTATGTCGATTTCATTTACTAACAAAGTTTGTCATCCCGGAGGGATCTAAACAGAGTCTTTAAAGATTAATATAAAAAGATTCGCGTCTAGATCCCTCCGGGATGACAAACTTTGTGAATATGTTTTTAATTAAATAAAAGGAATTCTGCTATTTAATTGATTACAGAAATTATTTTTCCTTTGTGGCCAAACGTTTTCGGATTGTACTTACAAATTCTTTTGAAACGCCAAGATAAGAAGCAATATAATATTGCGGAACTCTTTGCGGAATTGTGGGATATACTTTTACAAATTCTAAATATCGGTCTGATGCAGTTTTTGAAATGGTATTAACCAAACGGTTTTGAAGTGTTGATAAATTTCGCTGCACCAACATCCTGAAAACTCTTTCGAATTTTGGATATTCTTTTAATAGTTTTTCTTTTGCAGTTGGAGTCAGCATATAAATTTCTGAATCTTCCAATGTTTCGATATACAATTTGGATGGCTTCTGTTCCTGAAATGATGCAATATCGCTCGTCCACCAATCTTCAATGGCGAATAAAATCGTGACTTCGAAACCGTTATCATCAAGGTAATATACCCTCACACAACCTTTTTGGATGTAGCCCTCAAACTGGCAAACCTCTCCTTCTCTTAATAAAACTGTTTTCTTTGAAACAGTCTCGCAAGTGAGTAAATCTGTGAAAAATTTTTCTTCGTCTTGGCTAAGAGTAATGAATCGTGTTACGTTTTTGATGATATTTTCGAACATAAATTAAGTTTACGGCTGCAAATTAGGGAAAAGTGCGTAAACTTCGTTCTTTAAAAGTCCACTTCCGCCGCCATAATGGTCGATTACCTTCACATCCTGATCCAAACTTTCACAAAAAACTTTGATATCTTTTTCAAATTGTTCCTCTAAACCAGAACTTAACAGCACAATATCAGCCTGATTTTCTTTGAGATAATTGTAACAAATATTTTCATCACTTTGAATCTCCGCTTTCCAGCCTTCATTATTTTCTATGATCCTTTTTAAAGTATCCAATATTTCCTGATTTTTTCCGATAACTAGGAATTGTAGTGTTTTCATTATGTTTTTTGTTGTTTTTAAAAATGTTTAGTTCCCGTGATTTTTAATTCATTTAAATCTAATTGAGATTCTGCTTTTCTGATTTCGTCATCACTGAAAAGCTTCTCTCTTTTCATCGTAAATAATTCCTTTCTCTGCATGGCAAAAATATCAAGCATAATATGATGGTATTCTTTCAAATCATTTTGTCTGTTGGAACACATTTCCAATGAACTTAGGTGTCCTTTTTGCAATTTGATATCGTTTTGTAAACTGTCCTTGAAGTTTTCGACCAAACTATTGCTTGTTATACTCTTCTCGTATTTTTCATTCAATCTTTCAACTGCTAAACTGTCTAATCTTATCTGAATTCCAGCCTGTTGCTCATGAGAAGGTAAAATATCATCAATTTCACCAATTTTGGTTAATTTAATAATCAAAGGAAGCGTCAAACCTTGAAACACCAATGTCACAAAAATTACAATGAGCGTAATGAAGATAATTAAATTTCTCATCGGAAATTCGATCTGATCATTCATCATCACAGGAATTGATAAAGCTGTTGCCAGAGAAACTACTCCACGCATTCCTGCCCAACCAATGATTAATGGATTTTTCCATCCCGGACTTGGATCTCTTCGTACTTTTTTACTCAACCATCTCGGAATATGTGCTACCGGATAGATCCACAACAGACGGACAACGATTACGATTAAACTAATAATTAAGCCATATTTGATTCCTTCCATTAAAGAAGTTTCACCCAATCCATTGATAATATCAGGAAGTTGAAGCCCGATCAACACAAAAACTAAAGCATTCATCACAAAAATCAAGGTATTCCAAACTCCGGTCATATTGATTCTTGTTGTTCCTGTTTTAAAAATTTCATGTGAACGGAAAGACATAAATAATCCACCACTTACAACCGCCATTACTCCCGAAAAATGAAAATGTTCAGCACTCAGAAATAAAATATAAGGCGTCATCACCGTTAGTGCCGCATCTATCGCTGGAGTCGTTGGCAAAAATCTATGAATAGCGTAGAAAATGTGGGCTCCTACAATCCCTACCACGATTCCCATTCCTGCAACAAGAAAAAATTGCCCCGTCGCTTCCTGCATTGAAAAAGCTCCTGTAGTGACCGCTACTAAAGCAAATCGGAAAACAATTAATGACGATGCATCGTTGATCAAACTTTCACCTTCCAACATCGCAAGCGTTCTTTTTGGCACTTTTAAGCCTTTTAAAACTGTTGTTGCAGCAACCGCATCAGGTGGGGAAACAATTCCTCCAAGTAAAAATCCTAATGCCAACGTAAACCCCGGAATTAAAGATTGAGAAGCAAAAGCCACAACAATAGAGGTCAGAAATACCAACCCGAAAGCCATTAACGAAATTGTTCTTTTCCATTTCCAGAAATCATTCCAAGACGTGTACCAAGCTGCTTCGTATAAAAGTGGTGGTAAAAAAATAAGGAAAATAATTTCAGGATCCAATTTCAAAATCGGAACTCCCGGAATTAAACTGATTCCCAATCCTGCCAATACCAAAAATATGGGATAGGCAATTTTGATACGCTGTGCCAACATAACGAGCAGCATGACGAGTAGTAAAAGTCCTAGTATTAATAGTAAATTTTCGTGCATAGTTTTTTGGTTTAAACTTCTTTTGTCTTGAAACAAAAGAAGCAAAAATTCAAGACTTGGAAGCTGAATGCTAAAAATAAATTCTGTTCTCTAAAAATTCTAAAACTTGCGCGAATTTATGGTTTGTTCTTCGATTCAAAATTTGTCTCGCGCTTCAAACAGTAGAATTTTCTTAACGTTCACAGAATTTATTTTCTTAACGCTTCAGCTTCCTATGTCATTTTAATTGTGTTTATTTGTGAAAAACATTCGTGTCAATTCGTGTTTAAATAACTCTATTTAAAAATCAATGTATTGGCCAATTCCATTTCTTCCTGATTGATTGAATGACCAAAATTAGCGTAAACTTTTTCGGTAACATCGGCATTCATTTCTCTTAAAATATTAGCTGTAGCATACACTCTTTCAATTGGAACATGAAAATCAGGATTGCTCGTTCCCAAGAAAATTGGAGTCTGGGCAAAGTCACCTTTATAGTTTTCACGATTGATTTTATCACCAATCACTCCACCAATAATTGCTACTGCTCCACCGAATTTTTGTGCATTTCGAGCTAAAAATTCCAATGCAAGACAAGCGCCTTGAGAAAATCCGAAAAAGTAAATATTTTCAGCTTTAATTCCTGCTTCTAAAACACTTTTTACTGTCTTCCCAATCGTTTCAATTGCTGATGACAACCACGGTTCGTTCTGTTCGACAGGAGCGATAAATGAAAGAGGATACCAACTTCCATTAGTTGCCTGTGGTGCTAATATGGCATAATCTTCAACGTTTAAATGTTGTGATAAACTCAAAATATCCTGTGCACTTCCACCTCGACCGTGAATCATAATTAAAGCTTTTTCGGCTTGATCTAAAGGTTTCCCTGCTGTTTTTATATCTAAAATGTGGTTCATTATTTTATCTGTATTTTTCTGTTGGATAATTAATTTTTGGAAGAACATCAATCAAATGCTCTCTTTTCTCTTCAAATTTTTCCGGAAGCATTAAATCTTCTCCCAGAGAAGCTAGCTCTTCATCGATATCGAATCCCGGCCCTGAAGTCGCAATTTCAAATAAAACACCTCCCGGTTCTTTAAAATATACGGAAGTGAAGTATTTTCTGTCTTTCACTTCGGTATGTTCCAAGCCGAATTTGTTTAATTTTTCAATCATTTCGAGTTGAGATTGTGCATCGGGTGTCGCAAAAGCAACGTGGTGAACGGTTCCTCTTCCAGCTAATCCTTTCAAAGCATTTGGAGTACAAACCAAATCAACATATTTTCCGGGTTGATCATCTGTCCCGAATCTGAATCTGTCTGAACTCTCAGCAATTAATTTGTGATCCATTTGGGTTGTCAACAACGCTGCCGTTCTTTCATAAGCATCCAACCAAATTTCTACGTGATGAATTCCTTTGATGGCATAATCTTTTGGGATAAATCCGTTATAGTAGCCTTTTCGGTCATCTTTATCATTAAAAACCAATTCTAATCCCAGTCCGTCAAAATCTTCAAGATAAATAAACGCTTCACCGGAAAACCTTTGCTGTGGCTGTTTGTAGGGAATATTAAATTGATCAAGTCGATTCAACCAATAATCCAACGCATCTATTGAAATTGAAAATGCCGTTGTATTCAACATTCCTTTACCATGTCTTCCATTCACCAAGCCTTTTCCATAAGGGAAAGTAGTCATAATCGTTCCCGGAGTTCCGAATTCGTCTCCGAAATAGAAGTGATAAACATCAGAATAATCAAAATTGACCGTCTTTTTTATTAATCGAAGTCCTAAAACTCCTGTGTAAAAGTCTATGTTTTCCTGTGCATCGCCTGTGATGGCTGTAACGTGGTGAAGTCCTGTTATAAGTGGCATTTTCTTTAGTTTTTGATTGTTGGTTTCTGGTTGTTTGTTATGGATTTTTAACGCGAAGACGCAAAGTTTTTTTGAAAGTATTATGCATATTTTCGTTCGCAAGGGCGTTTCACTCAGCAATAGAGCGCCTTTCTTATAATTCTGACCAACTCGTTATTATATTATTCTGTTAAAATTTTGATTTTGTAAATATATTTTTACAGTTCTTCTTTCAACCAAACATCATTATATTCTTCCGGATTGCGTTTGAATTGTGCGTGAACGTACGGACACAACGGTACAATTTTCAAGTCATTTTTTCTTGCATAAGAAACCAGTTTTTCTAATAATATTTTTGCAAAACCTTTTCCTGCGTATTCTTCATTAACTTCTGTATGATAAACGGTTAATTTTTTTCCGATTACCGAGATATCCATTTTTCCTGCTTTGTTATCGTCTGAGAAAAGTTGAACTTCTCCTTTTACGTTTCCTAAAACTACTTCTGTTCTTTCCATTGTTTTTGATTTTTTAATTAATAATTTAAAGGTAAGACCTTTGATAAAACTGTGTAATGATCTATGATAACTTCGGTAAAACCCCAACTATTTTACCGCGTAATCCTTCGTGTTGTTTTGGAAGTTTTAAGCTTGTTCCCAATTCATTTAAAGGTTCATCAACAGTGAATCCAGGGTTATCGGTTGCTATTTCGAATAAAACTCCACCCGGTTCACGGAAGTATAACGAGTAGAAATAATCTCTATCAATTTTTGGAGTGATATTCAATCCAGCAGACATTACTTTTTCGCGATATTCCATCAAAACATTGTCATCTTTCACTCTAAAAGCGATGTGGTGATTGGTTCCTGCAGCGTTTCTTCCTGCAATAATTTTATCGTTTTGAATAATATCAATCAAATTGGCAGTTTCTATTGAATCTGTTGCGAAACGGAATCTTTCACCTTCCTCTTTTTGAAGATCATATCCTAAAATATCTGTCAACACTTTGATCGTTGGATCTGCTTTTTTCAATGTTAAAGTCACATTATGGAAACCTTTTAAAGCATTTTCATCTTTAATATCATCGGTAGTCCAAACTTTTCTGTCGTCCGGAGTTGATGATTCGATGAACTGTAATTGCAAACCATCCGGATCTTTAAATGAAATTAATTTTTCACCAAAAATTTCACCTTCCTCAACATTTACATTGAATTGTTGAAAACGGTTTTTCCAAAATTCCAAGCTTCCTTTTGGAACTGAATATCCGATGTGAGTTGCCAATCCGCTTCCGTTTGTTCCCTTCCCGATTCCTTCCCAAGGAAAGAAAGTTAAAATTGTTCCCGGAGTTCCGGTTTCGTTTCCGAAATAAAAGTGGTACGTTCCCGGATCATCAAAGTTTACCGTTTTCTTTACCAATCTCAGTCCTAAAACCTGAGTATAAAAATCAAAATTTCTTTTTGCGTTGTCAGCGATCGCTGTTATGTGGTGTAATCCTAAAATTCTATTTTCCATGTTTTCTATTGTTTTATTTTGATATGACAAATTTAGGGTGATGAGAAATGCTGCACATTTAACTAGTTTAATAAATGATATTTTCTAATTTCTTTTGTCTTGAAACAAAAGAAACAAAAATTCAAGATTGGAAACTTCCGCTAAAAATGAGTTTTGTTCTCTAAAAATTCTAAAACTTGCGCGAATTGAACATTAGTTCTTCGATTCAACATTTGCCTCGCGCTTCAAACAGAAGAATTTTTTTAACGTTCACAAAAATCATTTTTTTAACGCTCCATTTTCCTATTTCGGTAAAACAAAAAACGGTTTAGCCATAACTTAAGTAAATTTAAAACACTAAAAATCAATAATTTAAATATTTAAATTAAAATAAATTTCAAAAAGTCTATTATTTTAGTAGACTAATAAAAATATATGTTTTATATTTGCACCATATTAAAAACAAAAAATAAAATGAAGACAGAATTAAAATATAATTTTCTACAGAAACACAACATCAATATGATGATAATGGATTGCTGTATGCCTATGTTTCATCAAAATTTCTGTGGTTGACCTTACTTTTATATGACATATTTTTAAAGGCCTTACCACGTTGTAGGGCCTTTTTTATTTCAAAAAAACAACATCAAAAAACATAACTAGCAATGACTCACTCTAAAAATAACTGGCTGATCCCCATCGCATTTACGAATATTTATGTAATCTGGGGAATTACATTTTTAGCAATCTCTTTCGGATTAAAAGGATTTCCTCCTTTTATACTTTCTGGTTTTAGATTTTTAGCAGCGGGAATATTAATGTTGGGCTATCTTACCGCAAAAGGTGAAAAAGCCAATTCTGTGATTAACTGGCGAAAAAACGGTATCACAGGAATTTTAATTCTTACCGGAGGAACCGGACTTGTAGCCTGGGGAGAACAATATGTCACGGCTTCCGAAGCTGCGATCACCATTGCAACGGGGCCATTTTGGTTCATCGCGATTGATAAGAAAAACTGGAAATATTATTTCTCGGATAAATTCATTCCGATAGGTCTGGCGATAGGTTTTATTGGATTGATTTTGTTTCTAAAAGGAAGTGTTAATTCTAACGCTCATCACTCAGCAGTAAGCGAATCTGTTCGAATCACGGCATTTATTGTCTTAGCAATAAGTTCAGTAACATGGGTTTTGGGATCTTTATATTCTAAGAAAAATCCGGCGAGCCACTCTACTTTTATGAATATTGCGCAACAGTTGATCATTGCAGGAATTGCTTCTTTCATCATAGCTTCTTTCAGAAAAGAATGGAATCATTTTTCGATTACCGGAATTCCATTATCAGCATGGCTGGGATTACTATTTCTGATTTTCTTCGGATCTATTGTCGCATATCTTTCTTATATCTGGCTGTTATCCGTAAAACCGGCAGCTTTAGTAAGTACACATACGTATATAAATCCAATCGTAACGGTGATTTCTGGCTGGATTATTGCTAATCAAACGATCAACGGAAGCCAGTTATATGGTTTATCAGTCATATTAATTGGAGTTCTCCTTACTAATATTACCAAATATTTCAAACTTTCAAAACGATCGAAAGTAAAAATCAGAAGAGTGATAAGACACGTGAATAGAAACAGCAGACCTTATCAACCTATATAAACGTTTTAAGTAAAAAAATGATAGAAATAAAGAACATCTCAAAAACATTTCATCAAAAAAAGCAGTCTTTTAAGGCGCTGGATGATGTAAGTCTAAATGTTGAACAAGGAGATATTGTAGGAATCATCGGTTTTTCCGGAGCAGGGAAAAGTACCCTGATAAGAACAGTGAATTTATTGGAAAAACCAGATCAGGGACAAATTATTATTAATGGAAATGATTTTACGAAATTAAATTCAAGACAATTAGCGAAAGAGCGAAAAAAAATCGGAATGATTTTCCAGCATTTTAATCTGCTTTCTTCAAGAACCGTTTTTGAAAATGTGGCGCTTCCTTTAGAATTAGATAACAATAATAAATCAGACATTCAAAACAAAGTAAACGAATTACTGAAAATTGTAGGATTGGAAGACAAAGCCAACGATTATCCTAAAAGTCTTTCGGGCGGACAAAAACAAAGAGTTGCCATCGCAAGAGCGCTTGCCAATGATCCGTATCTCCTGCTTTGTGACGAAGCGACAAGTGCGTTGGATCCGGCAACAACTCAATCTATTTTACAGTTATTGAGAGATATTAATCAAAGGTTGGGAATTACCATTTTATTGATTACTCACGAAATGGAAGTTATCAAATCGATCTGTAACCACGTCGCAGTGATAGACAAAGGAAAACTTTTAGCCAAAGGAACTTTAAGCGAGATCATCTCTAATAAAGACAACCCGATCATCAAACAATTTTTAAACTCAGGTGTTATGACTATACCGCAAGAACTTAATAAAAAACTACAAAAAGACCCACAAGCGGGATTATTTCCACTTGTTGAAATAGAAATTGACGAACATATATCTGTTGAAAATCTTCTTTCAATAATCTATGACAAATATAAAATTCCATACAAACTTTTGAAAGCTGATGTAGAATATCTTGGAGATTCAAATTTCGGGAAATTACTATTGCAACTTCAAGGAGAAGAGGAAGAAAACCAAAAAGCAATCTATTATTTTAATCAGAATAAAATTCAAAATACAGTAAAAGGTTATGCTTAGTGATACGGTAATTTCGCTTTTGTCGAAAGGAGTTTGGGAAACAATTTATATGACTTTTGTTTCAGGATTTTTTGGATTTGTTTTAGGACTTCCTGTCGGGATTCTTTTATTTATGACAAGAAAAGGACAGCTTTTAGAAAATGTATATTATAACAGGATTTTATCTGTTTTGGTTAATATTTTCCGTTCTATTCCTTTCATTATTTTGATTGTTTGGATGATTCCTTTCACAAGAACTTTGGTCGGAACATCGATTGGTGTGAATGCAGCATTGGTTCCATTAAGTATAGGTGCAGCGCCATTTATTGCAAGATTAGTTGAAAACAGTTTGCTTGAAGTTCCGGCCGGTTTAATTGAAACTGCCAGAGCCTTAGGAGCTACTCCATTTCAAATCATTAAAAAAGTTTTGCTTCCTGAAGCACTTCCGTCATTAATTAATAATGCAACCATCACTTTGATCACCTTAGTCGGGTATTCTGCAATGGGCGGAGCTGTTGGTGCAGGCGGATTGGGACAAATTGGTTATCAATATGGATACATCGGTTATGATGCTGTTATTATGAATCTTGTATTAGGTTTATTGGTGGCTATTGTGTTTATCATTCAGTTTTCGGGTGATAGATTGGCTAAGATATTTGATCACCGTTGATTTTAGTTAAACGCAAAGGCGCAAAAAATGAATAATAAATGTTTCTAAGGCGCAAGGATTTTATCTTCGATAAAATTGATTGTGTTATAATTGAAAATCTTAGATTTTCTTGCGCCTTAAAAACCCTAAACTCTGCGCCTATGCGTTTAAAACAAAAAATAATTAAAGAAAATAATTTACAATGAAAAAAATAAAGATTTTAAGTTTTCTAGCAGCTGGTTTGTTACTATTCACAGCTTGTAATTCACCAAAAAAAGAAGATCCGAATTTCATTAAAGTCGGTATCACATCAGGTCCGGAACAGGAAATTGCCGAAGTAGCAAAGAAAGTTGCTAAGGAAAAATACAACCTTGAAGTTGAGCTCGTTTCTTTCAATGATTATGTGGTTCCAAATGAAGCTTTGAACAATGGAGATATTGATGCTAATGCTTTTCAGCACGCTCCTTATTTAAATGAGCAATCAAAACAGAGAGGTTATAAATTGGCCGTTGTCGGAAATACTTTTCTTTATCCGATCGTAGCGTATTCAAAAAAGATTAAAAATATCAGTCAGCTTCAAAACGGAAGCACGGTTGTTATCCCAAATGATCCTACAAATGGTGGCCGTTCATTGCTTCTTTTACAGAAAAACGGATTAGTAAAATTAAAGGAAGGCATTGGTTTATTGCCTAAAGTAACCGACATTGTTGATAACCCTAAACAGTTAAAAATTGTAGAAATCGAAGCTCCACAATTGCCAAGAGTTTTGGATGATAAAGAAGTTGTAATTGCGATTATTAATAACAATTTTGCAGCTCAGGCGGGATTGGATGAAGCTAAATTCGGGATTTTTAAAGAAGATAAAGATTCTCCGTATGTAAATCTTGTAGTTTCAAGAGAGGATAATAAAAACGATGAAAAAGTGAAAAATTTCCTGAAAGCTTATCAATCTGACGAAGTTGTGAAGAAGGCCGAAGAAATTTTCAAAGGCGGAGCAGTTAAAGGCTGGTAGCGAAAAGGTTAATTGTGAATGGTCAATCGTGAATCTTACAACATTATGGAAAAATTGACTCATTGACCATTCACAATTGACCATTCACATTACACATATTCTATTATTATATATCGAGGCATCGTTTTGTGAAATTTATTTTCCAAAATGATGCCTTTTTTTATTTCATCTTAATTTTTTCAAAACTTACACAGTCAAAACCTGCATATTTTTAATTAACAATTGATTATAAATAACCATTTATGCAAAATTATATTTTCTCAATTTGAGATAATAAATATTTTCCTTAATTTTGTTACGAATCAATAAAAAGGTTTTTATGTTAAAGAAAACTGCCATCGTAAGTTTATTCACTCTTATTTCTGCTTATTCTATGGCTCAAAATACAACTTTACCCGTTTATTTGGATGAATCCAAACCAGTTGAACAACGCGTTCAGGATGCGCTTTCCAGAATGACGTTGGAAGAAAAAGTGGCGATGCTTCATGCACAGTCGAAGTTCAGTTCTCCTGGAGTTCCAAGATTGGGAATTCCTGAATTCTGGACAACAGACGGCCCTCACGGAGTACGTCCTGAAGTAATGTGGGACGAATGGAACCAAGCCGGCTGGACGAACGACTCCATCATCGCCTACCCTGCTCTGACCGCTCTTTCCGCAACATGGAACAAAAAAATGTCATGGAATTACGGTAAAGCTCTTGGTGAAGAAGCCCGTTACAGAAAGAAAGATATCCTTTTGGGACCCGGAGTAAATATCTACAGAACACCATTGAACGGAAGAAATTTTGAATACATGGGTGAAGATCCTTATTTAACCTCAAAAATGGTGGTTCCTTACATCAAAGGGGTGCAATCAAACGGTGTGGCGACTTCTGTGAAGCATTATGCTCTTAATAATCAGGAAATGTTCCGTCATACAAGTAATGTGAAAATTGATGACAGAACTTTGTATGAGATTTATCTTCCGCCTTTCAAAGCTGCGGTTACCGAGGGAGATTCGTGGACGATTATGGGTGCTTATGATATGTACAAAGGTCAGTATGCAAGTCAAAATCAATATCTTTTAAACGATATTTTAAAAGGAGAATGGAAATACAAAGGCGTTGTAGTTTCCGATTGGGGAGCCGTCAACAATACTGAACAGGCCATCCACAACGGATTGGATCTTGAATTCGGAAGCTGGACGAACGGACTTTCTGCAGGAACAAAAAATGCGTACGATAATTACTATTTAGCAAAACCTTATTTAGATCTGATTAAATCAGGAAAAGTCGGCACAAAAGAACTTGACGATAAAGTAACAAGGTTGTTAAATCTTGCCTACAAAACGACAATGAACCGAAACAAACCTTTCGGAAATGTTGCTTCTGAGGAACATAAAGCTGTTGCTAAAGAAATCGGCGAAGAAGGAATTGTTTTGTTGAAAAATCAAGGAAACGTTCTTCCAATCGATAGTAAGAAAGCTAAAAAAATTGCCGTTATCGGTGAAAATGCGATCAAAATTATGACTGTTGGCGGTGGTTCATCTTCATTAAAAGTGAAATATGAAACGTTACCTTTAGACGGAATTAAAGCAAGATTCGGGAAACAATCCGACGTGCAATATGCAAGAGGTTATGTTGGAGATATCGGTGGAGAATATAATGGTGTAAAATCCGGACAAGATTTAAAAGACTCTCGTTCTGAAGCTGAATTATTAAACGAAGCCGTGGAATTAGCAAAAAAATCTGACTATGTAATTTTCGTTGGTGGATTAAATAAAGCCGACTTCCAAGATAGTGAAGGAAACGACAGAAAAAGCTACGGATTACCATACAATCAGGACAACGTGATCTCAGCTTTAGCAAAAGCGAATAAAAATCTTGCTGTAGTTTTGGTTTCAGGAAATGCAGTGGCAATGCCTTGGGTAAAGGAGGTTCCGACAATTATTCAGTCTTGGTATTTGGGTTCTGAAGCAGGTAATTCTATCGCTTCTGTCTTGGCAGGTGATGCCAATCCATCAGGAAAATTGCCGTTTTCTTTCCCTGTGAAGTTGGAAGATAATTCTGCTCATAAATTAGGAGAATATCCTGGAAATAAAGAAGAATTGGCTGCCGGAAAAGGAAAAGATCAGAAAAACCCAATCAATATTACTTATAATGAAGGAATTTTTGTTGGATACCGTTGGCATGACACAAAAAAGATCAAACCTTTATTTAGTTTTGGTCATGGTTTAAGCTATACAACATTCGAATTTGGAAAGGCTAAAGCTGATAAAACAATAATTTCTCAAGACGATAAAATTACGTTCACGGTTTCTGTTAAAAACACAGGAAAAAAAGCGGGAGCGGAAGTTGCCCAATTGTATATTTCTGATTTAAAATCTTCTGTTGAAAGACCAACAAAAGAATTAAAAGGTTTTGAAAAAGTGTTTTTAAACCCAGGAGAAGAAAAAGAAGTTACTTTTACGATTGATAAAACAGCATTAAGTTTCTTTGATGCAGCGAAACACGACTGGGTTGCAGAACCGGGAGATTTTGAAGCTTTGATCGGAAATTCTTCTGATGCTATTAAGACGAAAGTGAAGTTTACTTTGAAGTAAATTTTCTACAACATAAAAATAAAATGCCTGAATTTGATTCGGGCATTTTTTGTTTTTGTAACATGAAAATATGATATTGGTAATAAAAGCAGTTTTTATATGGTTATAAAAGTAAAACTTACAAAATTATCATTTTGCTATATTAGCTATATTACTTCGTATTTAAGACATTCATACCTTTGCTCTAGTCGTCTCGCACAAGCGGGGCGATTTTTTTGTTATATACAATAGAATAAACTTATTGTTTAAATCCATTAGTAAAACCAAATAAAAATAAAATGAATAATTTAATTAAGAAAATGAAACCCAATCCATTTGTTGTTGTCATTATTTGCATTGTATTAGCTACATTAACTGCGTACTCAGTATCAATAAAAAAAGAAGTACAAATAAACTTATATAATATTATAAAATTCAAAGCAAGTGACTAGGAATTAATATAGAGGGAGGAAATTAATTCTAAAACTTCATCTGTAATTAAATAAGGTAGATTCAAAACTTGATAGTATCAAATGATACTATCAAGAATTTTAAATCTAAAAAAGTGACCGAATAACTTCTGCCACTTTTAAATTGAAAATATTTTAGATTTAAAAAAATTACTTTCCGCCACCGCCGTTTTTCTCGACATCGGTTTTGGTATTGTCTTTTACTTTTTGGTTTCCGAAACGTTTTACGAAAGTAAGAGAAACGCCATACCAATCAGATTGTGAAGAGTTTTTGAAAGTTCCTGCCGTGCTGAAAGTCGTAGAATCAAAATTAGGTCTTTGGAAAATATTCATTAGCTGTACACTGGCTTCCATCTGTGTTTTCGGGAAAATCTTGGTTATCGAAATATTGTGGAAAACGTTTGTTCTGTTCGCCAAAGAATTTCCATTATTTTGGTTAGAAAGTTCAACCCAAGCACTCAGATTAATGTTTTTATTAAACAGATTGGTATATGACAAATTGGTAGAGCCACCCCAATAGCTGATATAACTTTTAGGACCTGAACCATCTTCTTTGATGAGTCCATTTTTTGTATTAAAATCGCTATTATCAATATAATACCATCCGAAACCAACATTTACGCTCAGTTTATTTTTAAGAAAAGTTTGATTAGTGCTTGCAAAAAGATAATATTTCTCTACTTTTCCAAGGAAATTTCCGGGATATGAAACTGTTTTATTATTTTCTTCATCATAGGTTGTCCAGTAATCCTGTTTTGTGAACATGTACCTTGCAGAAAGGAAATATTTCTTAAAAATACCTAGTTTCATGACCACTCTGTCACTTGGATTGGGTTCCAGATCCATGTTTCCTCGTGTGTAAATTCCATCATTATTGGGAACAAGAAACGGATTGAATTCCGCATACCAGGGACGCCAAATATTACGGTTATAGGTCACACTCAGATCATATTTATCAGAGAAAGAATATTTTAGCAATAAATTAGGCAAAAAAGTTCCGTAAGAATCTTTTCTGTAGGTTCCGGCAACATCCTCACGTACTTTAAAATCGATATGTTCATAACGAAGTCCGATTCTGGTTTCTAACTTTTTAAAGAAAGTTTTACTATAATTTACGTAAAGGGAATTAATATTATCACTGTAACGAAAAATATCATTCGTACGAAGGTCGCTGTCAAGATGATTTCCATAAAGACTGTTTGGAATAACATTGTTGTTAAAATCCATTTTTCCACCGACTTCAAATGTAGCTCCCGATTTTCCTAAAGGCTGCGTGTAGTCTACTTTCAGATAGTAATTTCGCATCTCATTATCAGAATTAATTCCTAATTCATCCGCTATAGGATTCGTGCTGATATCTTTTACAAAAAAGCTGTTATCTTCCTGAGAATTGTAATTGGTTCCGACATTAATATCTAAAATTTTATTCTTCTCTTTGTCGTAATATTTATAAAAAAGATTGGTTCCCACCGTTCGGTTAAGCCCGTTTGAACTTTGATTCTGAACATAAGAATCCGTAAAATTATTATTCATAAAATTAGTTCCGCTCGCATCAGAAGTAGAAGACGTTTTGCTCTGATAATATTCCAGAATAAGTCCGATATTGTTCTTATCATTCAGTTCAAACTCAGAAGTTGAGGAAAGAGACGGACTCCTGTTTTTATAGATGCTTTCGCTCTCTATCTGGGTAATTTTATTGTTTTCGTATAATGTATTAAAGATAGAATTCTGCTGAACATACGTATTATCACTATAGCTTCCAATCACCGTTTGGGTGAATTTTTTCTTGTGATAATTAAGATTCAGATTGGTATACTGAGAATTCTTTCTGTTTTGTCTGTTATTGAAAGTAGCGCTTCCTTTCAATCCTTCATCATCACGCTTTTTTAAAACGATATTGATGACAGATCCAGCGCTTTCATAACGCGAAGACGGACTTGTAATGACTTCGATTTTTAAAAGGTTGTCTGCTGGAATAGTCGCAAGATATTCCTTTAATTCTTTTCCCGTAAAAACAGATTTTCTGTCGTTGATATAGACTGTTACGGACTCTCCTTCCGCTTTTATTGCATCATTATTGTCAATGCTTACCAAAGGAGTCATTCTAAGTACATCCCAGGTTGTATTTCCTGCAACGATCGAGCTGTTGGCAACATTAAAAACCGTTCTGTCAACCTTAGATTCTACGGTAGGTTTTTTGGCAGTGATAACAACAGCTTCTATATCTTTTCCTTTAATAGTATCTTTTTTCGCCGCCTGAGCAAAAGCTAAGGAACCTATTAATAAGGCGATTGGAGCTAATAATATTTTCATGTAAAAATTGAGTTTCATGTATAAGACACTTATCATTGAAGTTATGTTACACCAAATCGTGAAAAAAAATTCACGCCTATTGAAATTCACTTTTACGTTATAAAAACACAAAGATTAGTTACTGTAAAATATTAATAAAGAATAGATAAAATTAACATCTTTAAAACAAAAAACGTTCAAATTTATTCGAACGTCTGTAATAAGAAATTTGTGAAAAAATTTAAATATGCTGTTTTATTTTTTCAAAATACTGAATAATACCCACCTCCGGTAAATATAACTGACCATTAGAACCATTCTCAAAATCATTAGTCTTATCCAGAAAAGAATTGCTGAATAAAGCGTAAGAAGGCTGTTCTGCAAAATCATTTTTAAGCAATTGATGCGCTTCTACTACCGTTGGTCCATACAATTTCTTGAAATTTCCGAGAGTATACTGCGAAAATTTCCCATAATTAACAATGAATTTTAATGAAAGATCAATAGAAGTATTCAAAACTTCGTTTAATTCTTTCACTTTTCTGTCAAAAGCATTCCTCATTTTTTTAAGCAAATTTGAGACAGTTTGAAACGATGGTTTTGAATCATATTTATAAAATAAAATAGCATCACCCTCGATCTCTGAAATATCAAAATGCTGATCATTCACTTTCAACAAGGTAGAAAGTAGCTCTCTTACAATATATTGACCTGTATACAATTTTGTATTGAATACAAATTCTGTAAACCCATTGAAGTCCGGAATGAGTATGATTCCCTCGTGTATATTTGTATTTTTCATGATGATAATTTTTAAAAACCTGCTTCACCGTAATAGACGCAACAGATTTTATTTTACTTTATCATCATCTTAAAAATTTTAATTAAATCTCAAGCATCAATTCTTTATCGTAGCCATTGTATTTTTCATCGATATAACCATGAGGGTTACAGATGATCTCTGTCTCTCCGATTTTATATCTGCAAGGCGTGTGAATATGTCCGTGAATCCAATACAACGGTTGATGTTCTGCAATAAAACCTTCAAGGTTGGAAGCATATGCCGAAGTTATCGGATCTTCTTTATACTGCTCGGGAACAGACTGAATACTTGGCGCATGATGCGTAACCACAATATTTTTCAACCCTTTTGAGCTTTCAAGGCTTTCCTGTAACCATAATTTTGAAAACTGATGAATTTTAAAAGTATCAATTGTTCTTAATTTTGAATAAGAAGGATCCCGTGTTATCTTTTTATAATCGTTCATTTTGGGGTGACAGATCATCCCATAATGCATCGGATTTCCGAATATTGAAAAATCTGTCCATAATGTTGCACCGTGAAAACGAATTCCATCAATATCTACAAAAGAATCCTCAAGCACAAAAACATTGGAATCCTGAGCGGCTGCCTTTATTTTATTCAGCGTTTTTGGGTAAGAACCTTTATAATATTCATGATTTCCCAACACGTAAATTATAGGTTTGTTTGGAATTTTAGTTTTGATCCATTCAATTCCTTTTGTTCCCAAATTTACATCACCAGCGAGTACGACCAAATCAGCATTATCAAAAGATAGATCGGTGAATCCAAATTCCTGGTGTAAGTCGCTGATGATTTGTATTTTCATTTTGCTAAAATAAGAAAGAATCATAATTTTTGCGTCATGCACCTTCTTCATCATTTGAAATTAAAAATTAATTTAAGTCTTTTTTAATATTTTAAATTCTTCAATTCATCCCAAAATCATTAAATTGAATCCACCTAAAATCTACAAATTATGCCTTGGAATCCTGAGATTTATAATCAATTTAAAAATATACGTTTCAAACCATTTTTTGATCTTGCTGATCTTATTAAAGATGAAAAACAAATGAAAGCGATTGATCTAGGTTGCGGAACAGGTGAACAAACTGCCATTCTTACAGAGAAATTTCCAAACGCAACATTCGTTGGAATTGATTCTTCAATTGAAATGCTGGAAAAGTCTAAAGCTCTTGAAAATGACCGTCTTCATTTCCAAAAAGCAACAACGGAGGAAATATTGAATCGTGATGAAAACTGGGATCTTATTTTCAGCAATGCTGCTTTGCAATGGTCTGATAATCACCAAAACTTATTTCCGAAATTGATCTCAAAATTGAAATCTGACGGTCAGTTGGCTATCCAAATGCCTTATCAGCCGGGAAATATTCTTAATCAAATTTTGTTTGAAATGGCTGATGAAGAACCTTTTAAATCACAATTAAATAATTGGAATCGCCCTTCTGCAGTTCTCACAATAGATGAATATGCTCAGATTTTATTTGATAATGGAATTGAAGAGTTGAATCTTTCACAAAAAGTTTATCCAATCATCGCGGAAGATCACGAGACTTTATTTAATTTTATTTCAGGATCTGCTTTGATTCCTTATTTGGAGAGATTGGATGAGGAACAACAGAAAGCCTTTACAAGAGAATTTAAAGATAGAATTGCGAAAAATTTTCCGAAACTTCCGGCTATTTATTCTTTTAAGAGGATTTTGATGTATGGGAGAAAAAAATAAATACTAAATAACATCTGATAATGACTACCCATATTGGAATGTATAAAAAACAAATTTAATCTTACCATTATCTTCTAGCCTATTCCTTATTTTTGCAAAAGAATTAAGCAACTAAATTATTTCTTTTAAGGCATGAGCAATACATTTTCTGACAACAATCAAATTGGAGTGGTTTCTACTTTTTTTGAACTTATAAACACCAATTTTCAAGGGGAAATGAATGCAATTTGCTGGAATAGAAATTTGAATGGAAATTTTAAAGAAATCGTTTCTCAACTTCAATTAAAAGAAAACATTACAGAAGTTTCCATTGAAGATCTTTTAGCCCTGCAACTTTCAGAAAAAGGGAACATTGCAAGAGAGATTATCTTAAATGACTTACAGTTATTGACTGATTTTGGAGCCTCACCTTCCCTCAATTTGCTTAAAAATTATGAAAGAGATGAGGAGTTCGATTTCATTTCAACAGATGTATATTCCTTTCATGTAGATCGTTCAACTATTGGAACTAATACTTTTTTATTTACTTATTT
>Ga0302167_10000385_pt1 | contig 22139 bp, 37 predicted proteins | sample I_Fen_N1_1_FD_193496 | JGI IMG/M metagenome (GOLD analysis project Ga0302167, IMG submission 193496) | Peat permafrost microbial communities from Stordalen Mire near Abisko, Sweden - I_Fen_N1_1 | ecosystem: Environmental > Terrestrial > Soil > Wetlands > Permafrost | place: Sweden: Abisko...
TTCTTAATATCTCTCTCCCTTTGTCAAAAAAACCTTTATAAAAACAATTATTACACACATCTACAACAATTTCTTCAACTTTATCCTCTCTTTTACCCACAATATCATCTCCAACTCGTTTTTATAATGCAATATCTTCATATCTTTCCCCATATATTTCATTGTAATTTTTATATACTTCTTCACAATCTATATTCTTATATGCACAATATGACTTCAAAGCATTTTCTTCTCTAAATATTTCATCTTCTGCTAAGTTTATAGAAAAATTATCACCTTTAATTGATTTTAAAAAGTCTATTGTTCCCTTTGCTTTTTCAATAAATCTTATTTTGTTTACTATATACTTTCTTGATTCTTCAGGTAATCTTTCAAGTAGTGTTTTATCTTGTGAATCAAATATTGATACCAACAAACCCTTATCAATTTGTTTCATCAATAACTCATCCAAATGACCGGTTTTTCTTAATATTCTTTTTTTCTTATCAATTGTTCTGATTTGTTCTAATAATACAACTGAATTTTTTGTTAATCCATATATTTCTGACGATGGTATCTCAACATGAACTGGAAGCTTTGTTTTAGTCAATTGAGAAGTTATACAAGCAACTATTATAGTTGGAGAATAGGTGTTTCCCACATTATTTTGTATACAAATGCAAGGACGTCCTAATTCATCACTAGATTGTTCTGATCCAACTGCTCCAAAAAGCCTTACCCAAATTATATCCCCTCTTTTTATATCTTTCATATCAATATTTTCAACTGTATTATAATTTATTTTATCCATAACAACATTTTTATTTATAACATTATTATGTATTTTATCATTTGTTCTAAGATTAGTTACTTTATTTTCTACTTTCATTTCACTTATTTTATTATCTATATTATTTTTATTATTTTTATTACTTTCATCTGTCATTGATTGTTTTAATGTCATTAGTAAATTTTGTTGTCTTTCATCTAGTACTAACATTCAAACCACCTTCCTTTTCATTAATTATATTTTATTGTTTTCTATGTCTTTATTTTACCATTATCGGCAATGCTTGTCAATACAACTTCTAAATAAAATTTAGTATTTATTATATTTTGTTTTTATATGTTTTTTGTTTCATCTGATAATCTTATTTTACTATATCTTTCCAAACCTGTCAATAACTTTTTTAAATTATTTCTTATTATTTATATTTTATTGTTTTGAGTTATTTTAGCTACCAACTTTAACAACTCGTCTCTATGTTTATTATATTACTCTCTTTGGATATCAATGTCAACACTTTTATTTTATATATTTTGTTTTTATTTATAAATAGGTTTTATAACAAAAGAAAAGGGCTTGAATTATATCAATACCCTAATCATTATTTGTATCTAATCTTTCATCTAATTCTATTATAGTATTATCATCACTAGTAGCACTTACTTCTTCCAGTATAACTCCATCAGAATCAACTTTTAAACCATCTACTTCTTGTATTTCTTTATTATCAAACTTTTCTTCACCATTTATAAATTCTTGATATCCAATTTTCTCAATAATATCTTTAACTACTTGTTTTGATGCTGGATCTTTTAATGGACTCATCAATCTTCTATTGTTATTTCTCATTACAATCTCGTCTTTGGTTAAGGATTCATAAAATTCTATTATTGAATACGTTATTTGAGTACTTTCTGTTCCTTTAAAATTTAGCTGAATCCATTGAATATCATCTACAGATAATCTTCTTTCTTTCCTCATTTCTAATAAATAATCCATATATCTAGATTTTAATAAATCTCCAATTGCTATTCTTGTAATTTTTGCTTCATCACAAGCAGTATATATTCTACTATCAATTGTATGCCTACTGATAAGTAGATTATCATCACTTTGACTCTTTTTAGGTTTCTTTAAAACATATCCATAATCATCTTCATCATTATTTAAATCAAGTTTGTATTTATCTATCCATTCAATAAATCTATCATCAACATCTAATATTCTTGGCGATTTTCCACTTTCTATTATTCTTACTTGTTTTTTTTCATGATCTATATCTCCCCATTGCAATTGTCTCATTTCCATTAGTTCTTTTCCAATTATCCCATATCTAGCTAATAAAAATGGTATAGCATTAGCTAATTTTGATGTTTGTTCTATTTTAACTAACAAATTATAAAACTGTCCTAATCCCCAAATTTTGTTCATTAAAACATTAGACATACTTCTTGTTGTGCTTTTTCTATCCATAGCTTTAACAGAATTATTGAATATTTGTTTCTTACTTACACCCCAGTCTTTATATTTATTAATAAAATTAAGGATTTGATCTTTAGTAGGTTTAGAGTATGCGAATTTATTTGCTACAATTTCATCAACTTCTATATTACTAAAGAACATTGCATCTTTTTCTAATTCAATTTCATGTTCATTAATATGATTCATATAAATTGACCACATCTGTTGTATTGTTCTATTTTCAGCATTATATAACTCATTTAAAAATTTCAGTTTATTTCCTTTGGTTTTATCATAATCATTTAGGAATTGCTCATATTCATGTTTTGATTCAATTGTATAAAGTTTTTTTTCATCATATTTGTCATTTATAAAATATTTAGTTTTCATCAGCCACCACTTCCTTAACTATTTTTTCAAAGAAATTATATACATTCTTCACACTAACACCCTTATTAATTAGTTTTAATGGTAATAATTCTTCATCTGTTAATGCCATAATCCTGTTGGAAACTTTCATCAATGCATTATCATAATTATTTAACTCATGTAACACATTAGCAATCGCTAAATAACCTATAAAAATGTTGATATCAGCTAAATGTGATGTTTTTATTAAATTATTCATAGTACCATATTTCATTAAGAATGATTCAAATAGGTCATCAATAATCATAGCCATTTGACCTGCTACTTTTCTTCTATTTAATCTATTATTAACTTGAATATTTCCACACATTCTTTCTATTGTTTCTCTCAAAATAGCCGAATAAGTAAAATGTCCCTCATTAACTAAATATAATTCATAAGTTTTTGATACTTTTTCTTTCAATATTTCTGATTGTTCAATTAATGCTTCTACAAATAAATTATAATCACTATTTTCTAATTGTTCTAACCAATCTGGAGAAGTATCAGTTCTTTTAAATATTTGATTTACTATATTTTTTGAACCTTGTAAATCACGTATAGTTAATTTTAAAGGGAATCCTTTTTTATCAAGTTTTTTACCCATCTTATAGGCTTCTTCATACGCTAGAACACTAGCTACGGTTCTATGCCAACCATCTAGTGGATTTACTACAGTGTAATTATTTGAAGTCCTATCATAGTTCGGAGTAACTTCAAGATCACAAATATTATCAGTTCCGTATTTTAATGTTTCTTTTACTTGTAAAACATTTTTAGGATTATCTTGAATTAAAACATTATATATCAACATATCTTCTTCATATGTGTCTGCAATAATAGATTTTGCTATTTCCATTTTAGCTTTATCATTTATATTGTACGTTTCAAATGTTATTTTTTTATCTCCAATTCCAATTGTTTTATAAATAGGTTCTCTTTGTGCTTCAAAATTATATATTAATAACGTATTACTTACCCAATTATATATATCTGGTATTGGTGCATAATATAAATAATTGAAATCATCAATTTTTCGTGCATCCTTTAAAAATAAAGAGTTAACTTCTTTAACTTCTTTTATTACACTATCATATTTGACTAATACTTCATCTGAAAACCATTTGTTAATATCTAATATTTCCATATCTGGCATTCCATCTTTTGCTCCATCTACAAAAGCGACTTTTTCATAATCAGATAATGTTTGCCACTTCTTTTCACCACCAAATAAGGCTGACATTAATCTTACATTTACATTCTTTTCTCTAAGCTTCTTTGTTATTGCATTTGATAGTTCTTTATTTTTATATTGTTCTTTTAATATTGTATTTATAACCTCGAATTGTTTTTCTTCAGTAATTAAATCTTTTATATTTTTAATCTCATTCATTATTTTCACCTCTTATAAATTATATTATTAACTTAATTTATTAAATTATACCACAAAATATATGAGAACGCAAGAAAAAAGTAGGAAAATTTTATTTCCTACTTAAAATATTTTTATTCTCATATATTTTATTCTCTGTATAGTACATCATATTTACCGTTAGTGTATAATATTTTTACGGCAAGCTCATTTTCTATGTAGTAAATTCCTTTAATTTTACTTTGATTTAATTCATTTAATATCTCATCATATTCCACATCTCTTCTGGTGAATCCTTTCGAATCTACAACTTTTACGCCTTCAATACTTTGTTTTAAAAAATCATTCTCAAACTTGTCCCATTTTATTTCTTGACCAATTTCTTTTGTTTCTTTAAATTCATTTTTTCTCACTTCCATTTTTAATCTCTCCCTTTTATTTAGTATTTAATTCGAATGATATAATAAAATATATAAATTAATTTCATTATATTTTTAGTATATAATAAAATATATAATATTGCAAGTTATTTTGTAGCGTATTTTCCAAATTTTAATAGTTTGTTCACATTTGTTCATATGCATTGTTCCTTTATGTTCATGCGATTTTCGTATATTTACAACTATAATCGTATAATTCTTGTAAATATAGTGACATTATTATCCAAACTCATTAAAATAGTATAAAAGGAGTTGTCACTACAAATGATTAGAATGAAATTACACTTATTACTTGCTGAACATATGCTTACACAACAAGAATTAGCTTATGCTACTAATATAAGACAAAGCACTATATCTAATTACGTAAATCAAAGCTATAAACATATAGTTAATACACACCTTGACATATTATGCAACTTCTTTAGTTGTGATATCACAGACTTAATTGAATACATAGAAGATATTCCATAAAGATTAGATATGAATAATATATCTAGTCTTTTTTATTTTCCATAATTTAATGCGAATGTTTGTTCTATCTAAATATTATTTTACCACCAAACACTTGTTCTGTAAAGTTGTTATTTTTATAATGTATGGTTATATAAATTTAAACATGTTTTCTACGACATTTGACTATTATACACCCTGTTGAATATTTATCATATTACTGTGAGTAATACTTTCCCCCTAACTTTTTATAATTGGATACATTTACCTCTTGTATCGACACAATTCTCTGTGTTATAATAAAGAAAGACATAAAATTCATTTCATTTGTCGAAGGGGTGGGCATATATGGATTGCAATTTATATACATTATACATTAAAAGATACAGGGAAATGAGAAGAATTAGTCAAAGTGAATTGGCAGATATGGTCGGTGTCAGTCAATCGTACATAGCTATGCTTGAAAGACCCAATATACTCCGAAATAAGTCTCCAAGATTAGTTTTACTTATCTCAATTTCTCAGGCATTAGACATCTGTCCAAATGAAATTCTAAGATTTAAATGTAACTCATGCCATAGATTTTATATCTGCAAGAGACATGAATATTTCGAGGAAGACGATATATATTTCAAAGAACATTTAGATTATTATATTTAATTTAATTAAAATAGCTAGGGAAATATTTAACATCCCTAGCTAATTTTTTATGTCTAGGTAAAATATTCAATTTACATCAAACTCAAAATTATCTCTATAACTTATCAAGTTCTCTTTAATATCTTGTAATTCTTTATTGTCTTCATATTCTTCTAAAGTCAAAATTAGTATATCTATTTGGTTAAAATTAGCTTGGATTTCTATTTTGTTCATATTATTATCTGCACTTACTAATGATGTAGATAATAGATACATTAAAGCCATATCATCTTCTTGTAGACATTTATCTATGAAAGTTCTATATAGTTCTTTTTCTCTTTCCATTATTTATCCTCAATTCTTTCTTCTATATTATTTAAAAATGCAACTGTTCTATGTGTTCTATCGTTTCCAGTTTGAATTGTAGCAACTCCAAATCCCTTGCCTACTTCTAATATAGATCCTATTTTTATCTCTTGTTCATATATATCTGTTCCTGTAACACTAATTCCTTCTAATCCTTCTCTATAATTCATAATGCACCTCATACTATTATTTTATATTTTGATTTTAGCATAATTTGAAAGATATTTCTTTAGTATCTTTGTTACTACCACAAAACATAAGATTGAAAAAGCAATCGCATATTTCTGAAAGTTTTATGACTTCTAATTTCTTATAGTTTTTCTCAATCTCAAATAAACCATTAATATGCTCTTGTATTTCATATTGGCTCACTTTTATATCTCCCTTATTAACTTTTACCTTTATTCCGTTTTTCATTGTCAAGTTTATTATATTCTCTACCATATTTAATTCCTTCTTTCACATAATCTAATTTATTTTATTATTATGTATGTTAATTTACTGCAAAAGAAGTTCGAATGAAAGTAACATTTTATCAACACATACTATGCTTTACATTCACCTTTTTTATCTTTTGATTTTATTACCCACCAATCTTTTTCAAAATCACTATACTGCCATAAATCATATTTCTTTCCATGAGTTCCTTTACATAGACTATATTTTCTACCTTTATAACTATATTCTTTAATAACCTCACCCATTGGAATTTCAGGACAATTATAATTATCCTTGTAACCACATTCATTACAATCTATATCTAAATTACATTTGAAACCCATCTTCTATAACCTTCTTTCTCATATATTTAACATAAACCTAAGATTTTATCATGTTCTCAATATACTAGTATTACGCATTAATTATTAATTCCAACTCTTTTACTAAAAGCATATGAAAATTGTAGAATATCTGTTTTTTTCTATCATCGTGATACCAATATTTATCGTTATCTATTAAATAGAACCATGCTTTTCCAAAGTCATCAAATAGCCATCTACACTTATTTTCACCTTCTATTTTATAGAAATCTTTAATTAAAATATCAAATTCTTTTGAATTTGCAATATTATTAAAGTTATTATATTTTACGCATATTTGCAAGTATCTTTTCATATACCAATTCATACAATACTCCTTTTCTTATTACACAATATTTACAAATCTTTATCAACGATTTTATAAAATTTAACATTATCATCATCACTTATACGTTGAAATTTTAAATAAGCCTTATTCAAATCTAAAGAACCAAAACAATTACTATCTTTAGTATAAAGTCCTAAAGTGTTAGAAATATTCGAATAATCGAATGAATAAGCAACTACCCTGAACCTCACATGACTAAAGTCACGTAGTTCTTATCTCTTTAAACTTCCAATATACTCTCATTTATAGCATTGACATTATCTATATCTTACAACATATAAAGACTCATTTAATTACGATAAGACTTTCACTACCAATTTCTATAATTAGAAAATTAACGATAGTATAACGGCTCGATTCAAAACCGTATTATTTAATTTTATATTCCCATACTAGATATTAATTTATATCCTTGTAATTTTAATTCTTTTAATCTGTTTATTTCTTTATCATGTAGCATTTTAAAAATATCATATGTTTCTATACATTTATCTTGATTAATAGTTTCTAAATCATCATTAATATTCATTATTAAGAATGAACTATACATATCTCTCTGTATTTCAATATCCTTATTCCATCTGTCTTTTAACTCTTTCTTATTATATTCTCCAGTAAAATGATTATATTGACTTGCTTTTACTTTTTGAGTATTTATTTTCAATATCTTTAATCCATCATAATTTAATTTTCTATTAATAATTTCAATTAGTTTTGCTGGAGCTTTATTAGCTAAACTCTTGCCAAACCGTTTCTTTTTATTAAATTTACCATCTTTATTTTTAGTTGTTTTCTTACTTCTTTTTTGTAATCCTTGGAATTGCATTGTTTCAACTAATATTCTATCACCTAAACTTATTATATAATTAGCTAATTTTTCATGTGATTGCTTTCTAACATCAGCTTGTTTTCTTTGAATTTCTCTTAATTCATTTTGAGTTCTAATATATTTATTAGATTTAATCCATTCTAATTTAATTCCTCTTTTTATTGTTCCATTTTCATTGTAATTATTAGGATTATTACTTCTTCTTTGTCTATCTAATTTTCTTTGAAGTTTATTCTTTTCTTTTTGAATATTTTCAACTTCAGTACATAATTCTAAAAGTTTAACATCATATTGACTACTAAATGCAATTGTTCTAGTTCCTATGTCAATTCCGACGTTACCTAATCCAATGCTTCTTTTAATCTCACCATCATTTGTTACTTTTATAGGTGGGAATCCTTCCATAACTAATTGAACATAATATTTATAATTACCACGAATCATTTTTCTAACTATTCTGCAATATTTAATTCTATCTTGAATAGCTTTTTGAGCGTATACATCATTATTCTTTATAATAACTGTCATATTTAATTTATTCCATTTTATAATACCATCTCTGTAAGTTATACCACTTGCATTCCATTTCCCTTCAACACTGTATAATTCGTCAAATCTTACAAAATTAACTCTTTCTGCATTACTATAAATTAATTTTTCCAATGCTTTCCATGCTCTACTTGCTAATGCTTGTGCGGTTTTATTATCTATATTTTTATTAAAAGGTTTATACATTGGAGTCATTTCATTTATGAGTGAATATTCATTGATACCATATTCTCCCAGCAAAACAGTCAGTTCTTTATATTTTTCTTTTCTTAGTTTCTCATTTAACTTTGATTTTTTACTATTTTCATCTTTATAATAAGATTTATTTAAGTCTGCCAATTCTTTTCTTAACGTTCTATAAACTTTTAATTCAGATAATGTTTTAAATCTTTTTAAACCTAATCCTAATATTGAATTGTATAATTTTCTACATATCTCAAATCTTTTATCTAATATTGATTCATCTCTATTATTTGTATCTAATTTAAGAGTTAGTACATAACTAGGAGTTTGTTTTCTTGCCATAACAAATATTCACCTCACTTTCTATTTTTCTTTTTGCCCTTTAATATAGTTTACTATTTGTTCTTCTGTGTTTTCTGATACTGTAGCTATAAAATAACTAGGATTCCATAGATGTCCTCCCCATAATTTCTTTTTTAATATAACTCCATATTCTTTCATTAATAATCTAGCACTAACACCTTTTAATGCTTTAATCATATCTGGAATATAATGTTGTGGAGTGCATTCTATTAATAAATGTATATGGTCTAAATCTCCGTTGATTTCTAATATTTTAAAGTTATTATCTTCAGCTATTTTATTTAATATTTCTATTAATTTATTTTCAATTTTATTATTCAATACTTTATGTCTATATTTTACACACCATACTATATGATATTGGATTGAATAAACATATCCACGTCCATGATATACATTTGCCATATAATCTCACTCCTTATAATTATATTAACATATGTAATAGGATAATGCAAGTATATATCTATATTTATTTAACTTTTTCCAACAACATATGTAACAACCTTAAGCATGTCCTAACTCACGACTAAAGTCACGAGTGTGCGGACACGGTTTATCAACTCCCATTCAAATTCCTATTTGATTGTATTTTTCAAATTCTGATTTCTTTCTTTTATTAATCTTTTATATTCTTCTTCAATCATACCTTCTACCAATGTTGTTTGTAAAAACCGATGAACATATCCAGGAATACAAGAACCTATATAATAACCATCTTTATCTACTACTTCAACAATAGATTTTCCATTAATAGTTTTATTTTGATACTTAATTGCATTACTTCTAGCTTTCTTGTATAACATACTACCTTTATCTATTATCATAATTACCACCTCTCAATTATATTATTATATCATAACTTTAATTTCCTAATCTATCCAAAACAAATAAAAGATTTATTTTAAGTCTTTGTAGTGGCTATCACACCACTACTTTATAGATTATTTAATGGATTTATTTCAGCTAAAATTTTTAGTTCCTGCTCGTCAACACATATATATCGTTGCGTAGTTTTTATGGATTTATGTCCTAAATTTTTACTTATTTGATTTATATTTGCCCCTGCTCTGCTCATCATAGTTGCATAACTTCCTCTTAATTTATGAGTTGAGTATTTTTTATCCGTTAAATCTGCTTCTTTCAAATGACTCTTTACTAATACTTGAACAGTATTTATATTTATTTTTTGCTTTCTTTCAGATAAAAATAAATATTGTAAATTTTCTTCGTTTACCCCTTCTACCTTTCTGACTTCTAAATATTCATTAATAGCTTTAACACAAGATACGTTCAAATACACATATCTCTCTTTTGATCCTTTACCAAAAATAGTGATTATATTATCCTTTATATTAACTAATTTGATATTACATAATTCTGAAAGTCTTATACCACATTGCAAGAATAAAGTTAAAATACAATAATCTCTTTTATATAATTTTGAATTTTTATCTAATGATGTTATTAATTTTTTACTTTGTTCAACATTTAAGACTATAGGTTTTTTATCTGGTATTTCGGGGGACTCTAATTCATAAGCTGGATTGTAAGTAATTAATTTAGCTTTGTTTTGTAAATAATTGAAATAAGCTTTTAATGTAGCAACTTTTCTAGATCTAGTTGTAGCACTATTGTTTTTAACTCCTCTGTCATTTTTTAAATATGTCATAAAACCGTATAATTGTTTTAATTCTATAGTTTTTATATACTTATCATTAATTGCATGTCTATCGTTTTTGTTTTTAAGTGATTTTAGAAACATGATAAATATCTTTAAATCATTTTCATAACCGACAATAGTTCCTTCAGAAAGTTCTCTAATATCTCTGCAATAATCTAAAAAATCTATCGCAGACTTTGGTAATTTTATATTAGTTGTTTTACTTTCCATATAAACTCCTCCTTAACTACTTTTATTTTATATATTTTATTGTTTAATTAATTATATAACTATTTTATGAAGATTACAAGAAAAATATTCCTATAATCTCTAAAAATATTTACTAATTATTTTAATGAAATGATAGATTTATTAACTATTAATATAATATTCATCAACCCATTTTTCTTTCCCTGTTTCAATATATTTTATTTTATATAATTTATCAACATAGTTGCCAAACTTGCATTTATTAACTTTAAATTTATAATCAATTATTTCATATTTAGATTTTTCTTTATTAAGCAATTTAATGATCCATTTAAACATATTTTTACCTCCTTATATTCTATTAAATCAATGTGTTTAACAACTTGTTTTTTTTGTTAAGCATTTTGCATTCTAAGATAAAACTCATCGAGCTTTTTATTTATTTCTTTTGATGTTTCTTCATCTACTTTATCTAAAAGTTGATTTAAGTAACCATACATATCCTTACATATTTTTCTCTGCTCTAAATATCCTTCATTAATATTCATTTCTATTCATCTCACTCCTTCTAAAATTATGAATTTATTAATATTTTTCTACTACAAAATAGCTGTCAGATAAACTTTTATATTCATCTTCACTTAATTCGCATTCAATTACATATTCTCTATTTTCCCATACTTCATATTCTTCCCAATTATTTTTTCTGTCCAATATTTCAATTTCTTGTAAATCTGAAACTTTCATTAGTATTTCTATAAATCTTTTATATTTAGTATCTAAATCTCCTCTAGTACTTAATTTAACTTTACATTTAAACAATTCGTTTCCTCTTTTCTCATTAAATTTATTTTATTATCTATGTATTTAAAAATCATATGCTATAAATGTGAATAGCTTCTTTAGTTATGCCGATTGGCTTAGAAAAGTTATCTTCTATAGTTATAATTTTACTACTATAATATACCAAAGTCAATATAAATAATAAAATATATTTAATATCTATTAATTATATTTGCAAAAAAAGAAAAGAACGCAAATAAATACGTTCTAATTATGCCATAAACTTGACTTATCTACTTCATCTAAAGCGATCTTTAATTTTCCTTTTAAATATTGTCTGCTTATTATATCTAGTAAATTTTTAAAAGATGCTTCAATATTTTCTGAACTATAAACTTTATTCATTCTTTCTTCATTAAACATCCAGTATATATCATCAAAATCTTTTATACTTTGTAATACAAGATTTAATTCAATAGATATAGTAGCATCTACTTCAATAGATAATTTATAATCCCCATTACCATATCTTTCATCAGCATATTCTAAAGGGTCTAATACTTCGTAAAACTCTTCATATTCTATAAGATATTCTTTTACTTTATCAATATTTTCTTCTAAAACTGCATATATAAGTTCACTATCATAAGCTCTTTTTATCAATCCTTTATCCAATAACTCTTTTAATTCTTTGTTTTCTTCTTCAATTGCTTGAATTTCTAAAAAATATACCATAACTTAGCACACCCTTTTGTTATATTAATAATATAATTATATCCAATTTTATTACTTATTATTCATTCTAAAATAACTTTTTTAAAAACATTTATTTAATCTTAATATTATAAATTATTCAATTTTTATAAATTTCTGAACATAAACTACTCTTCCATTATAAGTTGCCTTGTCTATAAAATAATTTTCCTTAGCATGGAATCCCTCGTTTTCCAATAGTTCATATGTTTTGTTTAGTTCTTCTATGGAGTCAAATTCAATATATCTTTCAATTATTATTCTCTATTAACTTATATTCACCATCTCTAAACCATATTAAATTATTTTCATATTCAATAGCAACTTTATTTTCACAATAATATTCTATATAAAATACTTTCCCTGTTAATTTTTCATATCCGTCATCTATTACAGATTCACAATTTAATATTTCGATTTGTGGACAACTCCAACCTTTAACTTTTTCCATTGGTATATTTAAATCCTTTAATATTCTTTTCATAATCTGTTCTGATTCACTCATTTTAACGCCACCTTTCTATAATTTTATTACATTAATTTCCATTTAAAAGAACTAATTTAAAGTGTTATTACTATATATTTACACTCTACAGTGCCATTATTAGTATCTACACTTACAATATCTTTTCTTATTTCAAATTTATTATCTTCTAATTCTATTATATCTTCTTGCATATCATCTAAATCAGTTATAAAGTTGTCTAATTCATTAAAAATATTTTCTTTACATTTAGATTGAACATATCTAATTACTTCTTCGTAGTTCATATTTACACCATCCTTAATAATTATTTTAACATATTATGTACAATTTTTCTAATTTATATATTATATTCATTATACATCGTATCTTTTAAAATTGCAATAGCTATTTTATATATTTTATTGTTTAATTAAACATACTCATGTAAATTCTCAATAATATCCACAGTATCAATTCCACTAATAATATCGTCTTGTAATTTTTTAATATTAGCATTAATATTTTGAGTCTTGCAGGCTTTTAGAACTTGTCCTAGTTTATCTGTATAATCGTTATAACTCATGATATTTACCTCCTTAATAATCTATTTCATTACCATCTTCATCAAGACATCTTTTAGCACCATATGAAAATTGATAATATACTCCACATTCGCACTCTAGTTCTTCTTCACAAGTCATTGGATTTAATATTGACCAACCTTCCCAATGAGTCTGTTTCATTTCCTTACCACATTTTGGACAAATCATATTTTTTACACCTCCTCGCTTCACTTAAAATTTGATATTTATCAACTTATCTATTATCTTTACAGAAAAATAATTTATTCTTTTTGTTATTACAATACATATAGTCACAATCCTCGCAAGGCGTACACATTTGAAAGTTTAATCTATCAGAACTCCATACTTTAGCTTTATGATGGTTTATATTATAATATTTTGCCATTCGTTTTATTTCTGAACTTATTTTACTTTGATATTTATTCATATTATTTCTCCTCCTTAAAATGTGCTAACTTTTTTATTAACCAATTTTCTATTTATTTTATCTTTCTTATCTGTTATTAATAATTCTCTATTTCTGATTCTAATTTCATTATACATTTTATAGAATGATTCTTTTAACTTTCCATTCTCAATTAATAGCTTGTTATATTTTTGTTCTATATAATTAAATGCTTGTATGTATTTGATTTTAAATTCAATAATATCTTGTCCAGTTAATCCTAACAAGTACATCAATAATAAATCTTTATGTAATCTGTAAGTTGGTTGAGTTTTATTTTGAGAATTTATGTAGATATCTTCAACCATAGTCATATCAACGTATTCAGATGACTCTCCAAAATTGGCGAGTCCTATTTTTGATACTAAACCTCTTATATCTCTTAATAGTTTATCACTCTTTTTATCGATTACTTCAGCTAACTCATGACTATAAACATATGGTTTATTCTTATCATCAAAATAAACTTTAATACCTAATTTTTCTATTAATTGAACTTGTAAACTATCATAAAAATTTTCCTGTTCATCTTCTCTGATACTACAAACTCTAAACCACTTATTGCGTGAGATATCATTTAGTATCTCTTTTTGATCCTCCGTTAATGGTTTAATAATTGTATCTTTTTTCATGCCTTCATATATGTAATTTAATCCTTCAGCTATATTATGATATATGTTTTGTCTGTAAGGGCTTGTACCTTCATTATCTAAATTCTCACCAACTCCGAAATAACCATCCCTTATGTATTCAAATACAATCTTATTTAGTTCAGTGAATTTAATTCTATCTTTCCTACCTAACTTAATAGTATTCAAATGAATAAAGAAATCTAATAAATTCTTTCTCTTCCTGTCAATAGTCTTTTCTTTTAAACCTTTCTTTTGTAATATCAGTTCCCAAGAATTTATTTGAGTGCATAACATCTCATTAAACTCTAAATCCTTTAATAAATTTTTTAATTTTTTATTCTCCATATTTCTTCTCCTTCATCTTTTTTATTTGCACTTAATATGTACATCTAAAGGCATCCCAAGATACCCTTAATCTGCATATTATAAATTACAAACTGTATTAACTGCATCATAAAATTTCTTTCTAGCAAGGTTAAGTAATTCATAATAAGTTAAACCTAGTGATTCTTCTTTTGTTGGTATTGGATTATTTATGTGATAGTGAAAAGTATGTACTTTCCCTGTTTTCATAATTACATTGAAATGCTTATAATCATATTCTGTTAGTGGTTCATTATTAAATTTTACATCTACTATTATATTTTTCATTTTCAAAACTCCTTTATAATTTTATTTATTTTATTATCTCGCTGTAAAATGAGTATTTCATATGAAGTTATAATAACACTACCATATTGCCATTCTCATCATATTCATAAACTTTTGATGTATATCTTGTACCATCAAAATCATCTCTAAAATTGCGCTCGATTTTGGACATTTTCATTACTTTTACCTTAGAATTGTCATCCTCATAACTTCCACCTAATTCATAATTGTCGCTTTTACTGATGATAAGTATATCAGAACCATATTCCTTTTCTATTTCCTGTAACTCTTTAATTTTTTCTCCTAATGTCATTTATATTCCTCCTTATATTTTTACGATAGAATTCATGATTTATGGTCTTTTTATTTTATTAATAATATACTAGTTCATTAATACTATCTTCAACATATTCGTAAAACTCTTCTGTCTCTTCATCATTTAAATATTGTTCTTTTAATCCTATAGTCCATACTTTAAAATCATCAAAATTTACTTCTTTAGGTTTATTACAATTCCTATCTTTTATTAAATTAATCATTATTTGATATAATTCTTGCATCTGTTTTTCTGTTAAATCCATAATACTCAATCCTTTCCTAATTATTAAGCCACATCATAAAACCATTGTTTCTTTTTGTTGTTTACTTTATTTATTTTGTTATTATATTTATAATCTTTAAAAAATATATTATCTAACTTTACACTTACAAAACCTATTCCAATAAATAGTACTAATATAAATAAACTGTATTGGATTAATTCAACCCATTGACTTGTTAGATATCCTAAAAACATAAACTCAACTCCTTTAAATTTAGTCTATTATATCTTCTCTATAAATTCTTAATTCTTCTCCAGTTGCTACTTTGACTATAAATGTTCTATCTAGATTAATTTTAGTTATGATTGCCTTAATTAATATATTACCATTTATTATTGTTATTTCATCATTGATATTATACATATTTTTTTAATATCTCCTTTGCTTTTATATATTTTATTTATTAATATAATATTACTACTTTCTAATACCTAAAGCAATACTAAATAACAAAATATATAAAATAATAATCCGACAAAATTCACTTAAAACAAGGATTTTACATTAATTTACAATATAAAAAGGGCTTTTCAGCCCTCAAATTTATTTCATCATATCTTTAATTGTATTTGCAATTTCAATATCTGTCTTTCCTTCTTCTTTTAATTTACTTATTATTGGTATAATTCTATGCCATCCATTCCCTTCATTCCTATCTATCAATGCTGATATCTCTCTATTTAAGAATTGACTTCCAAAATTAATAATATTGTCTTCACTAGTCATCATATCCCTATGAGCCTTATCTAACTTTTCAATTTCTTTTCTTCTATTAGCATCCATCTTAGGTATTTCTATAGTTAACACACAATCATCTTTACTAATAATACTCCTAATTATTTCTGGTATTTCACTAGTATTAAGACAACTTATGTTTAACATTATTTTCTTATCAGGTGGAGTTACTTCAGAAAAGTCATTCATAAAACCAATTAATCTAATTTCTCCGTCTATAACAAAAAATTTATCTTTGATATAAAATTCTTTATTATTAGTATCATATTCCATAGCACTTTTATTTATATTTAAATATATAGTCTCATTACCTTCTAAAGGTATATATGGAACATCTTTAGAGATATCTATATCAATTAATCCTCCATATATAATCTCTTTTAATTCTTGAAATGATACTTCTGTTAAAAATTTTTCTCTTATATTAGCAACATTAGTTAATTTTAAATTATTTACATCAAACATCTTAATAACTTCCTTCCTTTTATTTACTATTTCTATTTTGCTATACTTTCACATATCAAACAAACATGAATTTTCGCTAAATTTTCACGTTTGTTTGATTTTTAAAATACTGTTCTAATTTCTTCATCATCTTCATTTATTTCAAATATATTAAAAACTATACCATGTTCATCTTCATATTTACAAGCAGTATCAAATATATCCTTGTCAGTTCCTAATTCAATTTCAAATTCACCATCTTCAAATTCAATTTTGTAAGTATTCATATTCCTACCTCCCTATAATATATTTTTTGTTTAAGTATCTCATTTCCATATATCAATAATAACATATATTTTATTGTATTACAATACTTTTAATAAAATAAATAAAATAACCAGCAGTTAAAATATAAGTTTTATCAAAAGTGAAAAGGTAGCAATATAATTAATCACTACCCTTTGGAACAATAATCCTTATTAAACCCATTTGATTTACATTTTCTTAATTTTTAATATACAGGGTTTCCATATCTTAAATGTTTTCTATAGTGTTTCTCACAATATCCACGAGCATATGTTTTATCATTACAATTTTCTATTTTACAAATTTCAGAATGTTTTTGTCTCTTTTTCTCTACAGATATTATCTCCCCATGTTTTAACACTTGTTTGTAGTGTCTGCTACAATAACCTTTTGTTCTAGATATCTCTTGACAACCATTTACTTTGCAAGACTTTATATTCTTATTTCCTTGTTCATATTCCCTTTTTATTTCTACTTTTCTTTGTTTTTCATAATGAGCTTTACACAACTTTTTCGCATATACTAAATCATTGCATTCTTCTATTGAGCAAATAGTATTTTTATTTGTATTTATGCTTTTTGACTTTTTAATTAATATATGTTCTTCTTCATTTTTGGATTCGTATTTCTTTATTACAAATTCTTTGACAAATACATCAACATCTATTAAGTTAGTATATGTTTTCTTAATATCTGCTATCTTAGCACCGGTTAAAGTTTCCTCAGGATAGAATATTGATAACTGTTTAATTAAATCCTCATTCAAATTTTTAAGTTTTTCATTCTTATAAACATTTTTCAAATGATCTATAATTGCACAATTAAATAATGTTGAAAATGATATTCTTTTAATTTTATTATAATTGAATGCAAGGTAAGCCTTAGAATTTACTGTATTATAATTTACTATTTCATCATTTTGAATTTGAGTTTTAATAATATATTTATTAGTAATAGATTTATTTTTATATTTTTCTTGTTCATATTCTTTTAACATAGTTATCCACTTTAAAAATTCATCATCAATTGGAATATAAGAAATTATTTTTCTATTCTCATCTCTTATTAAAATTTCCTTATTTTCAAAATCTATATCTTGCCACTTAATATTTCTCATATATATTAATTGTTTACCTAAAATTCCATATCTAGCAAATATTAAAGGTGTTATATTATCTATAGTTGTATTATCAATCATAGCACTACATATTTTAAAGAAATCAACCTTTCCTATATACCATGAACTATCTACTTCTTTGCTAAATGTTAAATCAAAAATCTTAATTGGTTTATTATAATAATCAACATACCATATCATATATTTATTAATAAACGCATTACATTGTAATATAGTTTGGTTGCTTTTGTCTTTAATCTTTTTCTTATAAAAATCAATATCATCTTGTGAAAAATCATATAAATCTTTAGTATATTCTATTTCTAAATCTGCTATATATGATAAATATAAGCCCCAGTATGACTTTTTAGTTTGTTCACTATAGCTAGACTCTTTTAGAAATATAAGCTTATTTAATTGAAAATCATTAGGAATTTGTATATAGTCCAATATATCACCACCTCATAATTATATTATACCCACTTTAAGTATAAGATATAATGTCTATTCATGCAAATGTGATTATTAAATAGATTTATTTTATAATAGTATAAGACTAGAAATTATTTTTATTTCTAGTCTTATACTATATATTACAACTTACATCTCATTAATTTCTTTATTTCTGCTTTAGTATATAATTTTTCATCTTCTAATTTACTTATAGTATCATGTACTCTATTAATGTCTTCCATTGTTGCAGTATCTTTATGTCTTTCATTTTCACATGTCTCTGTATCTCTCCATAACTCAGGAATATTATATAATATACTTGCCTTGCAAATAGCTTCTTCTATAGTATCATTTGCTTTTGAATGAACACCATTAATATTACAATGCCAACCATAGCTAAAAGAGTTTATAGGTGTTAAAAAGTTAATTAGTATATCTTGATAATAATTATCTATAATCCTTTTCACTTGTACAATATCAGTAGAATATTTCCACATTGGCTTTTCATCCTCAAAAACATATTTATTTACTAATTCGTCTAATTCCATACCTACTTTTAAATTTTCTATATATTCTCTTGTTAATTCCATTTTTATTATCTCCTTTTTATATATATTTTATTTATGTATTATAATTTTAAAACTGCTTCAACATCATATCCGAACTCAACACACCAGTTTCTAACCATTAATTCCATTTGTTTTTTGGTGACAAATAATCAACACAACTTAATATATTTTCAATATTAATTCTATTTGAAAGGCTAGTTTTATGAATATAAGTCAATTTTTCATTTAATATTTTATTTAATACTTCTACATGAATCTTATTTCTTGGATAAGCTTCAGCCACATACAATATGTCCATATTTAAAATTTTAGTATATAATTCTTCTGCAAGTCTTTTAATTTTATTATCTATAGTTTCGGATAATTTTATATCTCCATAATTAAATGTTTTTACTTCTGAATATTTAAATATATCATCTATATTAGACAGTAAATAAGAATCTCCTATGATAACCTTATTAATTATTTCTACTGGACTTATAAATCCATAAAAGCCTTCATCATACTCTATATTGAACCATTCTCCAAATTTTCTATCATCTTTAAAAACATTATGTACAAATTTTTCTGATAAATATTTAGATTTTTTATAACATGGTATTAATGCAATTAATTTCATGTTTGGCTCTATTCCTAAAGTATTTCTATACTCACTATTAATTTTTATGCATCTCTTTTTTATATCATCTGTTACACCTATTTTAGTTAATTTAGTTAAGTTATTATAAATAAAGTATACATATGATATCTCTGCATTATTTGATACATAATTTTTACAACATTCTACGAAATATTCTTTTCCAAAACATTCAATTAATTCATTAAACTTTTTACCATATGCAACCCCTACTTCCAATATTATATTTGCCATTCTGTCAATCATTTCTTCTCGTCTCTCCTTGTTTTCTAATAGTTCTACTTCAATCATAAATCCTCTTTTTTAACTCCTTCACATTATATATTTTATTAGCACTTAATATGCTTGTACAAATGTATATCATATATACCCTTATAGCAACATATTACATTTGAAGGATACAACCCAAATTATTTTTAAGTCATATCCTAAAATCTATCTATATTAGCAAGGCATCAACCAGCTCCATTGTTCTAATAATTCTTCTTCACCCTTTATAGTAATTAAATCTCTTATCATTTCAAATTTTAATCCATTCATTTCAAATGTCATAAACTTCATACCACTTTCAAGATTATTAGTAATTTCATTCTCTAAACATTTTTTAACATTATAACTATCGTTACCAAATTCTTTTATTATAGATTCTATCATGTCATTGTAATTACCTTTCATCATTATAATACAACTCCTTATATAATTATTTTCTTTTAATAATAACATCTTTTAGCTTAAATTGGAAAGATTATAAACCAACTGGTAAGTATTTTACTACTTAAACCATTCTATTTATTTTGTTTTTATTAATTTAATTATAGCACTCTGTCTAATTAATTCAAGCCTTATTTAACAAATTATATAAAATAACGTTCGACAAGAATTGATAAAATAGGTTATTTATTGGGTTTTTAAAATCCCATTCGATGGTATCTCTGAATCAAGTCAGGCTTAACCATAGGCGTTAAATAAAAGCCTTTTATATATAAAATAACACTTGCATTGTTTATTGTTCTAATATACTCTTAACCATCCAGAATGGTGTAGATAACTTTATTCTATCATCACCATATCTATTTTTAATATTCTCACTAGCATTTAAGTCAGCATTATTAGTATGACCACAGTTAACACAACAGAACGTCTCTTGAGTTTTCCTATTCTCTTTACTAATACTTCCACATACAGGACATTGTTGACTTGTAAATGCTGGATTTATTTTAGCAGTATTAATTCCATAATCATCACAATACTTTAATAAATCAGTTTTAATATTTTGTATTTTCAATCTCTTTAATAAGTAATTAACTTGTTTACTATGTGTCTTAGAATAACCTATTTCTAAGTTTTCCATTACAATTAAATCATTTTCTCTGCCTTTTAAGAATTGTTTTATTCTAAATCTATTATCAGTCTTAACAAAGGTAGATAATTTAGTTTGTGATCTTAAATATCTCTTATCTGACAATTTATAATCTTCATCTTGTAATTTAATTTTCAAATGTTCTTCAAGCCTTTGTCTATTGGCTTGTTTTTTAACTACCTTATCCAATTTATTTAATATTTTAGGATTTTGTTCTACTACTTCTCCATCAGAACAAGTAATTAACTTCTTTAATCCAATATCAATTCCTATAGTATTTTTGATATCATTTTTAATTGTTTTATCTACTTCAATATCATAGCAACCAATAATTTCAATTCTATTATATTTATTCAATCTTAAAGTAAAAGTATTAGCCAACTTTTTATTTTCTAATATTTTTCTATGATAATTAGAAAATTTAATAGGTATTATAAGTTTTTCAAATTTTGCTTGTCTATACACTCCACTTAGAATAGTATTACTTTCAATGGTAAATATCCATTGAAATTCTTTAGTCTCTATTTTAGTTGTATGCGCCGTATTACAATGAATTTGAAGTTCCTTCTTAACTGGTTGTTTAAATTTATCTTTAATTTCATAAAATCTATTTTCTATATCAGCTTTTAACATACTGTAATTTTCATCATCATTTATTATTCTTTGCACCTTGCAAAGAAAGTCATAGTATTTAGCATCTTTCTTCTTGTAGCTTTTTAATTGCTTTGTAACATACTTTTCCAACCTACTCCAA
>Ga0302167_10000386_pt1 | contig 22122 bp, 17 predicted proteins | sample I_Fen_N1_1_FD_193496 | JGI IMG/M metagenome (GOLD analysis project Ga0302167, IMG submission 193496) | Peat permafrost microbial communities from Stordalen Mire near Abisko, Sweden - I_Fen_N1_1 | ecosystem: Environmental > Terrestrial > Soil > Wetlands > Permafrost | place: Sweden: Abisko...
TTCAATGACTTCTAAATCAGGTGTATGTGCAAGATACTTTAATGTTTTCTTTAAAATAGAAGATCAAGGTGAAAATGCATCATTATGGAATGTAAACAAACTGATTCATTTAGTTTTTAATGGTTATCATAATTCTGATATAAATAATAACACAGTGCAAACAGTAAAAAGAGTGGCAACTGGAACTTTTAAAAATTAAAATATAGCAATTAAGATAAAAAAGACATGGTTTTTAATTCTTACAAAAGATAATAAGAATAGAATTGACCATATTCAGAATAGACCAATAAAAAAGAGTGGGAAAATATTAAGTATTTGATATATAGCGTTTTAATTGTTCTACAGTAGGAGACCTTTTGCCCTTGAAATATTGGAACTTTTTGATGGAAGAGCATTAGAATCTTATTCATTATTTCCAGATCAATACAATAAATCCCAATGTAAGCTCTCAATCTATCTTAACCGCTTACCAAATTATCAATTCATATAACCAAACGTTCAATAACATGACAGATTTAGAAACAATATTAAGTTGGTTTCGAACCGGCGACATGCCTACAGAAGAAGAATTTAAAGAGACATTTTCGTCTTTTAGGCACAATTATACAAAAATTCCGATCGCAGAAGTTGATGGACTGCAGTCATCATTAAATAATAAGGTTAATGTTGGTGATATTATTGGTGGTGGAGATTTCATTCCTCTAAAAGGAACAGAACCAACAAAACCACTCACAGGAGTTATTGAAATTAACAATGATTCAACTTACTTTGGTGGATTTACGCAAACAAGCTCAATGGGAATGGGCACAAAAGAATTCACATTTTTCGGGGATGAAAAAATTATTATAGCTGATATTTCTTCCGATCGCCAAAGAGCAGGTGAATTGAATATTTCTCAAGGGCAGTTACGTCTAGGACTAAGAAACGGTGATATAATGAACAGTGAATCATCAAATTTAAACTTGACACACACACAAGCAAAGTTAGAAGTTTCACATACCGATAATGGAATTCCGCAGCCTGTTAAAACCTTTATTCTTTCTCAAAATGGAATAAGCACAGATGCTTTAAATGATGCTACGGGAGATTCAATGTATACAAGACAACTTGTTCAAAAAGAGGATGGTACATTAGGTTATATAGAAAGCAGGGATTATGTTCCTTTAAATGGCACTCCTGCGAACGTATTTATGTCAGGTAATTTCAACCACAAAGGAGTAACTTTTTTAGCAACTAATTCTAACAATACCAGTACCACTGAATTTACATTGAATAATAGCTTAATAGTTGAAAGACTTGATACAAACGATTCAATTTCAAGAAGAACACTTCAAAAATTTTACGCTGACCAAATTGTTTTGGACTATAATGGTAATTCGGTAAATGCAGTTACTACTCAATTTACACACACTATGCAATTTTCATCAACTGATGATACAAGTGGAAATAAAAATGTAGTATTCAGTATTAATGGGTTGCAAATGACCACTTTGCCTCAAGGTGACGAAACTTTCACTAGACAACTAGTTCAAAAAACCGATGGGACTGTAGGGTATGAACCTAAAACTTCACCAAAAAGAACTAGCATGTATAATGATTTTACAACAGGAACAGGAGCAACAATCACGGATGCAATAGCTGATGTAGTTGCTGTGTTCAATTATTCAACACCCCCTATCTATAAAGTTATTCATACAGGGACTTATGGATTATTTTATATTTTAACAGAAACTGGAAGTTCTGCTCCTTTTGTACAGCCTAATACATCTACCGATTATTTATCAATACAAACAAAAACAGAGAGTATATTTTTAAGGAATATAGAAAAATATCAGTTAAAAAATGCTACTACATATATGGTAATAAAACAGAATAGTTATACAAAAATAATCGAATTATAATGATAACAATTCAAGCAAACAAAGACGTGATTTTTAATTCTTCAAAAAAATAAGAATAGAATTGACCATATTCAGAATAGACCCAAAATTATTGGAAATCTCTAAAATTTAATTATAGTAAGAAAATGATGAGGTTAGATTTTACCAAGAATTTAAAAAATAAAAAAAACTAAAAAAACCAATGGAGACAAAACAATTACAAAAATTATTTACTCATTTAGAAGAGGTTATTACATGGCGTATCAACAATTCTTTAGAAGATTTTAATATAGGAGCACCTGAGTTTAAAACTAATGACCATGAAGACTTTCAATTAGGAGACTATATTTCAGAGAAAGGGCTTGCTCATCAAGAAGTTGTTATTCTTTTAATGGCTTTATTACCAAGACTAGATCCTTCATTGCTGAAACGCATTTATTTAGAGTTTCCAAATAGTGTGTTGTTCGACTTCTGTTCAACCAATGAGAATGGCAGGCTCTTTCAACCAACAATTCAGGCTGTTCAATATATTTTAGGAGGAGATAGCATTTCAGAACGACTGAAAGCGCTAGATTATTTTGGTTCAGATTCAGTTTTGATTAAAGAAGAACTCATTGTTTTTTCAAGTTCAGCTCACGAACATATACAAATGAATAGCCCGATAAGTGTTCATCAGGAAGCTTTTAATATTATAATTTTTGGATCAGAATTATTACCGAAAATGAGCAACGATTTTCCGGCAGAACAAATAAATACCGGTCGATCTTGGACTGATCTAATACTTCCTGAAATCACGTTAAACGAACTTCAAAGCATTGAGGCCTGGTACAATAGCAGCCAGACTCTTATGGAAGATTGGGGCATGCAGAAAAAGCTTAAGCCGGGCTTCCGGGTGTTGTTTTATGGAGAGCCGGGAACAGGGAAAACTCTTGCAGCCAGTCTTTTAGGAAAATATACCAAACGTCCTGTTTTTAGGGTTGATGTTTCTATGTTAGTCTCAAAGTACATCGGAGAAACAGAAAAACAATTAGCTAAATTATTTGATAAAGCCGAAAATAAAAATTGGATTTTATTTTTTGATGAGGCAGATGCAATTTTTGGAAAACGAACCAACGTAAAAGATGCTCATGATAAATACGCCAATCAGGAAGTTTCTTATTTGTTACAGCGAATAGAAACGTTTTCAGGGCTTATTATTTTGGCATCCAACTTTAAAAATAATATGGATAAAGCCTTTACGCGACGCTTTCATAGCTGCATAAAATTCAATAATCCGAAGCATGAGGAGCGTCTGCGTATTTGGCAACAAAATTTGCCCGAACAATTAGAACTTTCAGGTATTGATTTAGAACAAATTGCCCAACAATATGAACTAACCGGTTCTAATATTATGAACATAATACAAGATGTAAGTTTAAAAGCAATTGCATCAAAAGAACCTAATTATAAGGTAAGTGTCGACATGTTATTAGAAAGTATCAAAAAAGAGTATGTAAAAGAAGATAAAATATTTACATAAAAGTTTAAACATCAATTAGATTTTCTTTAATGAAATCTGTTGAAAAAAACGCTCGGAAGATGGAAGAGGGAGGTTGGAAGTTATTATTAGTCTTATAACTTCCTGCTCCCAGCTCCCAACTTCTTAACCAAATAATTTCAAAAATAAAGCTGATGAAAGCAAAAATTCTGCTACTGATCATATTCAGTGGCCTCATATTGTGTTGCCGAACTAAAACTAAAATAGCAACCACTTACAAAGAAGACAAAAAAGAAACGGAAAAAGTAAAAGTTGATTCCTTGAGCTTACAGAGCTTACAATCTACCCAAAGTACATCCGCCAATGTTTTACAGAAAGAAGATAAAAATGAAACATCCGAAGAAATCTTAATTAAAGGAAAATCTGACGAGTCCAATCCCTTTGTTTTTCATAATGTTGTTGGAAGCGATACTATTCAAAGTATTTCCATCATGGGAACTGCAGAATATGCAATCACTAACCATTATGCAAAATCATCAAACAAAAAGACTGAAAATAAAAAAGAAGAATCTACAAATAGTATTCAAGATTTATCTCAAATAGCTGTTTCAAAAGAAACAATCAAAGAAGCTACTTCGGTAATTTCTGAAGAAAAGAAAAAAGTAAAAATAAACGGATTCGAACTCACCGCCTGGATTTTCATAACCATTCTTGGAATCACTCTAATACTCATCTTTTTCACCTATAAATATTTTAAGAAATGAAAACATCACAAAAAGGAATCAATCTGATTTTATCATTTGAAGGATTCAGCTCCAAGCCTTACTTGGATTCTGCCGGAATTCCCACAATCGGTTATGGAAATACATATTATCCCGGTGGCAAAAAAGTAACATTGAAAGATCCTTCAATCAGCAAAGAAAAAGGAGCAGAATTATTTTCATCTGTTTTACCAACGTATGAAAAAATAGTTAGCAATAAGATTAAAGTGACTCTTACCCAAAATCAATTTGACGCTCTTGTATCGCACACATACAATACGGGAGGATCCGACACTTTATTTTCTTTAATCAATAAAAAGGCAGATCCCGAAACCATTAAAGATCGGTTTACTTCGAGATATATTACTGCAGGAGGTAAAGTTTTAAATGGACTGATCCGTAGAAGAAAGGCTGAGGCTGACTTGTTTTTTGGGAAATAGAATTCAATAAAATATATGGTTTTTTGGGGTGATGACCATATAAATAATTCAGTAATAAATAGGATGGTAAAAGAGGGATAAAATCAAAAATCGCTCAAAAAATATAGAATTCCATTTAGAGCGATCAGCCTACGAACAATATAGATCTTTCCCCAATTATCAATTTTATCACAACTAATTTTCAATAATCAAATGACTACACCAACACCATTACATACAATTTTGAGTTGGTTTCAAACTGGAGATTTTCCAACAGAAACGCAATTTAAAGAAACGTTTTTATCTTTTTATCACAAGGAAGAATTAATCCCTATAGAAGGTATTGAAGGGTTTGAAGAAATTTTTCAATTATTTGCAAGTGCAGAAGCATTGCAGGAGCATTTGTCGGATTCTAGGGCTCATTCGGCATATTTGGCTTCACTTAATGCGGGTAATTTAACCTCCGCTCATGTGAATAGCTGGAAAAGCAGACTTGGAATCAGCAATGTTGCTACAATTGATAGTTCTGATCAATTGGGTAATGTGTACACCAAAATACAGGCAGATGGTTTTGTTGATGAATTGAAAGATGCGGATAAAGACTTAGCTCTGGAGATAGAAAATATTAAAAAAATACTATTATCTAGTGATTTGTCTTTAGATGAACTTCAGGAAATAGTCGATTTCATTAAAAAAAATCGTGATGACATTGAAGCTTTAAAAGCTATTCCAATAGGGGAATCAAGGGAAGATAAAGTAAAGCTGTTACTCGATTACGATTTGTTAAACAGCCCGAAAAATCAACAGGAATTTAATAGGCAAATCTATGATAAGGTTTTGCTGATCTCACAAACACCTACAAGTGCGGTGGTACAAATTACCGGAAGTACCGTATTTCCTAATACCCTTGAAACGGAAAATGTCATCATTCAAGCTCGGGACAGTGTTACGGGTAAAAAAATAAATATTGATGACTATGCAACCAATCAAACCATACAGATTAACATGTTAAACGACACAGCTAATCCCCTTAATATTCTCATTTTAAAAGTTAAACCATAAAAAAATATAAAACTATGAATAATTACGCAGTAATAAGCAACAACGCACATCAGGATAATTTTTTTGGAGAGCTGCAACGCACTCGATTTCATTACCACGATACACTTCCGGATACGAGTGGAGTTCCCGCAGGTTGGATAATTGATTTTAAGCATCAGTTGCATCAATGGAACGGTACAGAATGGATTAATTTGGCTCAGAATTATGTACATCCTGATTATCCGCTGACAAATAATCCATTTCAAACAGATCAAACAAGTGGGCTTCTATTGCTAAGTCAGATTCTGACTAATAGTTCAGGGCATGTTATTAAAGTAGCAGGTAGAAACCTTACCAATGCAGATATTGTCTCTATTTTCTTGAATGATGCAACTCAGTCAGGTACATATACGTGGTCATCAAATAAGATTAAAACTTATATTGAAAACTTAGTAGGTCAAAGTCTTACAGGCGCATTGATTTATCAGCCGGGAGGATATGTTCCTTCTACTTCTAAAGGCTCAATGACGGCTCCGTCTCCAATTACAGCAGCTACCATTAAAACTGGTATGGTTTGGGTAATTACAGCAAACGGCTGGGTGGGGAATGAACCAGTTTCTGTTGGTGATCACCTTATTGCAAATACTGATAACGGCTCAAATACTCCTGCAAATTATCAAATTATTGAAAAAGGTATTCCTGACATTGTAGATGCTACAGATAGCGTGAAAGGATTAATTCAAATAGCGACAGATGTTGAAGCTATTACCGGAGCTAATGATAATAAAGCAATGACTCCGAAGTCTACAAAAGCTGTTTTTGATGCAAAAATTAAATCTAAAACATGGCAAATTGGAGACGGTTCTTCTGCTGTTTTTTCAATTACTCATGGCTGGAATACCCTGAATGTTGATTATGTCTGTTATCGCAATTCAGATAATAGAAGAATAAATGTAAGTTTTGTGCCTACATCTGCAAATGATGTACAAATAGATGTTTTAGCACCTCTTACTCCGAATGAATATAGAATTACTTTAACCGCAAGACTAGATTAATGATCGCACCTGAATATTTTAACAATCATATCGCTGTAGAAGGCGAAATTGTTGTAAAAAGAGTTCCAAACGATACAGGTTCTGTGTTGGTTTGGAACTCTACAACAAAAAAAATATCAACAAGAACAGTCAGTGAAATTGTATCTGATTTGAATGTGTTGACTACAAACACTAACCAACTCGTAACTGGTCAAAAATATTTTGTTACCACAGGAGGGAATCATGCACCTACAAATAATGCACTGCAAATTTATGCTGATGATGGCTCATTACCTTCAATGACATATTCTAAAGGAGGTTCTTATGTAGGTCAGGTAATGTTTGATGAAGGAGGTTTCCATTTCAAAAACGGAGATAATAATAGCCATTATGGAATAACAGCTGGAGGATTTAAAAAAGATGGGTATAACAATGATTTTGCTTTATTAGCTGGAGGAAGTCAATTGGCCTTGAGCGAATTATCAAAAACAAATCATATACATAATTCACTGGAAAATAGAAACTTTTTCCAAAGCTCAGATTTAAACAATGAATTAGAGGCTGGTAAGTTTAAATTTAGGCCTGCTGTAATGTCTAATTCACCAAATATATTTCCTAATCCTCATAATGCTAATGCTATTCTTTCAATATCAACTTGGAGCGATGCTGTATATGGACATGATTTAGGATTCAGTGGAGATGGAAATATATATCACAGACATAGAGATACGGGAGGTATCTATCAATGGAACAAAATACTAACGGAAGAGAATACAAGTCTTCCTAATTTTTCAAATTTTGTAACGACTAATACTTCTCAAGATATACCTGTAAAAAAATCCTTCTCAGGGGGTACAGGCAATGCTTATGATTCAGTTGCTTTAGAATTAAAAGGCAATGGTGTCTCTGATACAATTTATCCGGCAATTTCCTTTCATCAACCGGGTCTTTATGCTGCTACATTGCAGTATAGGGCAAATGGATATCATTTTATGAATATCAATGGTAATGCTTTTGACTATGTTAGAGCTGCCGGCTATTTTAAAGATGGTTCATCTGATAATTTCTTCTTAACAGGTGGAGGTAATGATTATGACTCAAGAAGAAAAGAAGACTCTTGGTTTCATTCAGGACGAAATTTTCCGCAGGGAACTTTGATAGAAACTGATATAGATTATTCTGTCACCAATGGAGATCAATTCCTTTTAGAAATGAAAGGAAATATGTATGGAGGAGGGAATCCTTTAATTGCAAACATACAAGGTTATATTTATTTTGACACACTTTATTCAACAAGTGGATATTCTAATCTATATTATTGGAATCATATAACTGCTCTTAATCTAAACGGTAAACTTTGTTTTTGGTTTCAATCGTTGTCTTATTGGCAAGGGTTTGATGTGAAAGTAACTGTAGGATTTGGAGGTCTTGAGCAAGGTCGAAACAGGGTTACTTCTGTATCAGATAATCCGGATCCGGGAGGAACTAAAAGAGTTGAAATTAATTTAAAACACCTCCTTACAAAGGAAGACCTTATTTCTGGAAATACATTTTGGGAGAAAAAAGATATTGGTAATTATTGGGCATTAGATTCAGATAAACCTATAGCCGGACTTAATGGAAGTGGTGCGCAGGTAATTTTATCAGGAGGTTTGCTAGCTTCTTCTTCTTATACTGATTCCCAATTTATTCCCACTGATGGAATCCATTCAAGAGGTTTTATTCAATCTGATGAAGGTTTCCAAAATAGATATTGGAAAGCTGATCAAAGAAATAGAATCTGGTCTTTTGCAAATTCTGATGGCTATGGTTTATCTTATTTTCAAGGTAGTGGACATGTCTTAGGTGAAGGTATTAATTTTCACTTTGGTGATGCAAGTTCTACGGGATATAAAACATTTGTACAAAATAGTGGTAGAATATTTTCAGCAGTAGATGGTAATTCAGGAGATTGGAAACATAAAGAGTATGATGCAAATAATTATCTAGGTGCAGATTATGTAGGAGGAGGGCAAGAAAAGCCTAATTCAAAATATTTTGGAGCGGGTAAATTAAAATTACAAATGTTGGAAGCTACTCAGATGGGGACTTCTAATTTTGGTTGGTCAGATGTTTTATGGATGTCTTCATATACAGGAAGTGATGTTAAAAAATCTACAGCTATTGTTTCATCTAAATATAGTGACAGAATAGGCTTTGTTAAACAAGATTATGATGCTGCTGATTGGGGAACTTTCCAAGAGTTTTGGACAACTAATAATTTAACTAATCCAGCAACTCAAACAGATTTAGATAATTATTATCATATAAATAAAGGAGGAGGTGTCTCTAATCAATCTGAATTAGTTCCAAATGGATTACAAAGTATTTCAGTAGGAAACTCAGGTTCTAATTTTGATGGTGAGTTAGCCAATAAAACAATTGAAGGAACTTTTGCAAATTTTAATGGTTATTCTAAGACATCAAAAGATTTAGGATTTACTTTATTTGCACCAACATCTACAGGACAAGGTGTTTATTATAAAACATGGTATGGAGGTAATCAAACCACTTGGAAAAGACTTGCTGAACATTCTGATTTATCAGGCTATACAAAATCTTTTGAGAATGCACACGCAGTAGGTTTTTCATCAGGTTTATCAACAGCAGCGCCTTATATATATCATTCAACTGATGGGTATGTATTTTTAGCTACTCAAACATGGGCTGATAGTAAGTTTGTTAACGTTGATGGTCAACAAGATATTACCGGACTTAAGATTATTAAAGGTAGAGCAAGAAATACAGATACAGGCTGGGGGAATACAAATGCAACAACTGATTATTCTTTTTTAGTAGAAACTGAAAGTGGTTCAAATGCTGATAACCAATATACAGGCTCTATAGGATTTTTCTCTAATAATGGGGCACAAGCTGGTATATATGTTAGAAGTAATGACCAGAATGGTACATCTATGGCTTTTGCAACAACTAACATGTTTTCCGCAGGGCCTCAGATAGCTATGACTATTGATAACCAAGGTACTGTTGATCATGTAAGAACAAGGCCTACATTTCAAGGGAATGTAATTTGGGATGCTGGTAATCTTACAACTACTATGATAAGTAATTGGAACGATAAATTTAAAAATTTAAAGTATGTTGCTGATGTAAATTTAGTTTCTGAATCAGGAATTTACAGACAGGAAGGTCCAGTATCAGGATTTAGTTATACGACTACTTTAAATCTAAACTCGTCAGATGGTCGTCAGCAATTAACCATTGAAAGAGGTGGAGGTGGAATGAAATTCCGAGGAACTACAACAGGTTCAGGAAATTCAAACTGGTCAGACTGGAATGAAGTTTATCATACAGGAAATTTTAATCCAGCAAGTTATGTAACACAATCTACTTTAAATACCCAATTAGGCAACTATGCTACCTTGGTAGGCGTACAAACATTTACTAACACTAATACTTTCTCTCAAAGCCCTATTGTACCGGCTGGTACTCTTTCGAGTCATGCCGTAAATAGAAGCCAACTTGACAATTTGCAGAATTGGGTAAGTCAGAACTATGTAGATGCTCCAGATGGTTACTCTGTAATTATTTCCGGGCAAGATCTTAATAATATTAAAAATACAGGATTTTATAGAGGTTCAGGTTTAGCTAATGCTCCGAATACTGGATGGTTTTTTGTTATTGTTGAGGGGCATGATAGCAGTTGGGTTAAACAAACTGTCACTACATACGGATCAGGTAATACCGCAAATATGACTTATCAGAGAGTCATGTCTGGAGGTGCTTGGTCTACATGGAATCAGGTATGGACTACAGGAGATTTTTCACAAAGTAATGTTAATAATTGGAATTACATGTCTAATTATGGCGTTATAGTAAACCAACAATTTACTAATAATACAGGTAACGGATTAATTGTTGTTGATGATTACGTCGGTGGAGAATCTGGTATATATAATGGAAATGATAAATCCTATTTGTCTGTATTACAAGATAAGTATTATAAATATTCAAGTAGCTATAACGATTGGGAAGGTATTAATTTCAGTCTAGAAAACAAAAAGATTGGTATAGGTACAGAAGCTAATGATGCAGATAAAGTAAATGTTTTAGGTTCAGTAAAGGCTACTGAAAACTTTAAATCAAAACATGAAGAATCTAATACTTTATTTATTCCAGACGGAAATTTAGCCTATCTTGATGATGAAATTACCAACGAAGATTATAGAATGAGATTATCTCATAAAATGATTGAACAACAGTCAGGGGTTTCTCATTATGATTCTGATAATAGAATGTTAGTCATTAGATGCACGGATCCAGGTACAAATTTTGTATTAGGAAAATGTTTTCCAGGGCAACGAATATTGGTGTTAAATGCTAACGATAGTGGTGCGCAATTATTTGAAATAAAAAATGTAGGTGTTTCATATAAAATAAAACCATATAGCTCGATTCAGTTATTTGTTTGGGAAGACATGTCAGTTTATAAATATGCAGAAAATCAAATGTATTAACACATGAAAATTTTGCTAAAGGTATAGTTGATCGATATTCTTCTAAACAAGAATATTGAATTTGAAAATTATGCGATAAAAAATAAGACGATTGCAATATATAACATTGAATATTCAATATTTCCATTAGAAACTAGAAAAGCGCTAAAAGAAAAGAATAAAGTATGGAATATAATTGCCAGAATGTGTATGCATTTGAAATAAATATGTTTAAAATAGGATAGATTTCTATGTATTTGTAAATGTTTATAAAAATAAATCCCAACGAGAGTTGGGATTTTATTCATTCTCTAGTTTTGTACTTTATCTACTGCAAACAAAAGCCTTATTATGCTTTAGTTTTTAGACAGAGTTGATATTAAAATCGGCAGCCAAGTTTTTATGTCTATAAAAAAAGAGACAACTATCAAATAGTTGTCCCCTTAAGTCAAGACGGGATTATCTTCAAATACTTTTATCGATGATTTGGTTCTTTTGAGCAAGATAAAACAAGATTGACATGGTTTAGTTCAATATGCAACTCCATGTGGATAAGCGGGATGTATTTTTTTTGAGAGTAAGATCAAGAAGTATAGTTTGAACAAATTAAAACCATTTACTAAAATTTTCTATTATCCATTTTGCAATTAGTCAAGATATTTCTACATTTATCAATCTTGAAAAATAAAAAACATATAATCCAACACTTTGAACTTTCGCCGCATGCAAAGGCAGGAATTGTGATTGTAAATATGGAAGATCAGGAAGTTGAAGAACACGATGTTTCTAAACCGCATCGGGATAATCACTGTCAATTGATGGTAGCGGTAAAGGGTGAATTTAGGTTAAATATTGATTTTGAAATCATTGAGTTTACTGCTCCTGCATTAATTTGTGTATTTCCTGAAGCCGTACATTATGTGTCAGAAGTAAAAGATCCAAAAGGATGGATGATCAGTTTTGATCCTTCCCTTATCAATAAAGAAGTGTTGCAGCTTTTAGAAAATAAATTTAATAATCCGTTTTTACTTCATCAGGAATCCGTTTTTTTTCAGCAAATCATTATCTTGTTTGATTTAATGGAGAAAGTGCAAGTACGAGATACAAATTCGTACATCCAAAAAAGCATTAATTCTTTACTAAATGCACTTTTAAGTCTTATTGCTGGAGAATTGGTTGCCAATTTACCTGCTGAAAAAGGGAAAGAAAACCGTAGTATTACTATTAAGGAAAACTTCATCAAACTTAGCAAAGAACATTTCAAAATCTGGAAACAGCCCGCACAATACGCCTCGGCACTTTCTATCTCATCTTCTCACTTAAACGACACCGTAAAATCATTAACAGGAAGTCCGGTTTCGGCTCATATTCAGGAAGCTTCGATTATGGAAGCCAAAAGATTGCTTTATTTTACAGAACAAACTGTTAAAGAAATTGCTTATGAAGTGGGGTACGATGAGCCTGTATATTTTGGGAAATTATTTAAAAAAATAACAAAACTTACACCTCTTGAATTTAGGAAGAAATTCCGTGATCAGGACTATCCTTCCCCTCATTGAAACTATCATTAAGGGCAATCCTGTGAGTAGATTTGCATTGTAATTAATACAATAATTAAAATGCAAAACGAAATCAATATCCCGATTATACTCGATGCTGTAAGAAAAGTGGGAGATGCCTTTTTAAAAGATTATAAACAAAATCCTATACCGCAAAGTATGGATGAGCTTTTAAGACAATTGGAAGACATCGATACCTTTTGTCTGACTTCTTTAAAAGAAGATTTATCTCTTGAATTTCCAAATATTCCTTGGAATATTGGTGACGAGTTCGATACCGAATCACAAAAAAATCCTGCCAGCCAACACGAATATTGGCTGTGTGATGCAATGGATGGCGCCATACAATATCTTCAGCATATTGCGGGTTGGACGATCAATTTAGCGCTTATTCGTGATGGGAAACCTTTATTTTCTGTTATTTATGATCCATTGGCCAATGAAATATTTTGGGCAAAAGATGGGGAAGGTGCTTTTATGAATGATAAAGAATTAAAAATAAGTCATAAAACAGATCTGGCAGTTATGCTTGCTGTTTTTGAGTATGGACATCAGGACAAATCCAACAATCATTTGAATGGAAAGATTGGATCCACGGTCACAAAACTGCTGGATAATTTTGGAATTGTTAGAAATTATGGGCCACACGGACTGCAATTGGCTTATGTAGCTGCAGGAAGGATTGATCTGTTTATCCAAGAAGATCTTGATACCTATAATTGGATTGCTGGATTGCTTATCGCTAAAGAAGCTGGAGCTGAAATTTTAACAACCGATGGAAAATCTTGGAAATGGGGAAGTGAAAATCTATTGGTAGCACAAAAAACGGCTACTGAAAAATATCTCTCAATTAAATCTAAAATTTAAAATGAATATAGCAATCATAGGAGCCGGAGCCGGAATTGGATTGGAATCTGTAAATCAAGCGCTCGAAAAAGGACATACCGTAACAGCATTATCTACAAACACGAATCATATTACAGACCATCCCAATCTCATTAAAATAAATGGAAGTGCAACCTCACCAATTGACTTGAAAAAAGCAATTAAAAATTCCGAGGCGGTTTTGATAACTGTAGGAACAAAAAATAAAAAAGCAACAACCCTTTTTTCTGATATTGCCAAAACGCTCATTAATGTGACTGATGAACTTAATTTTTCTCCACCAATTTTGGTCATTACAGGCTTCGGGGCGGGAGAAAGTAAAAATTATTTAAGTTTCTTTATGCGAACAGTTATATCATTATTCCTGAAAGATCAATACATCAATAAAACAGAAATGGAAGAGTTGATCACTAAAAAAAGTAGTTTGAAATGGGAGATCATAAGACCCGGAATGCTTACCAAGGGAAGTGCAACCTCATCTTACAAAGTATTATCCGGACTTAAAAAAGGAATGAAAGTGGGAAAGGTATCAAGAGCCAACGTGGCGAAATTCTTAATTGATGAAGCCGAAAATCAAAGGTTTCTTCATCAGTATGTAGCGCTAACAGATTAATCTAAAAAAATAGTGACAGAATTATATCCGTCACTATTTTTTTAAACCATTAGATGATACATACTTTGAAATTTAGAATTTGAAAGTAATTTGTTTTTTAGCATAAAATACTTAAAACCAAGACTAAATATAAATTAGCTTATTTTATTTTTGCTGATTCAGTCAATATGTATCAATTATTTTACTAAACTGTTAATATAGTTTTCCAAATTTGTATAACCTGTTTGCGTTATTGTTGTTGCATCTGCAGCGTCGTTAGCGTTCAGCTTATTTTTAGTTTCCCAGCTATCAGGAATGCCATCCATATCTGTATCTCTGAGTTTTGAGATTATCTGTTTCATTTCCGGTTGTCCGCCAGCATCAGCATCAGTTTTGAAAATCTGACCTTTCTTACCAAGACTTTTAAAATACCCGATGATGCGGTTATCTACTGCATCCCGTTTTAGAGAAGAACCAGCTTCTGCCATAACTACTTTCCAGGCATCATCCGCAGCACTGATTGTAACATTACTTCTCGATAATACTGAAGGCTCTGTTACTAAAGTGGCCGTTTGTTTAATAAAATCTTCATCAATAATCAATCGTCCATTTACTTTGCCATCTTTGTTGAGGTCTACATAATTATCTTTGTGATAAACATGATCAGTAGGAGTGAACATGCTTAAGAAATCATTGGTCGAACTTGGTCCGGCAATAAAGTAATTACCTACAAGATCCTGATAATGGTCTGTAGCAGAATGTCCTCCAATGAAAGCGCTTTTACCCCAGTTGTAGACTACATTATTAAGGTATTCAATTTTTGCTTTCGCTTTGGGATTCCGACTTTGGTTTCCTGTCCATAGACTATGATGCACGGTGATATCTACAGGATTTTCTAATAAGGCTCCAAAACGCTGAGGATCTATACCTTCACCGATAAGGCAGTATTGTAGGGTAACATTGGTGCTGTTTTTTACATGGAGATTATCCCATCTGCCCCATTCTATAGAAACGTGGTCAAAGATAATATCTTTAAGGTCATCTGCTACTACGGTACAAGCTCCTTTAGGCATATTAATGCTTCCTCGGAATCTGATATATCTTATAATGGAATTACCGCCAAAAGATATACCATTGCCATAAACAGTGATTCCGTTTCCCGGTGCGGTCTGACCTGCAATGGTAATTCCGGGGGCAGCTGTAATTTTTTCTTTGATTTTGATCACACCAGCTACATCAAAAACAACAGTTCTGCCAGTCTGGCTTACCGCATCCCTGAATGAACCTGTGCCTGTATCGTTAAGATTGGTCACGTGATAAACATTGCCACCCCGTCCGCCAGCCGCAAAACGTCCAAACCCTTCGGCTCCGGGAAAGGCCAGTTGCTGTGAGTAAGTTAGTCCACAAAATGAACTTAATAAAAGTAAGGATAAATATAGTTTTCGATACATAATATAATCTGATTACTAATTGATTTCTAGCTAAATTAATATGAATGCCTTAATAGAGTGTCCTGCACCTTCGGCTTCTAAAAAATCCTTGTAAAGCCTTGCATGTATTAAGAATATCTTGTACGCTGATTCGTATAAGTACGTAAAACAGTCTTAATCTTTTCAGGCAGAAATTATTTAATGGATCAAAGACGGTCAAAAAAAACTGTAAATGATATTGAGGTAACTATATTTATATTTCATAAAAGTCTTTACAAGCCTAATGTTGGTGATTTTCCAAATTTCTTCTTGAAAGCGTGTGAAAAATGAGAAAGGCTTTCAAATCCTAAATCGAGATAAATGGAAGATGGCTTTTTATTTTTATTTTCTATCAAGTGCCGCGCCTCATTCAGCCTTCTGTCCTGCAACCATTGTCGGGGTGGCACTCCAAAAACTTTCTGAAAGTCCCGTTTAAAACTTGCTAAGCTTCTTCCGGTAAGCTGAGCAAATTTCTCTATGGGAACATTAAAATGATAATTATTGAGCATAAATCTTTCTAGATCTATCTTATAAGGCTGAGAAAAATCGAATAGAAAGTTGCAAAGTTCCGGCATGGCAAGAAGCAGTAGTTTGACACCTTCCTTCACTTTTAAAATTCCTAATTCATCTGTCATTGTAGCGCCTGAGCTTCGGGCATATGGAACTATAGATTGAAAATACCCCTTAAGGAATTCGTTTGACGGAATCAGGATATTTGGAGGACCTGTATATTTCCGGTCGGCTTCCAGTTTTTCTTCCAGAACAATTTTACGTAACAGATCATCCTGTAGAGAGATTACGATTGTTTCATAATTTCCTCCCGGTAAAGGTGTTTTGCTAAGCGTACCCAACTGGTTTTTGCGTATCAGCAAGACTTCTCCTCCAACCATTGAAATATTCTGATCCGAGGTTTCCAAAATCAGTTGTCCTGAAACCTGAAGTACTACGGTATGTTGATTCCAAAAACAAACCTTCTCTTTCCGTTCAGTAGAGAGGTAAGAATAAAATATGACACCGGGAAGAATTTCTGCTGGACTTTCCATTTATCTTTGTAAGTAAGTACCACCGAGCATAGTACCGATTGCAAATGTAGTGTTTAAAGTGTTCATCTCCTCAGGTGTAAATACAATATTCATCGCTGCAATATTCTCTGGTAATCTAGATCTGCGACTCATACTTACCAAAGGCATAATGTAATCTCCTTGCTCTTTTACCCAAGAAATAGCAAGTTGAGTTGGTGTGCAGCCTTTTGTGATGGCAAGCTGTTTTAAGACTTCTACTTTTTCTAAATTATGTATCAGGTTTTGTTCTTGAAAACGAGAGAAATGATTGCGGTGATCGTTCTCAGCAAGTGGTGCTGTAAGTTCCCCAGTCAAAAGACCTTCTGCAGTATTGGCGAAAGCTACAACACTGATTCCTAATTTTTTTGCGGTTGGAAGTAAGTCGTTTTCTATCTGACGGTCTGCAAGAGAATACCCAAGCTCCAAAGCGCTGATGGAATGAACACTATTGGCTATACGAAGTTGATCAGCCGTAATCTCTGATACCCCAATATGACGTACCTTCCCCTCTGTAATAAGATCTGCAACTGTTCCTATGATATCTTCTATCGGAACGCTATTGTCCATACGACTAGGTTGATAAAGGTCTATGGTTTCAATTCCTAAACGCGTAAGGGAATAATTTACAAAATTCTTGATAGCAATAGGACGCAGATCCAATCCTATCCACTGGCCGTTGTGAAAGACAGCACCAAACTTTACACTGATAAAGGCATCGTCCCTTCTTCCTTTGATGGCTTTACCAATCAGCATTTCATTATGGCCAGCACCATAAAAATCTCCGGTGTTCAAAAAATTAATACCACTATCCAAAGCTTGGTGAATTGTGGCAATACTTTCCGTTTCATCAGGTGTTGGGCCACCCCAGATTGATGACATACGCATACAGCCTAAACCAAGATTCGATACCAAAGGACCATTTTTTCCTAACGCTATTTTTTTAATTGTCGACATTTTAATTGTTTTTAATATTATAGTACAAAGGTCAATATTAAATAAGTTTTTTGCTTTCGTGTATAGCTCAAATTACTTGCTTGAGTGGCTCAATAAAGTGAAATTGTAGAATCAATTTTTTTCCCCCATCTTTCTTCTAATTTTAAATGATATTGATGTGAATATTATGCATAAAGTTTTGTGTAAGTAATTATCCCGTACCAACTTTTATTCAAGAGTAGAGTAAGGAGTATCTTTCCATTCTTTCCGATTCTAGATGTCTTCTATACGTTTCTCATGACCAAAACTTGTTATCATGAATTATAATAAGGAATGATGTGTGTTCTTAAGATCTTTCAAAAATCTTTCAGAAAGATAATCACCATTATAAGAAATGCCTTTATCCCATGTTTTGTCGCCAACGGTATAGTTTTTTTATTCAATCTTTTCGAGCTCAAGAATTGTTTTAGTTCCGTCAATATTTTTGTATTCGAGTCTTACAAAACCAAAAACAGGATTGAAATAAGAAAGTAGTTCTGTTTCTCCAATTCTACTTTTAGCTTTGGCATCGATTATAAAACATTCTAAATTTCCAAGCTTAGTCGTTATGTTTTTCTTTCCTACAATTTCGTATTCATACATATTTTCAATGGAGCCTTTCCATTCCAGCCATCTTTTGTCCGACCAATGATCTCCAATCTTCAACTTCCAATTCCATTTTGTTCCTATTTTGTATGGTGCTTTTATATACGGAAATGGGTTTAATTCTAAAATTTCGAAAAAACTCCCTCTCGGAGGATGAATCCATACATTCATTTCGTTCTCAACAGCACCTGTCGTTTCCATGGTAAAGGGTTCTCCATTCTTCATTATGTATTCATAACTGATGGCTGTTTGATTATAGCCCGGAATATTTGTAAATGGGTTTCCTGAGCTAGCTTGTAATAATAGCTTATCAATTGTTAAATTGTCTTGTTTTTGAATATCCACAAACTCCCAATCTGAGATTGTGTAGCCCTCAGGCTGTAAAATCTCTTTTCCTTTTTTTATTAAAAATTTTTCGCCCTTTTTATTTTGATAATAATATGAATAGGTAAATTTTCTACCCACTGAATATATGATATTGTTGGCATTTACATTTTCGTCATATGTTTTGGTTTGTTCTATTTTTTCGCCTGTAATACCATCTTCATCAATGATGTATTTGTCGGGGTTAGCCTGAGAAAGGTATAAGGCAGGAAACAGCAAAAGAGAAAAGTATTGGATAGCTTTCATATTGTATATTTGGATTTTTAAGGTTATTGGTATTAACCAAATGTAAGAATTTCTCTAAAAGAGCTGGAAGATAAATTGTTAAAATTTGATAAGTGCCCCATAGAAGACCTTATCCACAAGCTCATTAGAATTTGCAAAACTTAGTCATTTGCAGAAAACTCAACAAAGAAGATTTTTTTTAATGGCGTCTTAGTATATTGCAAGCAAATAGATACTTGTAAATGTCCAATTTCGAAGCTTTTTACGACTACATTCAAAAACTGTCCGGAGAAATACTTTCTGAGGATGAAAAATTAGTGATCGAGTCTCATATGACACCCAGAAGGTTCAGGAAAAAACAGTATTTTCTACAGGAAGGCGATGTATGTAAGTACACTGGATTTATCGTAAAAGGTTCTGCCAAAACATTTTCTGTAGATGAAGAAGGAAATGAAAATATACTGAAATTAAGTATCGAAAATTGGTGGCTGGCTGATTTCGAAAGTTTTTATCATCTTACACCAAGTAAATATAACATAGAAGCAATGGAAGACCTTGAAGTTTTACAGGTTACCAATGCTCAGGTGGAAGAATTTTTTAAACCAATCCCGGCATTTTCTGCGATGATGGAGGTCATCAAGCAGAATAATGCGATTGCGAATCAAAAAAGAATGCAGGCCGTAATCCGTTATACAGCTGAAGAACGTTATGCCGATTTTGTCAATAATTACCCGCACTTTCTACAACGGTTTCCGCAAAATGTGATTGCTTCCTATTTAGGTTTGTCTCCTGAAACCTTGAGTAGGTTGCGAAAAAAATTAAACTCAAAATAAAACTTATCTTGTTTTCTCCTCTGTTTTTGCTTTTCCATTTTTTACTTTCCGTGAAATAATTATCACCCTGTTTCAAATATTTAAATTGATTTAGATCAAGTACATTTAATGATTCAGGTCAAGAGTGCATTTGTGCTGCAGAAATATCTTTGTACTATAATTCAGAACACAATATCTGAAAATTTTAAAATGTACAATTATGAGTAAATTAAAAAACAAAGTAGCAGTGATTACTGGCGGAAACAGCGGTATAGGTCTTGGTATTGCAGAGGCATTAAAAAATGAAGGTGCGACAGGCGCGATTGTTGGCAGAAATCAGGAAACTTTAGACAATGCGGTAGCACTTCTTGGAGATGGCTTTATTGCCGTAAATGCAGATGTGACGAAATTTGAAGACCTTGAAAGGGTATTTAAAATAACAGCGGAGAAATTTGGAAAAATTGATATTTTGGTCGCCAACGCAGGTGCAGGAAGCGTAGGAACTGTGGCAACTACCACTGAAGAAGACTATGATAAATTAATGAATTTAAACCTGAAAGCCGTTTATTTTACAGTCCAAAAAGCTTTACCTTATCTGAATGACGGCAGTTCTATTATTCTTATCGGATCCAATGCTGCGCATCGTGCTTATTCTTCTTTCACACTTTATGGCGCTGCAAAATCTGCTGTAATTTATTTGGCAAAAGGATTTTCTACTGACCTTTTAGATCGAAAAATAAGAGCTAACGTTATTATACCAGGTACAACGGATACTCCGGCATTTGAAAAGTTTATTCCAGCCGAACAGGTAGATGCGGTTAAGCAACAATTCGCCGAAGCCGTGCCGGCTGGCAGGATAGGGCATCCTTCTGATATCGGAAGTGCCGCAGTGTTTTTGGCTTCCGACGATTCTTCTTTTATGCTTGGTGCTGAACTGCTTGTTGATGGAGGAATGACTTATCTTGTGAAGTAATCTACATTACATGAAACTTATGATTAATAAATTAAATAATGGCGCCTCTGCAATTCAAGCGGCGCCATTGTTTGCATCGGTAAATTTACATATCAGGATGTTTTATAATATTCTGTAAATAAATAATTTTAAGCTGAATAAAAATTTAACTTCATAATTTTTAAATCATCAACTAAATAGTTTATCAAAAAGCAAAAAAGCACAAATAATTGAATATCTGCGCCTTTAGCTTTAATGAATTTTCCTTGATTATCAGAATGCTCTAAAAACCATACATACCACCAGAAACTGAAATCTGCTCACCTGTGATCCAGGCTGCATCATCGGAAGCCAGGAATACTGCCGCTTTTGCAATATCTGCGGGCTGTCCTCTTCGGCCAAGCGGAGTTTTTTCAACGAACATTTTTTCATAATCACTTCCGGCAGTAACGCCTGCACTGGCTGCACCTTCTGTATCTGTAGCACCCGGCAAAATAGAATTAATTCGGATGTTTTTTGCACCTAGTTCTTTCGACAATGCAATGGTGAAGGCATCTATTGCAGCCTTGGTTGAAGAATATAGAGACGCATTGGGAAGCGGAGATTTACTTGCGCCCGAACTGATATTGATGATGTTTCCACCTTTTTCTCCAAAAAGTTTCAGAGCTGATTGGATGGTTAAAATAGTTCCTAGAACATTGACGTTAAAGCTTTTGTGGAAATCCTCCACTGTAATCTGTTCAATACCTGCGTAACCCTGAGATACTGCGTTATTGACCAAAATGTCCAGTGTTCCGAAAGCTTTTTTGGTTTCTTCAAACAATCTGTTGACATCTGCTTCATTGGACACATCTGCCTGCACTGCTATAGCAACGCCACCATGGTCGGTGATTACCTTAACTACAGCTTCCGCAGCTTCTTTGCTTGAAGCATAATTTACAACAACCTTTGCGCCTTCATGGGCGAAGTATTTTGCAATTGCGGCACCTATTCCTTTTGCAGCACCGGTAACGATTGCTACTTTGTTTTCTAATTTACTCATGATTTTTATTATTAATTGCTTTACTATTTTTCAGATTTTTTTCGTTCTGATTTATATGCAAAGTTGTTGCATCTTGATAAGGTGCGCATTGATATTCATCACTGATTGATGGTGACAAATGTCAATTAAAACCAGTGACTTAAATCAGGGAAATTAATTAAATAATTGTAAAATAGAAGTTTATGAAAAATGTAAAAAATTAAAAATTCTGGATGAAGTAGAATAGTAAGGGCGTAAATTTCATCATTTAAGACTTTTATAATTTATTAAAAGGTGTAATGTTGAACAAATTGAATTGAGATATTTGAAAGATAAATCAACAAAGTTTTGCAGGTTCAAACATTTACTGATAGGTTATTATATCTAAATGGAAGAAGGTTTCTAGTTTTTCAGGAGTAAGGATTTATTTCAATGCGTTTTTCTTGATTCTACTAAGCGTTTCAGAGGATAATCCG
>Ga0302167_10000389_pt1 | contig 22008 bp, 34 predicted proteins | sample I_Fen_N1_1_FD_193496 | JGI IMG/M metagenome (GOLD analysis project Ga0302167, IMG submission 193496) | Peat permafrost microbial communities from Stordalen Mire near Abisko, Sweden - I_Fen_N1_1 | ecosystem: Environmental > Terrestrial > Soil > Wetlands > Permafrost | place: Sweden: Abisko...
TTGAGTGGGTGCCTGCTCAACCCGCCACCCTTGATGACCTGCGCAGTCTGGCCAAAGCCAGCTATCCGTCTCTGAAAATTGCCGACGATCTGCTGGAAGACCTGCGCCACAAGGTGCGCGGCTGCCTGCGCCGCGTCGCGGTCAACCTTTACAAGGTCTACGGCGAAACCCAGGCCATGGCCATGGACAGCATCGACCTGGCTGGCTGGGGTAATCGTGGCTGGTTTACCGGCGAGGCTCCGGTACGGAGGGGCGTGTAATGGCTGGGGGACGTGGTCGCAAACAAATTGATCTGGAAATGCAGGGCACCAAAGGCAATCGCCAGCGCATCTGGGAAGCCATCCGTGTAGGCCGTGATGGGTTTACAGCCTATGAAATTTCCCGTCGTGCCAGCACCGATGACACCGCCGTGCGCAGCTACCTGCAATCGCTGATCAAGGGTGGTTTTGTTGAGGTCATCGACGGAGCCAAGTTTGAAGAACAGACCCTGCGCCTGCTCAAGGACGTGGGGGCCGAGGCGCCCGCCGTCACTCGCGACGGCAAGCCCAGCACCGCAGGAAAAGGCACCGAAGCCATGTGGCGCTCTCTGCGCATCTTGGGAGAGTTGGATGCCGATGAGCTGGCCGCGCAAGCCTCTATTGTGGTGCCAACCACCAGTTGGACGGCCCGCTCTTACCTGAAATGGCTCAAGCGTGCGGGCTATGTCGTCGAGGTCCAGGCCAGCAAGCCAGGCAAGAAGGCCCGCTACCGCCTGGGGCACGGCAAATACACCGGCCCACGCCCGCCCATGATTCAGCGCATCGGTCAGGTCTTCGACCCTAACCTGGGCGAAGTCGTGTTCCGACAGGCCGAACCTGCGGAGGACGATCTATGAGCGTTCAACTCGCCGCCTGGGGACCAGAGCCGCCGCTGTTCGTGCGCCTGCTCGCCGCCGAAGTCGCCGCCAGCAACAAAACCAAAGCCAGCCAGCGCATTGGTATGAGCCGCACCGCCGTCAGCCTGATCTTGGCCAACCGCTACGCATCGCCCAGCACGGCCGGTGTCGAGCGCCGCGTCATGGCAACTCTCGGGCGCATTGAGTGCGTGGCCTTGGAGGACGTGGTCACCACCGATCAGTGCCAAATCTATCGCGAAAAACCGGCACCGACCCACAACCCGCAAGCCATGCAGCACTGGCGTGCCTGCCAGCACTGCACTCACAACCCCGACCGCTGCCATCAGGAGATTGACCATGCTCGCCTCCACTAACCGCACGCCGCTAAAAGTGTTGACCCCGTCCCTGGCCGAACACCTGCGAGTGTTCAACAACGCCGCACGGACTTTGCAGTCGATGCGTATCCGGTTGCTGAGCCTCGACCCGGTGCAAAACCGACTGACCATCGACCCCGAGGCCGGTCGCGCACTGATCAACGCCCGCTCCGTCAGCGGCTACCAGCGGCACGCGAGCGCCGGAAGTACCCGTTACACCGTGTTGTTCCAGGGCGTAACCCTGGAATGGCGCGAACCCATCAGCGCCGCCCGTCCTGCCGACTGGTCTCGCCCAACTCTCCATTAAGGAACCCCGAAATGACTGCACAACAACACACCATCCCCGAAGGCTACCGCGTCGACGCGCAACGTCGTCTCGTTGCCGAAAGCATGATCAAGCCGCTTGACCTTGCCCGCGATGCCCTTGTGCTGGAACTGGTCGAAAAAGCCCGTGTAGCCAGCAAAGGCTTGGCCCTGTTCAAGGCAGCCGCGTTCGGCGATATCGACGCGTTCGTCGATATGAGCGCCGAGGAATACGGCGCCAAGTTGGGCGGAAAGAAAGGCAACGTCAGCCTGATCAGCTTCGATGGGCGCTACAAAATCCAGCGGGCCATTCAGGAAAGCATCGCCTTCGACGAACGCCTCCAGGCAGCCCGGTCCTTGATCGACGAATGCCTTGAAGAGTGGACTGCCGGGGCTCGGCCGGAGGTGGTGACCCTGGTCAACGATGCCTTTCGCACCGACACCAGAGGCGACATTCGCACGGCGCGAGTGCTGGCGCTGCGCCGCTTGGAGATTGCCGACGAGCGCTGGCAGCGCGCCATGCAGGCCATTGGCGAAGCCTGTCAGGTGATCGGTTCCAAGTCCTACATCCGCGTGTATGAGCGCGTTGGCGACACCGATCAATACCAGCCGATCAGTCTTGATATCGCGGGGGTGTGACATGCAGCGCTATCACGATACCCGCAGTGATCCACTGCCAATCCACTCGCCGCAACTCAACGTCGAGCGCGCCAACCTTGAACGCTTGACGGCGGAATTCCTGATGCGCGGCGGCGAGATTCATGAAGTGGGTCATCAGATGAACAGCGCACCGGCGACCTTCACCATTAACCCGGAACGGTCACCGGTCTACGCCCATCTGTTTGCCCCTGCCGCATCAATGGCGACCCCGGAAGTTGTAGCGCCTGCCAGGGTTGAAGGTTCCTCACCGGACACCGACAAGCACGCGGCATTGATCATGGCTGATGCAGCCATGGGCAACTCTCCCAAGTGGATCGCCCGTAAGCACCACATGAGCGAGAAATACGTTCGTCAGGTCGCCCGCGACTACCACATCACTTTCCACCATCAACGATAGGACGCCCCATGGCCAAGATCACCATCACCCTGGAAGACCGCCGCGAAGACAACGGCAGGTCTTCGGTCGCCATTGATATGACCGGCGTACCGACCAACCGGCTGGGGGCACCCCGTCAGACGGAAGCCGTGCGCATCTTCAACAAGGTGTTCGACCTGATCGCCAGCGAAAAGATGCTAGGGGCTGTCCCCGCGTGCCACTGGCAGCCGGGCACCACAACCCTTCACTGAGCGAAACCGCCCCGGCCGTCCGGGGTGGTCTGCCAGGCGTGGTTGCCTGGTACTGATGAGCAGCCGAGGACGAGATGGAACAAGTGGATTGGGATGCATTAAAGGAGCAGATGGCAAACCCGTGGGGCTGCATGAAGCTCAAGTGTGATGGGTTTGAAATCAGCCTGTCGCAAGAGACTGATCGCACCAAAAAGAGTTGGTCGACGGTGGTCTACGTGGATGGGTATTTGAAGGGGATCTGGTTGGATTGCGATCACAGATCCGGCGAAACAAAGCACGAAGAAACTCGCCGCTTTTATCGCAAGGTGACTCGTGCTCTTCATACCAAAAAGGAAATCGAGGCCTACCGAAAAATCTGGGGCAAGCGCAAAGCCGTCGAGGCTGAGTCGATCAAATTCATCACCTATGACTGGTCCTGGAAAAGCTTCAGCTCCCTCAAAAAACACCTGCTGGCGAACAACACCAGCATCACCCGAATCTCTGAGATCTGACGCCATGGACCACAGCAAAGCGATAGAAAAAATCAAGAAGCTGCTGCGCCTCGCCGCAAGCGACAACCCACACGAAGCCGCCGCAGCCATGCGCCAAGCCCGCGCCATGATGGAGAAATACCGTATTGAAGAGGCCGATGTCGCTCTCTCCGATATACAGGAATCAGCCTCCCGCAGTGGCTCCAGGATTAATCCGGTTCGTTGGGAAGCCAGTTTGGCTGGTTGCGTAAAACGTGCGTACGCCTGTGAGCTGCTGTTCATGGCAGGACCAGGCGAATGGCGTTTCATAGGCGAGTTCGCCGAGGTGGCCAGCTACACCATGACGATTCTTCTCCGTCAGATCCGCCAGTCTCGCCGGGACTTCATCGCCAACAATCTCAAGCGCTGCAAGGCTTCGACAAAGACCAAGCGCGCCGACGTGTTTTGTGATGCGTGGGTTTACCAGGTACGCAAACAAGTCATGGCGTTTGCTGGTAACGACGCCCCGTCAGCGGCAGCTTCTGCATACATGCTTCAGCATCACCCAGAAACCAAGCAGTCAACTCCAACGGACCGCAACACCAGCAAACGGTTGAGCAATCGGACAGTGACAGATGCCATGCACGGCATTCTTGCGGCGACCGACGTTCGCCTTAATCACGGAGTGAACGGCCAGGAACAGCTTGCCCTGAACTGAGCGAAACCGACCTGGTACGCCAGGGCGGTCTGCCGGACGTGGTTGTCCGGTACTGATGAGCAGCCAACCCATGACAGACGAAACACCAAAACAGCGCCAAACCCGCCTGGCACGCGAACGTAAACGTGCGCAGCGCAAACGGGACAAGGACAAGCGCCTGGCAATGGGCGCGAGCAAGCTCAAGATGGAAATCTTCATTGGCACCAAAAACGAGCTGGAACAGATCCGCGCGGCCGGGGCATTCGACGAAACAGAACACGCGCTCACCATGGCAATTCATGGTGCTGCTGAACTGTCCCGGCGTGACCCTGCGGCGTTCCAGGCACTGATCAAAGGAGGAAGACAGTGAGTACACGAAACCTGCAACTGAGCAAAATCCACATAGCCAAGAAAGATCTTGGGCTGGACGACGAAACCTACCGCGCCTTGTTGGCCCGCGTGGCGGGTGTGCGTTCGGCAAAAGACCTTAACCCACGCCAGATCGGCGCCGTCCTTGCCGAGTTCAGCCGTTTGGGCTGGAAGTCGGCACCGGCTAAAAAGCACGGTCGCAAAGCACCAGCGGCTGCACCAGATCGGGTAAAACTGGTGGGTAAAATCGAGGCCTTTCTGGCCGAAGCAAAACGCTCCTGGGCGTATGCCGACGGCATGGCCATGCGCATGTTCCAAGTCGAGCGGGTTGAATGGCTGGACCCTGCACAACTACAGAAAATGGTTGCGGCCTTGACCTACGACGCCCGCCGTCATGCGAGGCCTGAGCGATGAACGAAGAACTGTTCCCGGACGATACCGATCAACTGGACGCCAAGAAAGTGTTGGCGAACATGCAAGACCCTACCGTCATATCTCGCTGGGAAGGCTCGTTGAGGGAGATGGTGGAAATTGCTGAAGCCAAGCTCCTGATTGAGATCAAGCCCGGCGCGGAAGCCGCCGAACTGGCTCGACATGTTGTCTTTGCAATTTGCTCGGTGATGGGTGGCCAAGTGTTTTACTTGCCTCGGGGGGATGCGCTCAAGCGCGCCTTGCGAGACGCAAAAATATTCCGTGATTGGAAGGATAACAGTACCCCTATCCCGGATCTGGTAAGCAAATACGACCTTGCGAACCAAACCATTTATGACATCATTCGCCGACAACGGGCGCTGCATCGCAAAAGTGAGCCCGATCTATTTGGGTTTGACGAAGGGACTTTGCACTGATGAAAAGGAAAATTGTCGTGGTAGCCATCCTGGCAGCACTTTCTTCGAATGTCTTTGCTCAGGTGTATACCAACTCATTTATAGCAAACGTTTTTGCGGAAAAAGATGAGAAGCGCGGTGTGGCTTTAACTGAAGAAAGAAAAGAGCAGTTGCTCGAAATGACTCAGCGTACGGCTAAGCAATGTCACAACAACCTATCCAAAGGTCAGGAAGCTGAAAACATCGGCAACATGATCGTGATGACTCGTCAAAAATTGGATGATGCCAATATTCCAATCACTCATTATGAGTTGCTTGATGTGATGTATAGCGCTTTGGGTGATGGCAAAGACAACTGGGACTGTGCTGCTGTTTTGGCGATGTACCAAACTCTACGAATCCCTAGCGCTGGGGAACCCGGCCTTACCCATATAGGCGCATATAAGACCATCCAAGCTGGCCGGGATCACGGTTTACTTGGGCCGAGCTAAATCGTAATGAAAGATATCTTGTAGCCCCGCCACTGAGCGGGGCTTTTTCTTAAACCCCGCTGATACTCAACCCATTCCCGCTGTACGCGAAGCTGGCACCGTTCCCCCAACGGCAGGTTCGCACCATGCATTCCGCTCCCGCTTCCCCAAAAGTCTCCCGGCCCAAATGGCCACGCCAATTCGCCCAGGTCATTCTCGCCGCTGGGGATGATGCTGCGCGTGCGGTGCTGTGGGCGAAAGTTCCGGCCGACTGGCGGGAGCTGGTGCAGTTACATATCTCCCAGGCCGACGTTCGTACTGAACAGCATGTCCGCCAACAAGAAAAATTACGCCCAGCTGTAAGAACAATCACACCTACCTTCGCCGAATACCAAGCCCCTACCTACGTGCGCGGCAATGCCGTTGTGGCGGCTCAACAACTGGCCGCACTGCGTGCCGCCATCCACTCACCGCGAGTATCCCAATGACCACCACCGTACCGAAGCGGCGTCCCCGCACGCCTCGCATGACCTTCTGGGCTCTGACCACCATTGCCTTGCTGTTCTGCCTGGCCATCGTCGCCCCAACCAAATTGCCCGTCGTCCTCTACAAATGCGGCCTGGTGACGCTGGGCTGTGTGCTGGGTTACTGGCTTGACCGGGCGTTGTTCCCCTATGCCCGACCAGACATGGTTCCAGATTGCGAGCGCTCCATGGCCGGTATCCGCCGCGCCCTAGTCGTGCTGGGTTGCGTCCTCGGCCTGACGTTGGGGCTCTGACATGCGTCGTTCTCAAATCCTTCTATATATAAGCGCAGCTTTCTTTGGAGCGGCTGTCTTGCTTGCTGCCACCCAGCAGGCCAAGGCAGAAATTCCGGCCCCAGCCGAACGCTATCGCCGTGACCTGACCCGCATCGCCCAGGCGGAATGGGGGCTGGATGCCCCGGTGGCGACCTTCGCCGCCCAAATCCACCAGGAAAGCCGCTGGCGTTTCGATGCGAAGTCGCCGGTTGGTGCGCAAGGCTTGGGCCAAGTGATGCCTTCGACCGCCACCTGGCTCGCCGAGTTGTTCCCCAAGGCCCTCGGCAAGATCGAGCCATACAACCCGGTTTGGTCCATGCAAGCGCTCGTCAGTTATGACCGCTGGTTGGCGAATCGCATCCAGGCGCGTGGCCCCTGCGAACAAGGGGCTTTGATCCTTTCTGCCTACAACGGCGGGTTAGGTTGGGTCATCCGTGACCGCAAGTTGGCATCGGCAAAGGGCGCCGATCCGCTGACCTGGTTCAACTCGGTCGAGCGCCACAACGTTGGACGCTCGGCTGCCAACTTCAAAGAAAACCGCCAGTACCCGCAATTCATCTTGCACCGCTGGGAGCCACTGTATATCGCCGCCGACTGGGGCCGAGGTGTTTGCCAATGAGTGGCCTGCTCGACTTACTAAAACCTGCAATCTGGTACGTGGCCGCCCTCGCGGTCGTGGTGTTAGGTCTGCACTTCAACTGGCAGGACGGTTACGAGCAGGGCTATGCCAAGGCTCAGGGTGAAGGAGAAACCGCTATCACCTCGCTGCGCCTGGAACATTCCCTGGCACAGCAAAACATCGCCGACGCGACAGCCAAGGCCGCCACCGAGGCGCTCGAAAACCTGCGCGCCGAGCAGGATCGAGGCGATCAGATTGCCATTCAACTCGCCGACGCCAAGGCAACGTTCCGCAAGACCACCGATCAACTCAATGGAGAGATTGCCCGTGTCACGACCCTGTATCGCCGCACCCTTGAATCGCCGCCTGAGCCGTTGCCTGCTGGTGTGTTCACTGTTGGCTTTGTCCGCGTGTGGAACAGCGCCAACGGAATCAACACCTCAATGCCTGCCCAGCAAACCCAGCAAACCCCCAGCGGAGCTACTACGGCGCCCGACGGAACCGGAGCCGCTGACAGCCTCGACTCAGGTGTCACGCAGCCCCTCGTCCTCGCCAACCAGATTCGCAATGGCGAGCTGCACAGTTCCTGCCGGGCTTCGCTCAACCGCCTGATCGACTGGACACTTAATGGAAGCAACTGACTTTGCCAGCCACCTGGAGGCCATCCACAACGAAACCTCCTTGGCGGCACATTTGGCACAACGCGAAGTATTGAGCGGCCCCTCGGCCGAGTTCTGCACAGGAGAGGATTGCGATATGCCAATCCCGGAACAACGTCGTGTGGCCATACCAGGTGTGCAGCTTTGCGCGCAGTGCCAAACGCATCGCGAAAAACGGAGCCGCCGATGACGTCGATTGAAATGCCACTTTGGCAAATGATCACTCTGGGCGGAACCATCCTGGGGGCGTTTGTCGGCATGGTGAAGATGTTGCTGGTGCAAATGGAGCGGCGCCTGGATCAACGGTTCGCCGTGGTGGACAAGGACAGTGAGCGCTTGCGCCAGGTAGAGATCGGGCTGGAACGTCTGCGCGGCGAGATGCCTTTGAACTACGTCCGCCGCGAGGATTGGGTACGCAATCAATCCATTATCGAAGCCAAGCTCGATGGCTTGGCGCTCAAGTTAGAAAACGTTCAACTCAAAGGACTACGCCATGAACATTGATCCAGCCAAGGCGCGCCGGGAATCCCTGCGCTGGTACATCATCCTGACCCTTAACACCTCGCGCCCCGTTGATCCCCACGAGGCCGTGGTGCTGTCGACCATTCAGGGCATCTTTCCAGACGCCACCACTCTGGAGCTACGGCGTGAACTCGACTACCTGAAAGATCGCAGTCTGGCGACTTTGGACAAGCAACCTAGCGGTGTGTGGATCTGCGGCCTAACCCACTACGGCGTCGACATTGCCGAATACACCATCCCCTGCAATCCCGGCATTGCCCGCCCAGAAAAATACTGGAGCTGACGCCATGCCACCGCGCAGCAAAGTCGCCAGCCTACCGAAGCAGGTCAAGACCTGGCTCGACAAGGCCCTGGCCGAAAACAACTTCAGCGATTACGAAGCCCTGGCCAACGAACTATCGACCCAGGGTTTTTCGATCAGCAAGTCAGCGCTGCATCGTTATGGCCAAGACTTCGAATCCAAGCTTTCGGCCTTGAAGATGGCCAGCGAACAAGCCCGCGCCGTGGTGGCTGCGGCTCCGGATGAAGAAGGCGCGGTCAACGAAGCGCTGATGCGCCTGGTCCAGGAGCACCTGTTCAAGTTACTGATGAGCGACGGCGACCAGATGGACTTGCCGAAGGTGGCCAAGGCCGTGGCCGAGCTGGGCAAGGCCTCGGTAGTGCAGAAAAAATGGCAAGCCGAATGGCGCGAGAAGACCGAGGCTGCGGCGGCGCGTGTCGAGAAAATTGCCAAGAAAGGCGGTTTGAACGCAGAGACCGTCGATGAGATACGCCGCGAGATTCTAGGGATGGCCTCATGAACTACTTCTTTGCCCTGGCGATCTGTTTCGCTATGAGCGGTCTTTCGGCCAATGAAGACAACGCCCGTTGGCTTTTGATTTGTGACATCAACGTTGCGCTCTATTTGGCACTGGCTTGGTTTCTGGGCTTCTACAAGAAGCGCCGTGGCGAACCATCTGTCATAGACCTTCAGCAGCATATCGACGCCATTGAAATGCAGCGTGATCGATCCGAGCAGCTACTGCGCGAGGTGTGCCGCCACCCAGACACACCAGACGAATTGCGTGCAGAAATTCGTCAGAGGTTAAGACCTGCCCCGAGGTGCCCATGAGCAATCGCACTGTCGATCTTGTCTTGGGCAACACCGCGAGCCTAACTGCACCGGCGGTTCTGCTCGACTACCAGAAAGAGTGGATCGGCATTCGCGCCCCGCTCAAGGTCGGCGAGAAGTCCCGTCGTATTGGTCTGACCTGGGCAGAAGCGGCAGACAACGTCCTGGTCGCCGCCGCAGAAAAACCAGCCGGTGGCCAGACCGTCTATTACCTGGGCTACAACCAGGACATGACGGTCGAATACATCCAGGCCTGTGCCATGTGGTCGCGGGCCTTCAACTATGCAGCCGGGGAAATCGAAGAAGGTATTTGGCCCGATAGCGACCCCGACAAGCACATCAAGACCTATACCATCGGTTTCCCCAGTGGCCACCGCATTGTCGCTCTGACCAGTCGCCCGTCGAACCTGCGGGGCCGTCAGGGCGTTGTGGTGATCGACGAAGCGGCGTTCCACCAGGATCTGGCCGAACTGCTGAAAGCCGCGCTGGCCCTGCTGATCTGGGGCGGTGAAGTCCATGTGATCAGCACTCACGACGGCACTGAAAACGCCTTCAACGAACTGATCAACGATATCCGCGCCGGTAAACGCAAGGGCGTTCTGTTCCGTTGCCCATTCCGCGAAGCCGTCTCCGATGGGCTTTATCAGCGGGTCTGCCTGCGTAAGGGTATCGATTACAAGCCCGAGGAAGAAACCGCCTGGGTCCAGGACGTCTACGACTTCTACGGCGATGCCGCCGAAGAGGAGCTGGACTGCGTACCGTCCCAGGGCGGTGGCGCCTTTCTCAGTCTGGCCCTTGTCGAGCAACGCAGTAGTCGCGACGTGCCGGTATTGCGCCTGGCCTACCCGCAGGGCTACGAGACTATGCCCGAACACATGCGGCTGGCCGAGTCACTGGAGTGGTGCGAAGAGCATCTGAAACCGCTGCTTGAGGCCATTCCATTGGATGTCCAAAGCTATTACGGAATGGACTTCGGCCGTAGCGGCGACTTGTCGGTGTTCTGGCCATTACTCAAGGAACAGAACCTGCGCAAGCGCACGCCCTTTGTGGTTGAACTGCGTAACGTGCCATTCAAGCAACAGCTTCAGATCAAATTTTACATCCTGCGCCGCCTGCCCAACTTCCTCAAAGGCGCCGACGATGCCAGAGGCAACGGCTCGCAACTGTCCGAGGACACGGCTATCGAGTTTGGCTTCAACCGCATTGAACGGGTGATGCTGACCGAGGGCTGGTATCGCGACAACATGCCGCCGTTCAAAGCAGCCCTGGAAGACGACACCTTCTACGACATTCCCGCCGACAAAGACGTGGTCAGCGATGTGCGCGCCTTTCGCGTGGTCAAGGGCGTGGCCCGCATCCCGGAAAAGCGCACCAATGAAAAAGGCGAAAAGTCCGGCCCCAAGCGCCATGGTGACGCCGGTATCGCCGCCGTGCTGGCGGATTACGCCTCCCGGCAGGAAACCGAAATATTCGAATTTCACCGAGTCCAACCGGCTGCCCAGCAAGATCGCGAGATCCAGCTAGGCGCAGGTTGGCGCACCCAGAAAGGCATTTGGTAATGGCTGACTCCCGCATCGTCGATCAATACGGTCGCCCGATCCAGTACGACAAACTCACCGAAGAACTGGCCGCAGTCCGTACCACCGGCATTCGCCAGATCTGGCACTCGTCGGTGGCCAGCGGCCTGACGCCCGGTCGCCTTGCCAGCATCCTGCAAGCTGCCGCCGAGGGCTCGGCCCATGACTACCTGACCCTTGCCGAGGAAATGGAAGAGCGGGATCTGCATTACGCCTCAGTGTTAGGCACCCGCAAGCTGGCGATATCCGGCCTGTCCATTCGTGTCGAAGCCGCCAGCGACGACGCCGAGGATGTACGCCGCGCCGACCAGCTCAAGGAAATAGTGGGCTCTCCCGAGTTCGGCGAACTGCAAGCCGACCTGACCGACGCCATGGGCAAGGGCTATTCCGTTTCCGAAATCATGTGGGACCGCAGTGGTAAGACCTGGAACCCGTCGCGCTTCGAACCTCGCGACCAGCGGTTTTTCCAATTCGACCGTGACACCGGCCGGGAACTGCGCTTGCTCGATGAGGCCGACCCGGTCAATGGCATCGCTTTGGCTCCGTACAAGTTCATAATCCACCTGCCACGCATCCGTTCGGGGATGCCAATTCGGGGCGGTCTGGCTCGACTCGCTGCGGTGGGCTACATGTGTAAGGCCTGGACATGGAAGGACTGGATGGGCTTTGCCGACATCTTCGGCATGCCCATGCGTGTAGGTCGTTACGGGCCAGGCGCCAGCAAAGAAGATATCTCCACGCTGATGTCGGCGGTGGCCAACCTGGGCAGCGACGCGGCGGCGGTGATCCCGGACAGCATGCGGATCGACTTTACCCAAGCCGCCAATGTGACCGGTGCCGGAGACTTCTTCAAAGGCCTCGCCGAGTGGTGGGACAAGCAGGTCAGCAAAGCGGTGGTCGGTCAGACCATGTCCACCGACGATGGCTCCAGCCAGGCCCAGGCAACGATCCACAATGAAGTGCGACTCGACTTGCTGCAAGCCGACGCCAAGGCCGAGTCCAACACGCTGAACCGCTACTTTGTGCGGCCCTGGTGCGACCTGAACTTTGCACCTGGTCGACCGTATCCACGCCTGATCATCGACGTACCGCAACCGGAAGACACCAAGCTGCTGATCGCTGCGCTGGAAAAGCTGGTGCCTCTGGGGTTGAAGGTTGAACAGTCGGTAATCCGTGACAAGCTAAATATTCCCGCTCCCGCCGAGGGCGCCGAGTTGCTGGGCATCCCTGCACCAGTTGCCACTCCGGCGTTGGCACAGGCGACCAACAGCGAGCAGTCGCCCGCGAAACCGGCGGAATTGCCGGACATCGTCGATAACCAGGTACGGACATTGGAGCAGTCGGTGGCTGGCCCGCTGGATGATATGGTCGAGCAGATCAAGGAACTGCTCGACTCAGTCGCCAGCCTGGAAGAGTTTCGGGATCGGTTGATTGAGACCTATCCGGACATGACGACTGGACAGTTGGCGGATGCTATTGCCGATGGATTGACGGCTGCCAACCTGGCAGGTCGTGACGACATATTGAGAGGATTATAACAAGTGGCGGTCTCTCACGGCTCCCTCCCTTTCAAAGAGCAGATCGACTACTTCCGTGGCAAGGTCGACCTGCCGACCCGCGCCTGGACGGACATCTACAACGCCGAGCACGACTATGCCTTTGTCGTCGCTGGGGCGGTGAAACGTGACCTGCTGGCCGATCTGCGTGGTGCGGTCGAGAAGTCCATAGCCAATGGCACTACCTTGGAACAGTTCCGCAAGGACTTCGACCAGGTTGTCGGCAAACATGGCTGGCAGTACAACGGCGGGCGTGGCTGGCGTACTAACGTCATCTGGGAAACCAACCTGCGCCAATCTTATAACGCTGGTCGCGAAGAGCAGATGGCCGACCCAGAACTTCGTAAACGGCGACCTTACGGGCTATACCGACACGGTGACAGTGCGCACCCGCGTCCTATGCACTTGTCTTGGAACGGCACGACCTTACCGCTTGATGATGCTTGGTGGTCCACCCACACCCCGCAAAACGGCTGGGGCTGTAAGTGCAAGAAGTTCATGCTGTCGGCCAGGGACGTCGAACGTCAGGGCCTGAACATTGGCCCAGCACCAGCGATTGAGTGGGAAGATCGGGTTATTGGCAAGAACAGTCCTGAAGGTCCGCGCACTGTTCGCGTACCCAAGGGCATTGATCCGGGTTTTGAATACGCACCAGGTCGGTCGCGCTTGTCTGATGCCGTGCCGCCCATGCGTGCGCATGATCCGCTGCCCGAGCTGGGGCGCAAGCCCGACAGCGCTCACGGGGCGGGGCTACCTAATCGGCGCCCGACCGATCCATTGCCACCCCCAAGGTCAGTGCCTGCCAGCCAATTGCTGCCATCCGGTCTGACGGACGATGCCTATGTGGATCGCTTCCTGGGAGAGTTCGGTGCCAAACAAAGTGCGCCTGCGCTGTTCAAGGACGTAACCGGGGATGCGGTAGTGATCGGCCGGGACATGTTCACCGTGAAGCGAACCGGCCAACTCAAGGTCCAGAAACGTGGGCGCGAGCAGACTTTGCTCCTGGTTGCCCAAGCATTGCGCGAGCCTGACGAAGTGTGGGTGCGTCTGGAGTGGATGTATGCACAACAGAAAGCGGTCGTGCGGCGCCGTTACCTGGCTCGCTTCGAAGTCGAGGGCAAGGCCACGCCAGCACTGGCAGTGTTTGAGATCGGCGATGACGGCTGGGATGGCGTAACTGGATTCGTCGCTGACAGTGAGGATTACCTGGACGACTTGCGCTTGGGTGTCCGTCTCTACCGTCGGCACCCATAAAAAAGCCCCGACGCTGTCACGCCGGGGCCGCCCCGGATGTAGGCATGGAGGCCCTGACAGGGGCTGCTCATCCGATGGGATGTATTAATAGTAGGAGATGAACATGGCAGGCGCAATGCTGGATGTAACAGTCGACGACAGTCTGGTCGGTAAAGCCCTGGAAGAGTTAGTGCATCGTCTGGGTGACCTCACTACACCCTTCAATGACATTGGTGAATACCTTCACCAGTCCACCGATGATCGATTCAGCAAGAAGGTCGCGCCGGACGGCTCGCCCTGGGCGCCACTCTCGGCCGTCACGTTGGCCAGAAAGAAAGGCACCGGCATCCTGCGCGAGAAAGGAACGCTTCAGGACACGCTGCGAAAGCAGGTCACCAGCACTGAATTAGCCTTTGGTACAGACCGGCCTTATGGGGCGGTCCATCAGTTTGGACAGAAAAAAGGTGCATCAGGTAGTGCGAAAGGCCATCCCATTCCCTGGGGAGACATACCAGCACGGCCCTATCTGGGGTTGTCCGCCGAGGACGAAACGGAGGTTCTTTTCATCATTCATGAATATCTTCTGGAGCCGGTATCAGGTTGACGGCGTAGCATCGCGGTAGCGCCGCGTAACGGTGCTGCGGGTACATCCGCCGCTAGCGTGGCGCGTAATTACCGTTAGACGTGCGTTAGATTTGCTCGTAGCGTTATTCACTCCGCACCCGCGAGATCGCTTTACCCCCCATCCTATAAATATAAAATGGGTATCCGGTGTATCCCCGCCCAGCAACACCCCCGCGAAAACCTTAAACCCCGCTGATACTCACTCATTCCGCCTGGCCGCACAGACTGGCGGCATGAAAACTCAACTCGCACTCAACACCGACCTTTCCGCCACCGTCTCTGACGGTAAGGCCCCGGAGTGGGTCGAACTTATCCCGCCTGGTCCACAGGTCACCGGCCGGGATGGTCGGCAATGGCTGTTCGATGAACAAGCCGGAATGCTGGTGCAATCCAGTTTCACCGGCCGCTCCATCGATCTGCCCATTGATTGGGAGCACGCCACCCAGCACCGAGCCACCAAGGGCGAGGACGCCCCGGCCGCTGGCTGGATCAAACAACTGGAGATTCGCGGTGGTGCCTTGTGGGGGCTCGTTGACTGGACGCCCCGTGCGTCCGCCCAGGTCATCAATCGCGAATACCGTTTTCTATCTCCCGTCTTCGACTTCGATCCTGATACCACGCGTATTGCGCGCTTGGTCAGCGCAGGGCTGACCAACAAACCCAACTTTCTGCTGACAGCCCTCAACCAAGAAACCACGGAGAACACGCCTGTGAAGCTTTCACCTGCGCTTTTGGCCGCGCTCGGCTTGCCCGAAACAGCCACCGAAGAGCAGGCCGTCGCGGCCACCGCTCAACTTATTAAGTCCACCAATCAAGCACTGAACACCGAACGACCCAACCTGGAGCAGTTCGTCCCTCGGGCTGACTACAACGCTTTGGAAACCCGAGCCACCAATGCCGAGCAAGCGCTGGCTACACAAAAGAAAACCGAGCATGACAAAGCCGTTGAAGCACTGATCACCTCTGCGACTCAGGCCGGGAAGATTACGCCAGCGACCGTGGAATACCACCGTGCGGCCTGCCAAGACGAAACCGGCTTGGCTCGATTCAAGGCTTTTGTCGAAGCGGCACCGGTCGTTGCGGCAGCTACCAACTTGGGTGAACGCAAGCCCGACAACACTGCCACCGCGCTCAATTCCGAAGAACAAAAGGTCGCCTCGTTGCTGGGTATGAGCGAAGCGGAATTCATCAAGGGCAAGGCGTAACTCACCTCCATATAAAGGAAGCAATTCATGATCATTACTTCGGGTGCCTTGACCGCGCTGTTCACCGCGTTCAAAGCTGAGTTCCAAAACGCCCAAGCCACGACTCCAACCGACTGGGCTCGTATCGCTACATTGGTGCCGTCATCGTCCGCCAGTAACACCTATGGTTGGCTGGGTCAGTTCCCAACCTTCCGCGAGTGGATCGGCGACCGTGTCCTGAAAAACATGGCAGCGCACAGCTACTCCATCACCAACAAGAAGTTTGAATCCTCGGTCGGCGTACCTCGCGACTCCATCGAAGACGACGAGATCGGCGTCTACAAGCCGTTGTTCGCCGAAATGGGGCGCGCCTCCAGCGCGCACCCCGACGAATTGGTATTTGGGTTGCTGAAAGCGGGCTTGACCACCCTGTGCTATGACGGCCAGTACTTCTTCGACATTGACCATCCGGTCTACCCGCAAACCGATGGCACCGGCACAGCAGCCTCGGTCAGCAATTATCAGGACGGTACTGGCCCAGCCTGGTATCTGCTCGATGTCAGTCGAGCAATCAAGCCGCTGATCTTCCAGAAACGTCGTGACTATGCGTTGAAGGCCATGACCAGCCTGGACGACGAAAACGTCTTCATGCGGGACGAATACCGTTATGGCGTAGATGCTCGGACCAACGTTGGCTTTGGTTTCTGGCAGTTCGCCTACTGTTCGAAAGCGCCTCTGACCGCTGAAAACTATGGCATTGCTCGTGCGGCCATGAAGAACTTTTGTGCGGATGGCGGTCGCCCGCTTGGCGTCAATCCCGGTCTGTTGGTTGTTCCATCTCAACTGGAAGGCGCGGCCCGCAAGATCCTGGTCAAGGATGCAGACAACGGCAACGAGTGGGCAGGTACTGCCGAAGTGCTTTCGCCAAGCTGGCTGGGATAAGGGGGCGTCATGACTATTGTGATCACCTCGAAACACGACGGTTTCCGCCGTTGTGGCGTTGCTCACACCCGCCAAGCAGCCCGCTACCCGGATGATTTCTTCTCGGAAACACAGTTGCGGGGTCTGGTGAAAGAGCCTCAGTTGATCCTCGCTTATGAGGAGGATGAATTCGATCAGGTAAAGGACAGCCGCGATGAAAGCCTTCAAGAAGTCGATCCATCGAAAGCGCCCAACACCGAACAAAGCGCCCAGTCGCAGGCGCTTGAAACAGGCGCTCCAGCTCTGGGTGATGCAGTGGTTCTGTCCGTCGCCCCGGTCGTGGGCGGCGTCGAGCCTGGATTTGACGGTTCGCGACTTGCACCAGTAGCACCTGTGATCGAGCAGGACAAAGGGCAACTGAACGCCACCGATATCGAACTCAATGCCCTCTGGGAAGAGGCATGCCAGGAAGATCAGGCGCGTGAAGCGGTCAAGGCGCAAGCCACGAAACCTCCGGGGAAACCCGGCAAAGCAAAGGCAGCCAAGGCCGAGGAAGACGGCAAATGAACCTCTCACTGCCGTCCGCCAGCGCTCTCCTGGTGCGTTTCGGCGCACGTGATATCACCCAGGTTGCGGTGCCTGATGACCAGCGTCCCATCGAGCCTGAGTTGTTGGTGGCCGCTGCATCTGGCGAGCCCCTGGATAGTTGGGACGCAGAAGATGTGGCAGTTGCAGTCATGACGCTGGCCAGGATCGCCGACGTCGTGACTCGGGCGCGCAGTGAGATTTCGTTTTACCTGCGCTTCCGCCCGACCGGAGAGGATGCTCCGGAGTGGGTGGCCGATGACCTAGCTGAGATCGCCCGTTATCACCTGTATGACGATGCGGGCAAGGAAGAGTCGACCGTGCGCGTGCTCTACAAGGACGTGATCAAGCGACTGGAAACCCTTGCCCAAGAAGACAAGGAACGTGGTGCGGCCGAGGCTGGCCGGTCGGGCATGCAGCTCACCAGTCAACCACGGCTGATGTCACGCAATACCTTGAGGTCGCTCTGATGTTGGGCGAATTGGAGGATCTGATTGAGGCGCGGCTAAAAGAGTTGAGCGTCAAGCTGCCCCGCCTGGTCGTAGAAAGTTACGGCGGCGAACTGAGTGATCCAGATCTGTTGTCCGGCTTGCTCAAACGCTGCCCGGCCATCCTGGTGATGGTGCCAAAGGTCACGTTCCAGCGGCGCAGTCAGGGTCGTTACACGGTGCCGATCACCTTCCGCTTGGTCATCGCAACACGCCATCCACGGGGCGAAAGGGAAACCCGGCGCGGCACCACGGCGACCGATATCGGTAGCTACGCCCTGTGGGAAGCCTGCATGCACCAACTGGTGGACTGGCAGCCTTGGGAAGATCGCGCCGCCATCAAGCCAACCGAACTTTCCAACTTGGTCAACGGCAAGTTGGCCAGCGACCACCTCTCTGTCCTTGGGCAATCGTTTGTCATCGAGCTGGATTGGGAGAAACCGAAAGAGGCATTACCTGACTTCCTGGGCATCACCCTGGATTACCACGCCCCATCGGATAACCCCGACTCGGTGGCCACCGACAACATCGAACTGAGGGACGTGTAATGCGCGTTATCGCCGCACCTGGACATCAGGTGCCCACGGAAGAAGATCCATACAAGTACATCCAAGGGGATAAACCCGTCGACGTGGCGGACTCCTCTTACTACCGCCGCCGATTGGCGACGGGTGAACTGTTGACCGCCGAGAAGTCACGCGGCAGTGCCAAACAACCTGCACAGGAGTCCGCTGAATGAGCATTTCCTTTGACACCATCCCGGCGTCGATTCGCAAGCCGGGCGTTTACATGGAGTTCAACACCAGCCTAGCGGTACGGACACTGCCGACAAACAAGCAAACTGTCTGCCTGATCGTGCCCTTGGGCGAAGACGCGACGATTGCGGCCAACGTACCGACTCCGTTCTACAGTGCGGCAGAAGCCAAAGCTTTGTTCGGCGGTACGGTCGCCGAGGAAATGGCTGATGCATTTATCACAGCCTATCGGTATGCCTCGGTCTCCGCCGTGGGCGTGGTGGTCGAAGGCGAAACAGAGCCCAACATTAAACCCGCCCTGGACTCAACGGCCATGGGCAGCTTTAACATTCTGGTTCCCGCCTGGTACAGCCAGGTAGCGCTGACCGCCTTGCGTGCGCATATCCAGACCTACACCGATTCGGTGGAGCAACAGAGCATCATCGGTGTGGCAGCCCTGACCAGCACATTGTCTGCCGCAACGACCCTAGCCACGTCGCTGAACTCTGGCGCTATCAGCCTGGCGGTGTTGCCGGGTACTGACTCGACGGCGCGTCAAGTCGCCGCCGCTTATGCCGCGATGATCGCCTCGGAAGAAGATCCGGCGCGGCCTCTGAATACCCTGGTGTTGTCCGGTATCAAGGTTCCGCCCATCACTCAACGCCTCGGTCGCACCGAGCAAGAAACGGCCCTGGCCAATGGCGTCACTCCGCTGGAAGTCGCGGCCGGTGACGTGGTCCAGATCGTCCGTGCAGTGACGACTTACACCAAGTCGGCAGCCGGTGCCACGGACGTGTCGCTGTTGGATCTGACCACCATCCGTACCCTGTATTACGTGCGTATGGCTTGTCGTGACCGTATCCGCCTGCGCTTCCCACGCTCCAAGCTTTCCAAGAAAACCCCGGAAGCCGTGCGTGGCGAACTGATGGACGTTCTGCTCAAGCTGGAAGAGCTGGAGATTGTCGAAGAGGTCGACGCCAACGCAGCCGCGCTGGTGGTCGAGCGCTCGCCCCAGGACGTCAACCGTCTCAATGCTTCCATTCCTACCGATGTCGTCAACGGCCTGCATGTGTTTGCCGGTCGCATCGACCTGCTCTTGTAAGAGGTGACCTTAGATGTCCGATAACTACGTAGGGCAGATCGTCCTGGAGATCAACGGCACCGACTATGAGGTGTCCAGCGTCGAGCCGAGTCTCAAGACCGGGCGCAAGGTGGTCAAGACCATGAACCGCACCGGCCGGGCAACCGGAACGGCCAAGGGCATTGAAGAGCACGAGCTGAAAATCTCGGTGCCTATCCCGAAAACTGGTGAACCAGATTGGCGTGCGCTGATGGATGCCAAGCTGACCATCTATCCCCAGGACGGTGGTAGCAAGCGCCAGACCTGGACAGGGTGCTCCCTGATGGAGATGGGCAGCAAGTACCAAGTAGAGGGTGAAGCCACTCGCGACCTGACCATTGCCGCCCTCAACTACTACACGGAGTAATGCAATGACTGAGCAAGTAAACAAACAGTGGGACGGCCTGACCATCAGTCGCGAGCTGCATATCGGTGTGTACTTCGCTGGGGTTCGACACAAGAGCTTTACCCTCCGTGTTGCTGTTGCGGGGGATTTGATCGCAGCCCAGGAAGAACATCCTAGCGGCCCGTTCCAGTTGACCACCATCGAAGTCTATCGACGCCAGTTGCTGTCCCTGGGTGATATTCCGATCGCGAACCTGACCACAGACTTGTTGCGTGAAGGACTGGCCGAAAGTGACTTGGCCATAATCGCCGACGCCGATGCTGAACTCGAAAAAAAGCTCACGCCGCCGAGCGCGGCAACGCCGACTGGCGCCGAATCGAACACGCCTTTATTCGAAACGGCTATCGGATAGACGAAGTGCTACGAATGACCAGGGCCGAGATCGACGCACGTGTTGGCTTGATAGTCGGCAAGGTCAAGGGCGTTCGCTACGTCAGTCAGCGTCAGCGCAAGCCTCTTCCAAAACCCAGATGACAGGCCCGCCAGCGGGCCTTTCCTGTCCCTGTAAGACCCAATCCGGGAGTACTTCATGTCCGATCTGCGCGTCGCGCTTCGTTTCCAGGCCCATGCAGGCAACAGTCGGCGCGAGATTGAGCACATCAACCGCGACCTTCGCAAGGCTGGTAAAGAAGGCGCCAAGTCCCTGGCTGATGAAAGCTGGAAGGCTTCCTCGGCCATCACTAAAGTCGGCCAGATCGGGGCCAACAGCTACAAGACCATCCGAAGTGCTATGCGCGAAACTGCGCAGGCTGGTTCCGGCACGCGTATCGAGGTCAGTAAGACATCTGTCGAACTTAAGGAGATGGCCACCGCGGCTCGTAAGGCTGCACGCGATGCCAAAACCGAGCTGATCAGCGCTGACCGACAGGGCGTGCAACCACTCCGTCAGAGTGTAGACAAGACCGAGTCATCGTTTCGGCGCCTTGCGCAAAATGGTGGCCGCAGTCTACGTGCACTGAAAACCATAGCCACTGGTGTGCGCCAAGAATTTGATCGAATCAAAGGCCTTGGCAGTAGTGCACAGGGGCAACTTGCGGGTTTAGGTGTAGGACTTGGAGTCGTATCCGGTTTGACCGCCAGCGCCCGCTTGGATCGCCAGTTAATTCGTACTCAACAAACTGCTGGCATGTCCGGGGAACAACGAGAGGAATGGCGTGGTGAGCAATGGCGACTGGCAAAAACCTACGGCATTGAGCGGGAACAAGTTCAAACCGGGTTCGATACTTTAGTTGCAAGTGGACTTTCCTATGACAAGGCTAAAGCCAGCTCTGAGGCAATTGCTCAGTCCACCGCTGTCACGGGGGCTGACTCTGGAATACTTGCCAAAGCCCTGGTAACAGGTGCCAGTGCATTCGATATTGATCTGGCCAAGCCCGAAGCCGCACTAGACTTGCTGCAAAAAATGATTGTTGCTGGCCGTTTGGGTAATGCTGAGCTTGAAAACCTTTCGAGTATTTTTCCAAAGGTTGGCGGCGATGCAAAGAAAGCGGGCATGAGCATGGCGCAAGCGCTTTCTTTTGTTGAAACTCTTTCCCTTATAGAGCTGGAGCCAGATCGACTGGGCACTTTGGCTCAGTCCACGCTGCGCGCATTTAATAATGATAGCTACCGGAAGGATGTGACCAAAAATACTGGTGTTGATTTCTTTGATAAAAAAGGTGGCGTAAGAAACACACAGGATGTGTTCTTGGATCTTAAGAAGAAGTACAGCTTATTAAAGACTGACCGCGAAAGAGCGCGATTCATGGGTGTTGTCTTCGGAAAAATGGATCAGGATACCCAGAAAGGCGTTAATGCTTTTCTAACCGGTGACAGACTAGACAAGTTTGCTGCCAGCACTGGCGATATTAATAATGCTAAGGGCGTTATTGAAAAAGATCTAGCCGACAACTTGAGTAGTTCAACTGCGGTAGGCTCTCGAATGAAAGCCACCCTGGGCCAAGCCATCGACCGTATGGCTGCACCGCTGAACAAGGGCTTCGCCGACATGGGCAGTTATCTGCTCGATGACTTGAACTTGTCCGGTGAGCAGATGCTCGCTGGTGGCGCGGCACTGGGCGTTGGCGGCTACTACGCCGGACGCGGTGCCAAAGCGGGCGCCGGGGCTTTGCTCAACAAGTTCATGGGCGGCCCTGAGACGTTGAAAAACATTGCCGTGGGCAAGGTGCTGGAAGAAGCCACGGGTGTTACGTCAGTGTTCGTCACCAACTGGCCAGGCGG
>Ga0302167_10000390_pt1 | contig 21964 bp, 26 predicted proteins | sample I_Fen_N1_1_FD_193496 | JGI IMG/M metagenome (GOLD analysis project Ga0302167, IMG submission 193496) | Peat permafrost microbial communities from Stordalen Mire near Abisko, Sweden - I_Fen_N1_1 | ecosystem: Environmental > Terrestrial > Soil > Wetlands > Permafrost | place: Sweden: Abisko...
TGAAAACGTGCCGGGAATCGCACGCGATCCTTCGCCCGGGAAATCACGATATGGCCCGACTCCAGAGGCTCCCTCAAAACCTCCAGTACTTTGCGGTCGAACTCTGGAAGCTCATCGAGAAACAAAACACCGTGGTGGGCGAGGGTAATTTCACCAGGCTGCGGTTTCGAGCCGCTGTCGGCTTCCTAAATAGCTGCGAAAGCACTAGGCTAGAGGCCGCGAGATGCGGTTTTTGATTGCGCAAATAGATGCGAAAAACTTTCAAATTGGATGCGACAGGATTGAAAATGACTAGAAATAGCTGCGACCAACCTAAACAGGTCCGTCCTATCAAGCCGACACGTCGCAGCGTTTCAGGTTTCTTGCCGTTTCGCGGCGCAGGTGGCGTGCCGTACGAGTCACTGCTTGAGCGCGACTTCTTAAAGCGAATGAGGTTTTCTCATCGGGTCGAGTCAGTGGTTGCCCAGCCAGTCCGCGTCGACTTTGTTGATTCTCGAGGGCGCGATTTGACCTACACCCCTGACTTTCTGGTGCATTACCGCCAGCCGGCGGGCGTTAACTACATGGACTACATCAGGCCGATGTTGGTCGAAGTGAAGCCCGCTTATGAGTGGCGCAATAACTGGCGCACCTGGCTTGGGAAATGGAAGGCAGTCGAGAGGCGAACGAGTGAAGCTCATCCAGAGTATCCGCTGCCAGATGGCACCAGAGCTTGCCCCGCCACAGGATCTCTTCTGAATCCACGTAGACCGCCATTCTGCTCGCCTTCTGGGAAAATATGTGCAAATATTTTGCACATTATGGGAAAAAAATTCAACTCCTCATCCGACGTAGCCTTTGTTGGGGCGCAGATCCGCCAAGCTCGCTTGGGCCGTGGTCTAACGCTCGTAGACCTTGGTCGTGCGGTCAATGTTCATCATTCTCAGATCTCTCGCTACGAGCGGGGGCAGATGAATAGTGTTGGCAAAAATTTGCATAAAATATGCATATTTCTGCAAATTAAAGACGATCCGCGTGAGTATTCAACCGGTACCGCGAGCTTGGGGCGAAAAGTGGACGAGCTGCTTCGAGTTGCGCCAGAATGCGAATCAGCAGTGACGAAGTTGGTAGAAGCTTTGGAGGAGCTCATCGCCGCGGCGCTTCCCGCAAATACGTCTGCGAGCAGCTCTGTGTCGTCAGTCGATTAGCACGCACTGATGCTCCCAGCACCCGCTTATCGCCTTGCTTGTGAATTTCTAGGGGGAGGGCAGCACGGTGATTGCGTCACGTCATTGACCGTGCGCAGGACCAGTACGAAGATTGCAGTCGTAGGGAGCCCGCCTAAGAAATCCACAAGTATGTCAGTGTCCTGGTTGTTTGTTGGCTGATCGCAGGTCTGACTTATGAGCACGTCACGCAAACGCCCAAGCCCTAACCGGCAGAAGACAGATGCGACAGCTCGCATCGAGAGTTTGAGGCGGGTTGTAGCGAAGTCCAATCGCACTGATGTTCAGATGCTTGATCGACTGGCGGCATGCACAGTGTCGCTCGAGCCTGTAGGACCCTTGGCAGGTAAAGTCGCCAGCGGCTTGGCGAATGTGTGCTTGGAATAGGCTGAATCTTTCAAATTGCCTGGAAACGCATCCTTTCGAGAGCCAGTGCTGTTATGCCCATTCCCGCAGTCATCTTCGACGCCTTCGGCACCCTCATAAAGATCAGTAAAGGCAGTAGCCCTTACCGAAAAATCCTGGAAATCGGGATCGAGCAGGGTCGCCGCCCTCAGCCACACGATGCGGAATGCATCCTGTCTTTGCCTATGGACTTACGCCAGGCGGCTGATTTCTTCGGGATTAGTGTCGATCCCTCGCAGATGGTTTGCTTGGAGTCAGACCTCGGCCGCGAACTTGCCGACATCCAGGCCTACCCGGATGGCATTCATGCCGTTCGACTGCTGCAAGAAGCGGGCGTCAAGGTAGCGGTCTGTTCAAATCTCGCAAAACCCTACGCAGCGACCATTGAGCGCCTCTATCCAACACTCGATGGATACTCCTACAGCTTTGAGGTTGGCGCCGTTAAGCCCTCTTTCAAAATATACAGCCATGCGATTCTCGCTGTATCGGCTTCGCCGGCAGAAGTTTGGATGATTGGTGATTCAAAGGAGTGCGATTGCGATGGCCCAACTGCGTTCGGGATGCGAGGGTTCTGGTTGGATCGGCAAGGCCGAAGCCCCCATAGTTCTCTAGATCAATTTGCCGAAGGTGTGCTTGGTTTTTGCTAATAACCATGCCACTGGTTGGGTAATTGCATTGAGTTGATCATCCATTTACATCGGACTTTACCAGTACGTTCCGTAACCTTGAACGGCAGAAAACGGCCAAAAGTAGCCTCTCGCTGAGGGCAGCCATCGGCCAGATGCAGCGAGACCTCAATGGAGTCATGGAGGACGTTGCCTGCCTAAACAAGCAAGGCGATGATCGGATCCGGCCACCGCCCGCCTCGCTGCTCAACGAATGTTTATGGCGCTTGAAGGATCCGTTTAAGGTCGGAAAGGTGGATGCGCCTGGCATCGGGATCAAGTTCCTCAGCAGCGTTCCAAATCGCTTCGATCTTTGGCCTCACAGACTTCGCGATCCGCTGACGATCCACCTGGAGAAGCCGCCGACCAAGCAGCGTAGTTAATGGTTTGGCGAGATCCACCCAACCATCCTTATTGCTGTCCTCATAAATGAAATTTAGTTTTGTACCTGTCATACGACATACACCGTCAACGGCGACCCCACCGTTCTCGTTCCAGATAATGCAGAGGTACTCATTCTTCTCTGTAGTATCGAGAGAGTCTGGCCAAGTCTCAAACGACCAGCGCTCTACGCCCTCACCACCCTGCCCGTTACTTCCATGCTCAATGAGCTCTTCGTCTTCGTGCTGCTTGGCCCGGGCTTCGGCCTCAGGTCCAGGTCTTGAAGTATATAGAAGGGCGTAGGCGTTCCGATCTTCTAGATCGGCCACTGAATAGTTGTCGAAAGCGAACGGTCCCTTCCGGCTGTAATCAGGGCGGCCATCCCGATTCTTCTCATAAGCCTCGGTTGCGTCGGCTAGGTCTTGGTCTGTGATTGGCCTGCTGTCGGTCGACAACCACAGCCGATTAAACCACTCCTGTGCTGACTCGACTTCATCTCTGTCGACGGTTTGAATTGCCGCTTCGAGCCAATGCGCAACTTCAACCCCTTCAAATCCCAACCCATTCGCGGATACGTTTGCTGAGCCGATGATTGCCGAGGTGGGTCCTACCACCAGTTTCGCGTGTAGCCTGTCGCACTGGCGGATCTGGACATGGGCCACTGCCTTTGCTCGATCAACTAGCAGTTTGATCACCCAAGGGTTCGTCCCCCCGCTTCTGAGATTGCAAATGACTCTCAACGGCTTTCCGTCGTCAGGATGGATGGTTGCATCTGCGCCATCGCCCCAGAATGCTACAGCCACATCCAACGAAGCTTCTTGGGCGACCATCGCGCGAAGAGCCTTTGGGTACTGCTCCGGACCAATGAACATCAAATACTCCTTTCCTAGCAGTCAGAGGTGCATCATGGGAATCGAGCGGCGGACACATGATGATTCCGCTCTCAGACTTGCGTTGCAGCAATCCCACGATGCGTTGAGTAGAAAAAATATGATTCGCGAAATTGAAAATTCGCTGATGGCAGCATTCGATCAGACCATGTGCAAATATCGCCAAATCCTGAACAACTATTACCCTGCGCATAAAAGCACCGGTTTCACCGAGAGAAACCTGACCAACAATTTCGTAAGGGCATTGGAGAACGTATTAGGCAAAGACGCATTTGCGTGGTTTGAGGCTCCATTGAGCTCTGAGGAAAAACTGTACCTTGATGCAATCGTTTTTGACCCCACCACGAAAAGCTGCTTTCTAATTGAAGCCAAGAGATTTTCCAACCTCAACAAAAAAATCGCTGAAACCATACATGATATCCAGCGGATGTCATATCAGGCCCATCACGCCACACTGGAGCTAGGATTAGACAAGTTGAAAATTGAACACCGGTACGCCATCGTACTGGTCGATATCTGGACAGAGGGTGAGGCAAAACAGGTAACCTTCGAAAACTGGCCCGCCTGCCTGGATGACGCATCACTCGACCTAATCCGTACCGGCGGTTTTGAAAACCTCATGATCGAAAAAGAATGGAAGCACAATTACAAGATCATGATGGCAGCCAAGAAGCTTTAATTCCCCTCACGTATGGCGATGGGTCAGGATGCTGTTCTGGGCCGCGGACACTAGGCTTTCCGCACCACTCATCACGGACGACCGCCATGCTAGATAACACCGACTGCAAGATCGCCGCTGCTGACGCCTTGACATTGCTCCTGCACAACCAGCATGCCTTGGGTGCGGCGATAGAAGAGATCACTAAGTGGCTTTCAGAGAATGGCGTAGAGAGTGTGTCAGATAACGCGGTCGCGGCCATGGAAACCCTGGACACAAATGCAAAAGCGATTACAGACGCAATTATGCGACTACGGCAGGCCTAGAATCGCCTCTGGCTCTGCAGACGCCAATGACTGGCAGTTATGAATTTTTTTGGGACTTTCATAGCAGGCAGCAATCGGCCCAGAGTGTGTAAAAACGCGCTTATGCACTGTCGGCGCGTAGCGCCGACGGCTTTTAGCTGAGTAATTGCTCGCAACAAGTCCTGCGGATCATCGTTAGGGCCTTGGAGTGTCGGCGCCGACGTCGAGTTGACCCAGTTGCTGAAATTTCACTGACCTAGTCTGACTCTTCGCAAATCATTGTCTGTGTTGGATTTGTGTCGGTTTGGAGATGGGTCGGTCTTGCCTCGGCACTTGGGTCGATTCGGCGTAGGCATCAACAAACCCCTGAATGCAACTGAAAGGAGTGATGAATGTGAAGCATCTTTTTGAGAGCCTGGCATTAGCTCCCGAGCTAAAAGACGGAGAGATCTGGTGCAGCACCTACCTGACGAATCACGACGATGACCTGCTCCCGCTCTCACGTGACCTGGCTAGCGCATGCTCTGACGATACAAATCATCAGACCGTCGAAATAGAGGTGCGCTTTCCGCTTAAAAACATCGTTACCGAGCGTATTGAAAGTCTCCAATACGGAGCCAGACTGCCGCCGATGATTGGCGTCAATAACCGCCCATTACTGAATGCATTACGCAAGGAGCTCGCCAAGATGGTGGCGATGCTCGATTCCATCGAGTATGTGGAGGAGTGAAAGAACTCGTGCCAGCTAGGCCTACGTCTTCATTTGAGTTAAGCGTCTGGCCGACAACGGAGGCTCTGCTTTCAGGTCCACAACCATTGTTTGCACTTCGCAGTCTGTATGTTCGACAAGGAGGTTTTTGGGCCTTGCTTCAAGGCTTGCTTCGGCTTGTTGAGCACCATAACGGTCTCACGCAACGATCTATGTAAGCCCCTTTTCGACCTCGGCTGCATTAGATTGAAGTCGGGCTTCATCACTTTGGAAGAGTGTGATCATGCGGTAAATGGCCTGAGCATCGGGTTCATTGCCCGCCGAACTCAATCGTTCGGCAATTCGCATTAATTCTACGGCAGACCATTTGAGGTCCGAGGCGATACCCTGCAGGTCGCGTTTCAGACCCTGTCGAGGTTTGCTGAGGTCCATGGCGCATTCCTGCAAAACCAAGAAATAGTTAACTCTCTGCTGGGGGAGAGATGGTCAAATTCTCCAGCAAAGCCTTGGCGGTGCGTGGCCGACCAAAGCTTCTATTTTCTCACTGTCACCCTGATGGGATGAGAACGTGGCGCGAATATAGCAGGTTGTGACGTCGCGTTCGACTTGGCCTAACGCATGCCCAACCGATTATCAAAACAATCGGCGACGGCGATCAAGGACTGATCACCCTGACGGCTTGCCGAGGCTATGTCATAGCTGTTTCATAGAAGTAAAAGAAGAGCATGCGTTCGGCAGCGTCATCTAATTGGTGTCGCTAAGCCCAGACTTGGTGCCCACCAAAATTGGGCGCCATTGTGGTTACTTGAGGCTTTGTGCGGCAGTGGAAGCGGGACCGACGGTTACTCTCAAATGACTGCACACCCTTAAGACGCTGTGAGCACTTCGGGAGGCATTTCGATTTGCCTCTCCCTTGAGAGCGGAAGGCTTAGGACACAACAAAAAGCCCGCGCGAGGCGGGCTTTTTGTGAAGGGGGCTGATCCATCAGCTGAAATGAGTATAGAACGGAGTTCAGTAGGCGCCACTAGCCGATGCAGACAATACATATGGAAGCGAAGCATCAAACTGCTCGAATGAGCGTGAAGGCCGCTTAGCTGAGTTCCCGCCTGCTCATGTTGCTTCAGTTGTTGCTGTTGGTTGAGCAAATACTCCGATGTGATTCGGGTCTGGCCACGGGCGCGAAAGATCGCGCGATCTGTAATCCTTGAGCAGGCCGAGCAGGAATCGATGTAGCCCTCGTGCCACAGCTCTTTGTGTATACGAGTAAAGGCGCATAAAAACGCAACGCCCATCTCGGTGATCAACTCCTCAAAGGCATAGCCTGTCGAGCCGAACGGACAGGATGAGGTCACGCCTTCGCGCTGCAACCGCGAGTGATGAGCGAGTCGCCGGTACGCCACACAAGTTCTTCTGACGTTCACTAGGTAATGCGTACTGCACACGTTGGCAAAACGGAAGGACAGTCGAGTTACCCGGGACCGATGCCTGCTCGGTACCACTCAAATGCGGATACACATACGCACACTCGCGAGAATCGATCATATGGTTAGTGCTGTCGCTCGCCCAAAGGTGGCAATCCAGATATAAGGCAGCTTGAAGTCTTCCCCCCAAGAGAAAAAAGAGATGGCGGGGCTGAGGCCCTATGTCAAAAGCGGAAATAGCATTACGATCGGTGTGTAGTTTTGGCTGGCAACCGTAAAAGCGGGTCGTCATATGAGTAAAAACAACAAGCTTTCGGAAGACTCCACTGCTGAGGACATATTTGAGGTCAAACGAATTGCCAGAATTAGGCTTATCGATGCGTTGTACGCGGCAGATCGAGAGAGCCTGGAACTAGCGGCCCAATATGTCAAAGCTGCACTACGCGGCAAAGGTTCGATTCCAAGACCGAAAAGGTTCAGTAGCCTAGGCAACGAGGACTGAAGAATACTTGGCTCGGTTCAGTAGCATAACAAGGTGTGCCTCAAACACCGTCATGCCGTCATGCAGACAAAAATTCGATATATTTTTTCCTCAGACGGCTGACATCTAACTTAGAAAAATCCCCGTAGCGCAGGGATTTTAAGATATTAGAAAGTTGGACTGCTCTTCGCATCCGCATGAGCCAACTGATTGGTACACGGCCTTTGATCCATTGTGGTTACTCCAGGCGCTGAAACGCATAGGGAGAGGCCCAATCCATAGGGCAACTCTACTCGCCGAGTCTCGCTGTAAGGGATATCGACGGTTCGCGTTACACGCCCCTGATCCTTGATCACTTCAGGCATAGGCAGACTGTGCACCTGCTTTGTTGAAGACGTCTCGCGGTGCCACTCCTCCCCAACCTTGTAGACAAAATCGAGCCGAAGCTTGGTGGATTGCTCGTCGACGGAAAGAATCTGGATTTGACTTGTGAGCGTCACAATCCCCAGTGAGCACTCTGTCCGCTGTGCATTACATTGGCGAATAGTGACAGGCGGATAATTCTGGCTATTCGTGGACCCGGCAGCGTCAAAAAAACTGTTCCCTTCCACGATGTTCACTTTCGGGCGACCAGAAATATCTTCGGAGTTGACCTGGTAATCGACAACGACAGGCCCTCTATGGCTTCCGTTCCAGCCGGCACAACCTGCCATCACAGCCAGACCCAATACCACAGTAAAAGCAGCAACAGAACGCATGAAGTTTCCTTTAGACAATTAGGGTGTGATGCGAGCCCCGAACTCGTCGAGACCTGTTCGCCGTTTCACACAAATTCGTATGCCATCGTTTCGCTCTTGGAAATAACGAGGACGCCCAGCATCGTGGCATGAAGCCTCAGACAGCAGGCCTCAATCAACACTGACGACCAATATCCAGTTTCAGTAACGCCACCGCCATCACCTCCTCCACCAATCACCTTCGTTGCGTCTAAAGACGCCATGCCGCAGAAATGGTCTATGTAACCATGATGTCGGCGATCTGATGCGTAGTGCACTCATTCGTGCACGCGGAACTCAACGCGAGCATAATCAAGTGACTCGAATGATGACGTGAGACCCGCAGATCATGAGTGAAAGCGAGCGCTGGACGGTTAGATGCAAGGACACCGGCGACGGCAGCGGCGATGCGATAGTTGATTTGCCGCCAGAGTTACTTTCACAATTCGGCTTGGGCATCGGCGACGTACTGACCATCGAAGTGGTCAACGGCGTAATCGTGCTCCAACCAGTGCACCGCCTCTCAACTCCTTCCTCATCGGCTGGGGCTTTACGAGAAGAACTCTACCAAGCTTACAGAATGCGCTTGGAAACCTATCTCCATGTTCCCGCCCAAGCCTCGGATCAGGCCATTCACGAACTGATCGAAGCTGGCTTTCCCGCGAATAGTCTCCAAGTACTTTGTGATCAGGGAATCATCAGCGCTGCCGCGCGTGACAGGATCATTCCCTACCGGACCTTTAAAGTGCGCCTGGCCAGCAACCAGCACTTGAAAGCCGATGAGAGTGATCGAATGTATCGCGCGGTGCATATTATCGCGATGGCCGTGGCGGTCTTCGGAGACACCAAAAAAGCACTGCATTGGTTGTCCAAACCCAAATCACGTTTTTCGGGAAAAAGTCCGTGTGAGCTGCTTTCCACCAGCCTGGGCGTCTATCGCGTGGAGGAAATGCTGATTCAAGTGGCTGAGGGCTTGTACTGTTAATTTACTGGTGAGCAAGGCAACACCTGCCGCGCCAGAGCTACGTCTTTAAAGACAGTGCTTCCCACTGACTGCTTACGGCCGGTCACTGTCCTTGGCGATGGGTAGAAAACGGCCAAAAGCCGCCCTTCACATCGACGGTTCTCGACCCATAGTGGACGGTGAAGAGGAGATTGACCCGATCTTGGTGGAGCGGATTTGAACTGATTAAATAAATTTGGATACCGTTGAGTATTTTATGCGTTCAACACGCCCAACTCTTTTGCAATCTGCTATACCGAAAATGTGGAGAAGCTTTAACACATTACAGGAGACGCAACGATGGCAATGTCAAGACGACAGGTTCTTGTGGGCGGTATCGCGCTTTGTACTCCGACCTGGGGGTTTACCGATTCCTTAGATTGGGAGGGGCTCGCACACGAGGATACCCAATATCCTGTCATTCCATCTGAACTGGACAAATTTAGTAACATGGACTCACTAAATTCAGAGGTGATCGATGGATACGCTAAGTTTGGTACCAAACCAGCGACCAGTGGCGAAGAAAAGCTTGCACAACAAGTCCTCAACGGAATCCCCAGGAATGTCACCCCGATGGAGATTGCACTTTACTTCTTAAATGTTGGAATGGGCAAATATGGTGAAGAACTAAAGCCTTATGTCACTGCATGGCCGATTCGGTGGAATCCCGTAATTGTGGATTTTTTTACTGAAACAAATACCAAACCCAGTGGTGATACCACCGCATGGTGCGCAGCCTTCGTCAATTTTTGTCTTGCGAGGGCAGCAAAGGATAAGCCGCTACCAAAATCATCTCAGGGGCCGACGAAAAGCGCTGCGTCCCGATCATTTCGCGAGTGGAGCGCCCTTACTAATACTCCAACCCCAGGAGATATCGTAGTCTTCAAAAATGTAGAATCACCGGGACACGGGCATGTCGGATTTTTCGTGGCTGACAAGGGGAGTAGCATTCTTGTTTTGGGTGGAAACCAGTTTGAAGGTTATCCTCGCCGTCACACGGTGAACCGAAAACTGATTGCCAAAGACGGACGTATTTTGAAGTTTCACTCATTTAGAACGGACCCCCAACTTCATGTTTAAGGTAGGGGTAAGCGCAACTCTCTCATTAGTTGCCTGTATGGTTAATGGTGAGCCGTACGATGATGCCGGGTCTGCGGTAGTCCAAATTCACGCATTTGGAACATTAAAGGAGGCCCAGGATGGCTCGGTGGACTTTGATGAATATGGAACTGGATTTATTGTCTCTCCAGATGGCTTGGTTCTGACCGCAGGACACAACATTCCTGACAGCGAAATGTTTAAGCCAGGCGAATTGTGGATTGAAGCTTACCTTCCAACGCGTGATGAGGGCGCCATTAAAGCAGATAATCCGGCAGTACCACTGGAGGTGCTTAAATCAGCACAAATGCCTCACGATGTTGCGATTCTGCGGATCAACAAAACTGAAGAACCTCGTCCCTATCTGCGCTTATGCGATTCGTACTCAATGACGGATAAGCTGGTGGTATTAGGATATACCGGGGGCGATAAATATCTTTCCAACACAATTGGAACAGTCAAAATTCCCGCAGGATCCGAAAGACCCATAACTATGCAGGTGCCTTTAAGTCCTGGAGACAGTGGAGGGCCGGTTTTTAACCAACTCGGAATGGTGTTCGGAATTGCAATCGGCGGAAAAACATCAAACTTGCAGCGAATGGAGGCTACAACACTCGCCGTACCCATTGCAAAAGCCATTATGACGCTGGATCCAGCATCAAAGTCATTATTAGGAATGAGTTATGACCCTGACTGCCAAAAAAAATTGCCAAGTACTTATCATGCGGAGTTAGTTGATTATGTTTCAACAAAAGGTACAAAGGAAGGTCTACTAGGATTATCCCCAGTAACTCCATCAAAACACCGAATCATAGACACTCATCTATCGCCACCTCCTGGTTACCGGGTCGTGAGTGCAAATCCAGTTGATGTTCGCTTGACTAGAGATGGACGAAAAATCATGGCGTCCACTAACATAGATAATGAGGGAGGTAGCGTTCATCTAACTGCGAAACCTTTTGAAAGTGATCCCACATGGGCTATAAGTAAGGTCTCCGTGACCCTGGAGCATCTCACCTCCCCTTCGTCCAGACCTCCAGCTTCTCAAGTCCGCTCCTTTCTGTTATCTAACATTCTAAAAGAACATCGATTCCTCACTACTCGCCGAGAGTTTAAGGATACGATTACAGCACCTGCTGGGTACATCTTCACGAAATACATGAATATCTCATATCAGGGTTTAAGCGGGTCTCCTTCAAATGGCGCAGTGGTTACAGTAACAGAGGGCGGCGGTGCGTTACTGGTGACCTATACTCTAGAAAGCGGCTCGTTATTCAACCGAAAAACAGGATGGATTGAAGCGATTATTACTGCCAAAATGAAGAGAATCGATTAAATTTTTTGATTCGCGCATATAGTTTTAATCTCGTCAAGCGACCGCTACTTGTTACTACCATCCAATATCAATTTTTTTAAAATTTAGCCGCCATTTTACTAAGTCAAGTCGATTCCATAGATCGATATGAATGACTACTTTTGGCCGATTTCTGCCTTTCGAGGCCACCCAGAGTGCTGGTCAGGAGCGGTGAGAAACGGGTGGCCAGGTGGACTGACTATGAAGTCCACTTGTCATCAAAAGCATGGGTTCCAAGCGTCGGTTTCCACTTTGGTTTCCACGGTATTGCATCATGCCATTGGTCCCTAATAACCACATGAAAACCAAAATGCTCGCCGCCCAGCGCCAACAGTTGTCAGATAATTAGGTGCCCAGCCCGCCGACCTGAGCACTACCACATCGAGGGCCGCACCAAGTCCGTTATCGACTGCGACTATCTACCCGAGTCGGAGCCGGTCAAGTTCCCGTCAGATCTGGTGCTGCTGATCGTCAGGAAGGCCTCGAGAACAAAGCGCTCGACCAGATGACTATGGACGCCAGCAGGGCGCGATGCGAGCTCTGGATCATTAGGTAGATGGGGCTGTAATTACGGGATTCCCCGTAATTGTCTGGCGAGCTGTTGCTGTCATCGCAACACTTGGTGCGCCGCATCGTTTCGGGGTAGTCAAACCCGGCTAAACAATCCCCGAGGTATCGACGTATTTGCTGGTGCACATCAGCGGCTACGCTGGCACCTGAGATCATTCACATTCCCGAGCTGGCGAAAATGCTTGGCCTATGTTGGTTCGCAGTAGACCAACGGTTCCTGTCGGTCAATGGCTGGAAATGGTATCGTAGAAGAAAGTTCTGTCCTATCCAGATAGGAAGGTAGCACCAACTGATGGGGCTACACAAAGGGGTTGGGGATGAAGTTATCTGAGAGTCGTTATTATGAGAGCTAAGGAAGTTATAAATGAAAAGGGATTTATGGGGACAACTTCTCATTTCAAAGACTTTGGCTCGTTTCTAGACGAGTCATTCTACATTTTTCTATCCGCTGTAGGCACAGTGCTTCTAGGGGTAGGCGGGGCATTTGTCGGCAACTGGAAACTTGCAGAAAAGATTGCCTTGTTGGGCGAGTCATGGTGGCACGTAGTACCATTTGTCCTAAATCCATTTGTTATGCTTGTTGCGGGCGGAGTTCTGATTTTTCTAGGTACAAGAGGCACATACAGGGACCAAGCCAAGCAGCAGAATAGAATTTCTGAGTTGGAAGGCAAGCTTCGAGATGCGAGCCAAAAAATGACTGGCTTGGAAAACTGTGGTCGAGATGATAAGTCTTCAATTAACGACGGCCTTGAACAAATTGAATTTCTAAACGGCCGTCTCCGAGAGCTTCATGCTGACCTAGTAACTAATCAGCTGATAGCCATGCAGCAGCTTTTTGATTTTACAACTGAAGATAGAATAACAGTTTATTACGAATATGGAGATGAATTTTATCTTCTGGCTAGGCATTCTTTGAATCCGGCCTATAATAAGATTCATCGCCAGAAGTTTCCGGTTAATCAAGGTGTTATCGGATTTGCTTGGCACAATCAGGAGTTTTCCGATAATTCCTGTCCGAGCTTTAGCGACTCTGAAGCCTACTATGCTTATGTAACCGCCAAGCATAATATGGACGCAGCCTCGGTTAATGGATTGACTATGAAAAGCTGTAGGTACTTAGCCTTCGCGATCAGGGATGCTGGGAAACACGTAGGAGTAGTAGTTTTTGAAAGCGTTAATGAAAATTTCTTTGACGCACGCGAAAGCCAGATTGACCAAATTATCAGGCATTATTTTGCGGGAAATAAAGACATGTTTGCAAAATATGTGCGTGATGGGCTCGTTTTTAACCGAGATCAGAAAGTGATTGCCTCTAGTCGTAAGGGTGTCGCGGAGGCGGACATTCTCTCCCAATTTGAAGGAGGGGTGAAATGAATTATCTGCAGAGCATATTGGCGTATTTTTGTCTTCATTATCCCCATGCTGGAGAGTTATCCAAGGCTCGGGTGACTAAACTAATATATCTTGCTGATTGGTTCTCAGCGCTGTTGCGCAATAGGCAGATGACTAATATCCATTGGGTGTTCAACCATTATGGGCCATATGTTGACGATGTGATTGAATCGATTAGGTATAGGGATGACTTTGAATTGGTGCGCCTTGACAATATGTTCGGGGCCGCGAAAGAGGTTGTGTCGTTTCGAGGCGATCCACGTTCAATTAATTTAAATCCTGATGATGAAGAAATTTTAGATTGGATTATTAATAAAACTCGTTCGATGTACTTTAATGAGTTTATTGATTATGTGTATTCTACTTATCCAGTTGCAAGCAATGAGCGATATTCGTCCTTCGATCTTGTAGATCTTGCTCAGGAATACCGGCGATCTATGCATCAATAAGCACTTTTGGCTCGCCACCGCGGCGGCGACTTGCGTCGTCGGTGGTGCCAGGGTAGCAACCAATTGGAAGGTGGTTCTAGATTTAGGTATATGTATACGAGCGCGAAACTCTAAGTCGAATGGCGCGATTCTGTTGATTTTTAGGTGTCTGATTCGACTCCTGTCTCCGCACCAGTTCAGGTTTCAGGAAAGGTTAAAAAATTACTGCCCCCCGTGAAACCCGCCTTCTGGCGGTTTTTTTATTATGGTGTTCCGTTGGATTTTAATAACTTAAAGGCGGTCGAAAAATGTCGTTCATGAGTGACCGCTCTCAACCGATTCTGTTGAAAAAGTCGGTTTGTCCAAAACGCTCGAATACTGATGGGTGAAAACACCTCTTTTGCACGCAGCTACGTGAAATCCGAGTCCTGATCGTTCTGTCCGAAACTCAGATTTCAATCTCAGATGTGTAATTTTCTGCCGTGTGATTCGAAGCTGGCTTTTTCAACAGAATCAACCCAGAGAAGGCTTTCGCTAGAGTCCGCATACGGCCAGAAGCAGCCCCTCATCACCGGCTAGATCCATTTTGCAAAGGGAACTCCCCATACCCTTTCAAAATCACCCTTTTGCCGCCCTGCGCATAAAAAAGCGCTTACACTCAACCTATTAGAGCCACCGGCAATCCGCATAAGGAACACCAGCGTGAGCATAGATTCGAGAGACGGGCAGCCTGCGCCTGGGCTCGTAATGATTATCGAAGACGAGCCGGTTACCCGGATGCTCTTGGAGGAATTATTGGCGGAGCTTGGATATTCCTCGGCGGGTTTCAGCAACTCCGTTCAGGCTCTGAACTACCTTGTACGTATTGAAGGTGATTGCGCCCTCATCATCGCGGATCAAGGTTTGCCTGGAGGGATGCGAGGCACCGAATTTATACGCATGGCGAACGAAAAGTGGCCTTCCATACCTTCGATACTCGTCTCTGGTTACTCTGTGGACGAGCAGACGATCCCGCTAACAGCGACTTTTCTACTTAAGCCTTACACGCTAACTCAATTGGAACGCACCATCGCGACCGCGACCCGCTACTCAGCATTTGGGGCGACTTAGGCATGATCAAAAAGGTAGTGCTTTTCCTGCTTTTTACAATGAGCGTTTTGTGTCTTCTCATCGCCGCCGTGGGTGTGTCGCTCACCTAGACGCAGGCCATTCTGCCACTCCCTCACACTCGGCATTGCTTGGTCCGAAGAGCGCGCGCCCCTGCCCAGCCCGTCGCCTTAGCGATGATGCTTAGTGAACGTCAGCTTTGGTTCGTCGCTGGCCTCCGCGACCGGTAGCTATCGGCCGAGGATGTGTAAAAACGTTTTGAAGCTGGTTTGACGGTCAGAAGCAGAGCGAAAATCCCGTTTCTACGCAAATTTCAGCTCCGCTACTTCACCAAGTACGGGCAGATTTTACGTAGCAACGCGAGCTTAAAATCGGTGCCTGCGTTTTTACACAGCCTGGGCCAAGAGCGGGCGCTCATGACGGACAGCTTTGCGACGGGACCGGTGACTTCGCCCGACCTGCACCCAAATCCCGTAGCTTGGAAGAGCCCTCGCGGCATAGCGTGTTATCGAAAGCATGAGTGAATCTAAGTAATCAGACGGTCAAGGCGGGATGTTTGCAGGCTTCCGATAACCTCCTCGTACCTGAAAGCAGTATTTCTTCAGCATTAGCTACACTTCGCTAACGTAAAGCTAACGTTGCTCGTCAGCTGAGAGGAGCTAAAAATGAATACAAAAATGATTGACGCCCTCAAGGGAATAAGAACGCCTCTAGCGTTCCTCTCCTTGGTCGTACTTGCCGCTGAAGGAATATTACTTTACTTAATGAATAAGGTTGACGGGGCCAACACAACAATCCTTATTATAGGATGTATGTTATTGCCTTTCGCTTGCTTGTTGGTCCTATATCTTTTATACAAAAAAACGACAGAGCAAGTACCTAAATTGGTTGTGAAGGAAGACATACACCCGCCGTCCGGGAGGGTTTATGATCTTTTTGTATCGGTGCCCATGGCTGCATACGCGACAGAAGCCGAATTTCAAGCATCTCGAAGTGCAGTTTTTGATGTGATTCGCGGCACTAAAAAGCATTGCAAATTTAGTGATGTGTTCTATGCAGGATCGGAGATTGAAAGCCCTGAAGATTTTGAATCAGAGGATATGTCGGTCGTGGAGGACTATGACGCGTTGGCTAGAAGCAAATACTTTATGCTCATCTACCCTCAAAAGATCGTCACCAGCGCCTTGATTGAGCTTGGATGGGCCATGGCACATAGAAAACCAATCATAATATTCGTAAAAAATAGAGCGGACCTTCCTTTCCTTGCCAAGAACGCGGATGCAGTCTTTGCAAACCTTAGAATTTACGAATATAAAACCAGCTCAGACATCATAAATCGATTTTCCGCAAACGGATCAGAGATTTTTGAGCAGCTTATGAAAAGCACACCCAAACACTACTGGCAATAGAGCCATGTGGCATCTAAATATAGATGAGCATTTCATAAATAAAAGTTTTATTGAGACAGTAAGGAGCGGGACCAGAAGGTGCGCCAACCCGCAGCAGCAGGCTGCAACTGCCCATGTCCGCGATGGGTCGATTTCAGCCGGTCGCAGCAGGCAGCAACCGGCCCAGAGTGTGTAAAAACACCTCCGCGAACCCTTGCGATTTCTGTGGATTTCATCGCAGGGATCGCCCATGAAGCGCTTTATCCAAGGTGAACATCGAGGTCAAGGCACCTTACTTCCCGAGAGCCTCGACGACTACGTATGCGATACCTATCCGGTGCGCATAGTCGACGTCTTTGTCGACGAACTCGACCTGGTCAATCTGGGTTTTGAAAGTGCCTTTCCAACCGATACTGGCCGGCCTGCTTACCACCCTGCGATCCTGCTGAAGATCTACATCTACGGCTATCTCAACCGCATCCAGTCAAGCCGACGTTTGGAGCGAGAAGCCCAGCGCAATGTCGAATTGATGTGGCTGACCGGGCGTTTGATGCCGGATTTCAAGACCATCGCCAACTTCCGAAAAGACAACAGCAAGGCCATCCGAGGCGTCTGTCACCAGTTCGTTGTGCAGTGTCAGCAGTTGGGACTGTTCGGAGAAAATCTGGTCGCCATCGACGGCAGCAAATTCAAAGCAGTCACCAACCGCGACCGCAATTTCACTAGCGCCAAACTGAAGCGGCGAATGGAAGAAATTGAATCGAGCATCAACCGTTACCTGACGGCACTCGATGCTGCCGATCGGCAAGAACCAACAGCCTCTGAGTAGAGCGCCGTGCGGCGGGAAGAGAAAATCGCCATGCTGAAGACGCAAATGAAAGAGCTTCAAGCGATAGAAATCCAGCTCAACGAATCGCCGGATAAACAGGTCTCACTGACCGATCCAGACGCCCGCTCCATGATGACGCGTGGCACGGGAATCGTCGGCTACAACGTGCAAACAGTGGTCGATACCCAGAACCATTTGATCGTTGCTCATGAGGTCACCAACTTCGGTTCCGACCGCGATCAACTCAGCTCGATGGCGAAGCAAGCTCGCGATGCCATGGCGTCAGAAACGCTGGCGGTGGTAGCTGACCGAGGTTACTTCAAGAGTGAAGAAATCCTTGCCTGTCACGACGCGGGCATCACTGCCTACGTGCCAAAGCCGATGACTTCAAGCGCCAAGGCGGATGGTCGATTCAACAAAGATGCTTTCGTTTATGACGCGACGAAAAACGAATACATCTGTCCGGCGGGAGAGGCGCTGCCCTGGCGCTTCTCCAGTATTGAGAAAGGCATGAATATGCACTGTTATTGGAGTTCGAAATGCCAGGGCTGCGCGCTGAAAACGCGGTGCACGCCGAGCAGAAATCGTCGAGTAAGACGCTGGGAACATGAAGCGGTGCTGGAGGAAATGCAGCGTCGGTTGAACCATGCACCGGACATGATGCGAATCCGAAAAAGGACAGTTGAGCATCCCTTCGGGACGCTCATACAATGGATGGGCTCAACGCATTTCCTGACGCGCAAACTGGTCGGGGTAAGCGCGGAGATGAGTCTGAATGTACTCGCCTACAACATGAAGCGGGTTATGAACATCATCGGTACAGCAAGCTTGCTGAAGGCGATGGCGGCTTAAAGCCTCGGTTTTCTCTGCTCTAGAAGGCGCTAAACCGGTCCATAACCGCTTTGGAACGTCAGTAATGCTTATCACGGCAAACGCTTGGGCAATCGCATCGGCCATGAGCGCTTGGTTGACGCACTCAAGATACGGTTGACGCACTCAAGATACGAAAGCGTTTTTAAACACTCTGGGCCAGAAGCGGTCACCCACAACCACTTTTTGAGCAAATATCAGGATAATCCATCGCGATTGATGCGCGTGAAAGTATGACAGGCAGAGGAAAAGGCCATCCCCCACAGCCTGTCATATCTGTGCGCTTACTTAGATTTCGCTGGTGGATAGTTGCCGCGATCACCGCCGGACTTGTTGCCTGTGGTGCTTGGCAGATTAGGAACTACCGGACGAGGTGTGTGTTGGGGGCTCGGGCGGCTTGGGTTTTTCGGTTGTTTGCTCATAATCATCGTTTCCTAAATGAGTTGAATAGGGATTACTTGCAAGCACCTTCTACGCGGCAGGCGCAACTGGTCGGTGCATGGCACTTATGGTCGTCACCACAACGCATGGCCTGAGTCTCGTCACCGCCCCCCGGATACGCACCAAAGTGCTTTTCATACAGTGTGACTGTATGGGCAAAGGCATTCTTCAGCTCTTGGTAATCGTCCTGGCCGTAGATGCCGAAGTAGGGTTAATGGTCAATAAAGCGACCGAACACCTGCTGGCAGTCTTCGCGGTAGGCGCGGGTATCCAATATGTGGGCATGCCAGAGGGTATCCACCGTCTTGCTGGGCACCAGTGCAACCGATGGGTAGAGGCTCTTTAGTGTCAGAAAGCGGCGGTACTCCTCTTCGGCCATATCCCATTCAGCCGTTGACATTTCTGCCTCCGAGGATTCGGTGTACTTGTGCTTCAAACGCTTGAAATCCAGGTGGCTGACGCTCATGTCTAGGCCGTTTGCCGCCAGCAGTGGCTTGTTCAGCGATACGATTGCATTCATGTGTGTTTCTCCTGTGATTGAAGGTTGCAGGCCTTGATAGCTCGCCTTCGCTTCAGCTCACGCTCGAAACATTGACGGCTGACCAGCGCGCAAGGTGCGTAGCCGGTAGCTGTGATTTGATATAGCAAACGCCAGTCACTGCCGAGCTTGAAGCGCAGCAAACCTTCACGACAGCGCACGCGCTTGCCGCCCAAAGCGGTAAAGGGCGTTCCCGATAAAAGAGCTTGATCAATGCCCAGGGCTCTGGCCTGGTGACAGGCGCTGACCTGGTGTTGGCAGCAGGAGAGAATGGATTGAATGGTGTGCATGACTGGCTCCGTGTGTGGTGACGGAGCCAGTCTCGGTGTGTGGATTCCACAACCAATAGGTCAGCGAAGGAAATCCAACAAATCATCAAACTCCTTCGCGTCCTGGTATTCGCTGATAATGAGATCGCGGTATTTCAGTAGCAGGACATTATCTGTCACCACTCTACTGGCTCTCTCATAGGCCAGCCCCAGCTCACCGTCGAGGTAGTGCGCCATCATGCTGTCACCCACCGACAGCGCAGCTGTCTGGCTTGCCAGAGTTTTCAATAGATTACCTTGGTGTGGGCCAAGTCCCATTTGTGGCAATGCATCCGCAAATGGATTGGTCAGCTTTTCTTTGGAAAGATCTACATTGGCTAATCGATCAAGCAGAATGATCATCTCTTGGCGCAACAGCCCAAGACCTGCAACGGACTGGCGATCTAGGAATAGCTGCCTGGCCCAGTCCACATAAGCCTGTCGCTCCGAGCGATCCCTGATGAGCATGATCGCAATTTTTGGCACACCGAACAGGCCCTGCAATACGATTGCATTCCAGATCAACACCTCATCGGCAGGATTCAGGTACCAACGTTCACGACTACCTGTAGCGCCAGGCCCATCCGGTCTGCTGCGCTCCATCATTATTAGTGGTGGCAGTGTTTCTTTCAGCGCCCCGCGCCCCTTTATGGTCTTACTCGCCAATGCGTCAACCAGCGTATTAAGCGCGATTCTAAGAGCCCCGTACTGCTTTTGGGATAGAGGGGCCGATAGCGGCGGGCAAAGCAGTCGCTCCAGAACCTCTGTATGCTCAGGCCACTGGTTCAAATTAGAGCGCACAGGATTGATTCAACAATGTTTCTACTGCTGGCAGTTGCTCTGCGTCTTCTGAGTAGACTGCGATGCGTGCAGCTTGAGCGTACCAGTCGCTCTGAGCGCAGAGATCACTACTGCGTCGAAATTCATCGAGCACACCACGGCAGTAACCCGCGCGCAGTGCTCCAGAGGTTGACGTTGTAAGACCAGCAACGAGACGCTGCTCATCGCGCTTTGAATAGATCTTTAGCAGTTCCTGGCAACTGATGATCAGATGCTTTGCATCATCATTAGCTAAGGCATAAGAAGTAGTAGCGCTGCCGAGCAGCAGGGAAAGTGCAAGGTTCAAGGCTTTCAAACGGTGACTTCCTTTTCAGCTGTGGTGATCGCGGGTTCGACACGTAAAGTAGTGCTTGGCCGCGAGCTTTCAGAGGTTGCGGTAGGGGCCGCTAGATAAAGCGCCAGAAGGGTGAAACCCAATGCAGTAAGCTCCGTGACAGGGTCCGCAACAGTGCTCAACAGATCAACCGGAGTCCCCAGCTGTTGCTCAACACCAGTAGCAAAGCCGAAAATACTGAGCCCTACACACACCAGCCGCCCTTGAAAAGTCAGCAATCGGCTTATCCCTCTCCATAGACCAATGGCAAAGTGCCGACAGTAACGAATGTGCCGCCGAAGCAACAATGCGAAAAGCAGCATAAAGCCCCACTCAGCCCATGAGACGTCAGCTAGGCCCTCCCCATACTCGAAAATCTGTGGGGCTTGGCCTCCCAGCGATAGCAGGCCCAACAGCCAAATTAAGGCTTTGATTAGCCAGCCAAACAGCAAGCAAAGACCTTTAGTCAGGTTGCTATCAAGCTTCCCGGCCAGCGAGAGTTCAGGGGATTGCATTGGGACTCCTTGTCGGTGGATAAGCTTTGGGCAGCTATCAGTCAGGGTATTGCAGAGGAAGTCAGTCAAGCCTCGAGGCAATAGATCCCCCCCTGTACTTTATTCGATTTGTGCGGGAACGTCCTCAAAGGGTCGATGACTGCCTGTCGCCACCAGTCGCAATAGACAGCTCTCTGTCGATCATGTTGACAAAGCATGCTGGCAAAATCCGATGGAATCGGTGGTCAGAGCCATTGTAATCAATCGCATTTAATTCGAAAGATTCGCATCTATTTCCAAAACCTACAGCCGCCACCCACGAGTGCCGGGCCTGAAGCCGAGTGGTGCGGTTGTCGGAAGGGGCGCTGCGGCCAATGACTCAACGGGACGCAACTGGTGACTGACTGAATCGCCGCCACTTCCAGTGCTTCGCACTCGGCCAGGGGCGGCAACAGCCCTGGCAGGCGACTCGCCAGAAGCGTCTTGCCCGTTCCCGGAGGTCCGCTGAACAGCAGGTTATGCGCGCCGGCTGCAGCAATCAGCAACGCCCGTTTGGCGGCTTGCTGGCCCTGCACTTCGTTCAGGTCGGGGTAGGGTTTGCTGGCGTGGATCAATCCATCGGAGACATAGGGTTCTACCGGCGTGTGTCCATTGAAATGCGCCACGGCCTGCAGCAGATGATCCACTGCAATCACCTTCAACCCCGACGCCAGGCACGCCTCCTCGGCATTCGCGCTCGGCACCATCAACGAACGCCCGGCCTTGCGCGCAGCCAGTGCCGCCGGCAACACGCCCCGCACCGCACGCACTGCGCCTGACAGGGCCAGCTCACCCAGACATTCCACGTCATCGAGCGTCAACGTCGGCACCTGCACGCTGGCCGAAAGAATCCCCAGGGCAATCGCCAGATCGAACCGTCCGCCATCCTTGGGCAAATCCGCCGGTGCCAGATTCAAGGTGATGCGCCGCGCCGGAAACTGCAGCCCCGAATTGATGATCGCACTGCGCACCCGATCCTTGCTCTCCTTCACCGCCGCCTCAGGCAGGCCGACCATGGTCAGCGATGGCAAACCATTGGCCAGATGGACTTCGAC
>Ga0302167_10000394_pt1 | contig 21716 bp, 13 predicted proteins | sample I_Fen_N1_1_FD_193496 | JGI IMG/M metagenome (GOLD analysis project Ga0302167, IMG submission 193496) | Peat permafrost microbial communities from Stordalen Mire near Abisko, Sweden - I_Fen_N1_1 | ecosystem: Environmental > Terrestrial > Soil > Wetlands > Permafrost | place: Sweden: Abisko...
GTGGGGGGGGGTTTTAGAAATATTCATTTAGATAGTTTAGATATTGAAAACCATTTGTGTAAAAGGTATTTATCTATTATCATGTTATTAATCGTAGACATATTATTAATAGTTGTAATTATTATTATAGTATTAATGGTTTATTCTGGTTTTATATCCCTCACAGACAGGAAAGTGATGGCCTTAACGCAAAATAGAATAGGACCTGGTTTATTTTTATTTGGGATGTGTACCCCTATATTTGACGGGGTAAAATTGATACTTAAATTTGGGTTACTAGTATTAAATGTGGAGTTATTTTATCTATTTTTAATAACAGTATATAGTCTTTTATTCAATTACATTTTATATTTTATAATGCCTATATCCACATTAGTTTTGATTAATATGAATTATAATCATTTTATTTTACTTAGTATTCATAGTATGCTAGCTGTAGTTAATACTTTTTTAGTAGGTTGTTTCATTTTAAATACGTGTTTTATATATTTAGCAACTATGCGTACAATATTATTTTCCATAATTAGCGAATTTTGTTTAATTATTGTATTTCTATATATTACTAATTTAAATTTTATAGCCTTATTTAATTTCATAATGATGAACGTTTTTAATGCTATATTGTATAACATGTTAATACTTCCTATATTTGTAATATTACTGATAATTATTTGCATATACTTACAGAATTTGATAAACATATTTGAATTTGCGGAGGCAGAATCAGAGTTAGTTGCAGGTACAATCACAGAGTTTTCAGGCATATTTTTTTGTATATCATCGTTGATAGAAATATCACATATAATAATTAGTACTTACCTAGTAATTACATTACTATGTGGGGGATTCTTCATAAACTACAAAGTGATAGTATGTTTAATATTGCTATTTCTGATTCCTAAGCTGTTACTGTGTAGATTAAAGATTAATAATGCACTTCTTTTTTTAATTTTTTACGTATTAAATTACTTATTTATATATCTTTTAGTTCTAAATATTATTAAAATTGTGCAGATCACTAACTACTAATGCTATGTACAAGTTTACTACATACTTTTAGATGTTATTTTTGCATATTATTCATAATTTTAGGGATAACACCTTGTTCTTATGTAAGGCTTTTTTATTCTCCTTATGTGTCTTGTGCATTATCAAACACTTTACATATACTAATTTGCCTAATTCCAGTAATCGTAAACTGTACTGTTTATAATTAAATGACTTGCAAATTACATAATGCAAAGCCTAACTGGTTAATTATAATCCTTCACAATTGTTGTATATTCCTGGCTATTATATTATCATTATAGACACAGTTCATTTATTTTTTTTCTTATATTCTATATTTAAGTGCTTACAAGAATAAACGTTACTATATTAAGACTTACAAACATATTTATGCCTAAAAAGCTTTCAATACTGATTTTCTATTTTATATAAAATACAAATTAGATAAATAGTAAAGATTTAAATAAAGGACCCTTGTACGGTCTGTATTGCTATTACAATGTATTCCCCTAAGGTGTAAAAGTCTTTTCTTAGAACTTCGATAGTTAGATTATTACAAGTCAAATAATCGTATAGTTAGTCACTTATTACTATTATTGCTTTATAGTCCTCCATTACACAGGTTATTAAATGTTAGGCTACGTAAAAGGTACATTTCCGTAAAACGTAGTTTATTAAGCTACTATAAGGAGTATTCTAAATATTATATTAAAAATTAATTACTTTTTTATACTACTAATATATAATAACTTTAAATTTTTATTATCATTTTATTTTATTATATATAAATTAGATTAAAAATAGGATAAAAAAGACCTTAATACAGTTAAGAGGGGTATGAGGTAAAGCCTTAATATATCATATTATAGCAGTAAATACTAGGTAACTCCCCTTATTTGATATACTTATATTTAATCTTTCTTTTTTATGCTTAAAGGTATTTTGTGTTTATATGTAGATTATAAATAGACTAAATAATATACATAAAAGATAAATATTTTTATTTTTATAAAGCATTAAGGTAATAGATGAACTTTCTCGTCTATATAATATTAATATATGTGTAAAACATACCTGGTTATTACTATCTGTGGGACATAAATGTATATGAGAATTACGAGGAGTCATTCTAAAAAGTATTTTTATGGGCTTTTCGTAAATATTTGATATCTTTTAGATTATGTTTTCTTATAATTAATGTACGCACTTTCACCCCCCCCCCCCCGCTGTATATTATTTTAACGTAAAAGCAATGCATATGAAATGGAATTTAAGTACTTTTCATACGGGGGGGGGTATCATTGTGTTCTTTTAACATCTTTCCGATAATAATTAGTACGTAATCAATTTGTTATACTTTCTATTAGCTGTAAACTACTTGTGTACGTATAACGTGTTGCAGAAAATTTATAAATAAGGTATTATTTTTGTAAGGGAGTAACACACCAGAAAAAAAAATTTCATTACTTAAACGTCTATCAGCATTATACTCTTATGGCCTTAAACGATCATAAATATTTTACACGCTTTATTGATTTTAAATTTATTTATCTATATATCTATAAATATGTAATAATATTTTATTGACATAGAAGGTTTTCTATTATACTTATATTGCTTATTACATAATGTTTAGTATATTACTAAAATATAAGGGTTTTCCTATAAGTTTTACGTATTTAAGGCCACAATATATTTAATAATGCAAAGCATGTAGACGTGTATTTATAGGGAGCTATTTTTGGGGATTATTTGGGGGGCTTTTGTTTTTGCCCTTTTATTTTATTTTTGTTTTATTTAAACTTTAAATATGAAAGACGGGACCAGGCTTGATTTTGATTTGGGAAGAACGGAGCGTCCGTTTGGGAGATTTTGCCAGAGCTACTTTGTTAATTTTGTTTTCGGAGGAATTTTTTTTTTGAGGCGGCCGAGACCATTAGACTTGCTGGTTTTTTATTTATTTTGGTTGTTTTTGTTATTTGTCTTTTATTATTTTGCCCACTTTTAGAGCTTTTTAAACTCTTATTTTTATTAAGTTGATTTTAATTTTGATTTTGCGTATTTTTGTTTTTTGACTCCCAAATTTTTGTTTTTATATATTTTGTTTTTGTTTTGGGGTTTATTATTTTTTGCTTTTAGGAATATTGTGTAATGTGCAGATATTTAAGGCGAATACAGTTACTAAAAATATAGGAAATATCAATATTTTTATGTGTCAATTTGGTGTTTTTAAGTTGAGAAATTGTGGGGAAAAGGGGAGTTTGTTTTTGTTTTTTGGGGGGCAGTTTTTGAGAGGCAGAATTTGTGGGGGGAGTTGGGACTTTGTAATTTTTGTTTTTGGTATTTTTGTTTTTTGTTTTTTGTTTTGGGTTTGCGTTTGGGATTTTGGGGGGATTTTATTGTGATTTTGTTTTTATTTTTGTTTTTTTTGGTGGGGGGTATTTTAATGGTTGTTTGTTTTTTGTTTTTTGGAGGGGGGTTTTTATTGGGTTTTTTCGTTTGTAACTTTGTTTTTAACTTTTATTGCTTTTAGTGGTGGTATTCTACGTGTCCTACAAATTAAAAAGAATCATTAACACTAAAAATTATATAGCTTTTTAACACTATCTGGTGTAATTTTATTACTTAAATTCCCGTGTCCTAAATTATCTTATTTGTGTTGTATAATACGGTACTAGAAGATTACATATATTTAATATACGAAATAAGTAGTGCTTGTTGCTTAATTACCGAGTCCATTAGCTACCTTGCTATTATAATAAATATAGTAAATAATTTTATGTAAACAATACGTTTTGAATTTAGCCGGGTAAGTCTGTGGAATTATTATGTAGTAGATAATATTTGCAATGTTTGGATGTTTTTTCCTATTTCATGGTATAAAAGTACTGCCCCAGTATCTATAAAAAGTATAAATAATACGATTGCTGTATTCTGCATGATAAATACTACTATTCTAAATATATTTTGTAAAAGCAGAAGATTAATTAAAAGTTTCGCAATTGTAAATTATCTTATATATACTATTATAGTATACTAAAAGTGTCAATTCTTTAAAAGCTTATAAAAGTACAGATTATAAATACACTTATAAAAGAGGTTTATTCTAATCATATATTTTGTAAGTCTCGAAATCTTCTTGTTGTGTGCCACGCAGGTATGTTCTCTATAAAGTATTATGTCATTAGATTTACACATAGTTTATAAATATGAGTAATTGTACTAATATAATTGGGGCTGTATTTTTGTTGTTGGGTATTTTGTTTATTTTGTTTTTGTATTTTTGTGGATTTTTGAGTGTTGAGTTAGGATGGGGGGGTTTTTGTTTTTTGTTGTTGTTTTAGGGTTTTGGATTGAGTTTTAGGGGAGGGGGAGTTTGTTTTTGTTTAATTGATTTTTGTGAGGGAGTTTTTGGGTTTTGTTTTGGGGGTTTGGGATTTTTTTGTTTTTATTTTTTTGGTATTTTGCTTTTACTTTTGGTGGAGGAACTTTTTGGAGTTTTTTTGTGATTTTTTGTTTTTTGTTGGGGGATAGAGACACTTGGGTTTTTTTTTGATTTTTTGTTTAGGGGGATTAGGACCTTTATTAATTTTTCGGGGGGATGTTACGTTTTTGTTTGTGGGATGGGGAGCAATGTTTTTTTTGTTTGTTTGCTGGGGGATAAAGACGTGGGTAATTGAATACTATTGATACTTCATGTGCATTACCGTACTATATAACAATGTAGAATAATATAAAAATTTATTTATTTATTTTTAGATACGGAAAGTTTTATATATCGACAAAAATACGTAAACTTGGTGAATACTATAAGATTGAGAAACTTCAATAAAGTATAAACGTATATAAAATTAATATAATATTGTTTACGTAGTCTAATATATTAATATCAAATCGAATATAACTATTATTTCATTTAGTTTGATAATAGTTTAATGCAAAGTACATAATTAAAGACGACACAAATAGTGTAAGAACTACAAAGCATAATAGGAGTAGTAAATAATTGGATATAAATATTATTGCAAAAAAGTTCAGTAATTCTACGTAAAATAATAGAAAAAGTGGAAAATCTATGTTATTTAAAAGTAAAAATATGAATAGAAAGGAGTTTAAATTGAAATTATAGCAAGCTGATATCAAAAATATATGTTTGTTATTAAAGTTTTCATATGCAAAACTTATGCATAAGAAAAAACTGCTAGAAGATATAATATGTCCTAAATTCGACAAGATAAACAGCATTACAAGTAAATGATTATTATATCAAATGAAAAGCAATGTGACATTGACATGTAAAACACTTCAAATACCTATAATTTTTTTATAATCAGTGACTAACAATAAATTTACTATACAGGCAATAAGGCCTATGATTACAAATATGGTTAATATATTAGATAAAATATGAGTTACATACATTAACATAGTTAATAAGAATTTTAAAATTCCTGAAAAGCCAGATTTTAATATAATCCCTGCTAGTAATGTACTGACTTCCGAAGAAACTTCCACATGTACTGCAAGTAATCAAAAGTAAAATGGATATATAGGGAACTTTATGCCAAAAATTATGTAGATTATAAATCATACGAGAATCGTAGTAGTGGTACTATTCATTAGTAAAGCATTTGAAAACAGAAGATTCCCAGAAATGTTTATATTTAAAAATAAAATTATTAATATTAAAAAACATAAAATACCACTTAAAATAGTAAATGTTATAAGATAATATATGGCAATAATAAAACGATTATTAAATATAAAGTACATACTTACCGATAATATTAAAAATAACATTAATTCGAAGGCTACGACAAAAAGCAGGCAATCTTCACTAAGAAATAAAAAAAAAAGTATAGTGTACAATAAAAAGTAAATTTTTAAGATTATAAGCAATTTTAGCTTACTATATAAAATTTTACTGCTATAGTAGTATACTTGCAGCAATATAATATACATAAATAGTAAAAATCATATGTAAATCGTATTAAAATTAAGTATAGAATGATAATGTTGGAGACTTACGATTACATAGTAATTATAATTACTGTAGTTTATTAAAATTTTTATTATAACAAAATAAAAGTAAAATATAAAGTATAAAAGTACCATATAAATAGATTACAAGTTTACAATTTATGTGTGCGGATAGTTTTTGGTTTATTTTAATTTTTTTTGGGGGTTTATTTTAGTTTTTGGGGATTTTTGTTTTTTCTTTTGTTTTTTTTGGGTGGCGGTGGGAGAGGGCTTGATTTTGTTTGTGTTTTTGAGGAGTTATTATTTTATTTTATTTTTGGTTTTTGGTTTATTTTTGTTTTTGATATTTTATTGATTTTCGGGGGGATTTGGGGGGAGGGCGAGGTGGTCTTTATTTTGTTTTGGTTAATTTTTAAGAGAATAATTTAATTTTAATTTAATGATTTTTTAACTCTGTAAAAAGTATTATCGGATTTTAAAAATATATTGTTTAATTTATATAATAATGCAATGTATACATATTAAGGGCAGTTAGGTGTACGGGGTGTGTTTTTACTAATCACTATAATATATATAAGCACCGGGTTTGTTAAAGCGATTGATATGGTAACAGAGGGATGAGTGGTTTAAGATGATGTAGCGTACTAGCTACATACTACAGGGCTAGTAGTCTATGCTATATAAAAATTGTGAACTACTAAATGTAAGGATTTAAAGGATACTTGCGGTTACCCATGTAAATATAAATTGTAAGATACAACGTTATATTACATAATGTTATTTATTTTTATAGGGGACTTAATATTTACTAGATTGTTATTAACTGTATTTTTCATTGTGTGATCTCGTATTACTATGTTACTACATTGAAATTCTGTGTATTTAATACTAGACATATATAACATTTTATTAATAAATTTGTACGTATATATATTGTTGTATTACACTTTAATATTATGATTTATTTTATTTAATTTAGGTAGTTTAATTTTGTTCTATGAAATATCGTTTTTGAATGTTTTTATATTAGCTATTCTATTAATATCTATTTTTTTCACATATGTGTTTAATTTTATATCTGCTTTTTATTATTACACATTTGCTCATTTACTTTGTGGTGATCGTTTTATGGATGTATTAATTATAAGGTTTTTATTATGTATATTAGAATGTTTTTCTTTGTTATGTAGATGCGCAGCATTGTTTTTACGATTATTTTGTAATTTATTAGCCTCTCATTTTTTACTTACTTTATTTCTAGATTTCATATATTTTTTTTTATGTTTTATGTGGTTTAGCAATTGTTACTGATTTAGTACATTTTTAAATATATTCATTTTATGTATAACTTTAGGAATTATAGTAGTGTTTTACAGTTTTTTAATAGTTTTAGATTGTTTTTCTGCAATATTACAAATATATATCTTAATAAGTATGTTACATTTAGGTGTTTCTGACTGAGCTGTTTTCAAAACTCTATAATCATATTATTTTTATCATATTTTGTCAGTTATAAGGATTTTTAAAAATGTATTATAAATATATGTAGTTATTTAAAATACTGAAGGATTAATTTTTGTTTTTGGGTTTTGGGTTTTTTTTGTTTTTCTATTTTGTTGGGGAGGGGGTTTTGTTTTTTTTGTGGGGAGTTTTAGATTTTGTTTTTGTTTGTGAGGGAGGGAAGAGGGGTTGATTTTCTGGCGTTTTTTATTAAATTTAATTTTATGAAAATTTTTTTGGTGTATAGTTTAACAACATTAAAATTACGTTTCGTAAAACGAATACATATTAGGAATTATTATATTTATTTTAATAAAGGCTTTATCTATAAATTGTATTATAACAGTATATCTCCTTGTAGTTATAAGTATTGATACTAAAAAACTATGTAATGGAAGATTATTAGTATAAGGGAGAGGGCCTCAAATTTTGATAGTTTCACATAAAATGATCTATTTTTAACACCTCGTGGTAAAACACTATAAATAATATGTTTAACAAAATCAATATTGTATAAATGATATTAAATGCTTATAAAATGTAGGGTAGATACATATATGGTATGTGTAAATATCATATGCTCTTTATTTGTATTATTTATGTAATCTTATTTAATTTCATAATATATACTATAATGTATATTAAATTTTAATAGGATTATACTTACACTACTTTCTATAATATAAATAAAATAGTTTTTAAAATTAATAGTATGATATTTTTGGACGGCATTTCATAATATAGACTTGGTTTTGGATTTTTCTATAGCTGTGATGTGTGGGTTTGTAGGTTACATATATTCCTTATTTATTCGCCTTGAATTAACTACTTGCGGGTGTGGGGTGCTGTTCGGAGATTACCAGTTTTACAACGTAATAATAACCTCTCATGGATTAGTAATGATTTTTGCATTTATAATGCCTGTACTTTTGGGTGGTTTTGCTAATTATTTTGCTCCTGTAATGTGTGGATTTCCAGATATGATATTTCCTAGACTAAACAATATTAGTTTTTGGCTGTACTTCTTAGGTGTAGTATTTTTACTATGTGGCTTTATATCAGAAGAAGGTATGGGTATAGGTTGAACCATGTACCCTACACTGATTTGTTATGACTTTCATTCTACTATAGCGTGTGACTTTACTATATTTTCTGTACATCTGCTTGGTGTTTCCAGCATATTGAATTCTCTGAATATTGTGGGCACTTTATTCGTGTGTAGAAAGAAGTTTTTCAGTTTCATATTCTGACTTCTGTTTGTTTGGGGATTAATTTTAACATCTATTTTACTGATTTTAACTTTGCCTATTTTAGCAGGGGGGGTTACCATGATATTATTGGACCGTAATTTTAATACCTCATTTTTCGATGTTATTGGTGGGGGAGATTTAGTATTATTTCAGCATTTATTCTGATTTTTTGGTCACCCAGAGGTGTATATAATAATATTACCTGTGTTCGGATTAATATCTACCCTTGTAGATATAATAGGATTTCGATGTGTATTCTCGTGTTTGGCTATGATCTACTCTATGTTATGTATTGCTATAATCGGTTTTTTCGTGTGGGCTCATCATATGTTTGTAATAGGTATGGATATAGATTCTCGTTCCTACTTTGGTAGTCTGACGATTCTAATCGGATTACCTACATGTATAAAGTTATTTAATTGATTATATAGTTTTTTATTCTACGACTTAATAAACGTATTAGAGTGCTACTTTATATATTTATTTATTCTACTATTTTTATTTGGAGGTGTTACCGGTTTACTGTTGGCTAATGTAGGGTTAGATGTTTTATTGCATGATACATATTTCGTCATTGCCCATTTTCATTATGTATTATCCCTAGGGGCTGTTTTTGGAGCGTTTGGAGGATTCTTTCATTTTTGCATTAAATGATTACCTACTGAACTATATATGTTTTACACATTATATTTACTACTACTGTTATTTACAGGGTCAAACTTAGTATTTGCCCCCTTACATAGTTTAGGGTTGTATGCATTTCCTAGACGTGTTTCCGAACCACTATTTATTTATTTTATTTTTATTTTATTTTTGTTTTATATTTTTTGAGGGATTTATTGTTTTGGGTGGTTTTGGGTTTTGATTTTTTGTGTGTTTAAGAGAATTTGTTTTTATTTTATTTTTTGTTTTTTGTTTTGTTTTTGGGGTTTTTATTTGTTTTTTGTTTTTTTTGGGCCTTAAATTGTTGGGAATTTGGGTTTTTTGTTGATATTTTTTTCTTTATTTTATTTTTGTTTTTATTTTATGAATTTTTATTGGTTTTTGTTTGGTGGGGATTGGTGTTGCGTTTGTTTTATTTAAGTCTTTGCGTAGTATAATGTCCAAAAATTTAACTAGCATTTTAGTTTTTATAATTATGCATAAAATAATTTATATTAATGGAATAAAAATGCATTTTAATTAATGAAGGGTATATAAGCTTTTAAATTAGAACTACATTATATAAAAAGTAAGTATTTATATGTTAAGTACAGATTTTAGAAAATTAAAGAGCGATAAAAGAAGTTATTTAACTATAAATTAAAGTAATATTAAAAGGTTAGGTAAGCGACGTTTAGGAGAGGAATTTGTTTGTTTTGCTTTTATTATCAGGTGATTTATTTCGTTTATATGGGGTAGGTTTTAGTTTAGGTTTTATAATAGCCTTCCAAATTATAGTAGGAATTATGTTGTCTTGACTTTTTTTTAGCTGTTTTATTAGCATGAATTGAATATTTGTGTTATTTATAATGCTAGATTTTGATTTAGGATTTGTACTGAGAAGTTTGCATATAGTATTTACGTCTTTAATCTACTTACTACTATATATTCACCTATTTAAAGCTATCTTTTTGTGCCTGTTGTTTGATTCCAGTCTTTTAGTATGATCAGTAGGATTCATTATATTTATATTTATCGTATTAATTGCTTTCATAGGTTACATATTACCTGCAACGTCTATGTCCTACTGGGGACTTACAGTACTTAGCAATGTTTTAGCTACAGTTCCTGTAATTGGGATTTGGTTATGTTACTGAGTGTGAGGATCAGAGTATATCTCGGATTTTACCCTGTTAAAAATGCATTCCTTACATGTGTTTCTACCATTTGTACTGCTGTTTGTAGTAGTATTTCACCTATTTTGTATTCATTATTTTTTATCTTCAGATGGTTTATATGATAGATTTTCGTTTTACTATGAACGTTTTTTTGTTTTATTATATTAGAGATACATTACTATTTCTAAATATTATAAGCGTCGTAGTTTACTTTGTGTGTATTAACTGATATTTTGTATTTCATGAAGAGTCTTGGATAATTGTAGATGTTCTAAAGACGTCCGATAAAATTCTGCCCTGTTTTAATTTGAACTTTTAGTGAATTTAACGCTCTATTTTTGTATTTATTTATATTTAGTTTTTGTGAAGTGTGTTTTTTTGGGCTTTGGTTTTGGAATTTTGGAGAGAGTCTTTGAGCCTTTCTAGTTTTGTATTTTTAGTTTATTTTTGACTATTTTTATTTTTGTTTTTAATTTATTTTTGTTTTTGATTTTTTGTTTTTATTTTGGGTACGTTATATTTGGGAGCCCATTATTTTTGTATTTAGGATTTTATTTTACATTAGGGAGGGGGGTTTGAGATTAGATTAAAAATTATCATTATAATATGGGTATAAAACCAGTACTTTACGTTATGAATTATTTATATTTAAAAATAATATGTTAATTCCTATATAAAAATTATGTTTCTATTTAGAATAATTAATTTGAATGTTAGTGGTGTGTTTGTTTATTTATCTTATTCTGCTTTATTTTTTATATATTTCGTATTCTGTTTATTTATTTTTTTCGGAGTGTCCTTATGAACGTTTACGTTTGATGTATTAAGTTTACTGCTAATTATTTTTATATTAATATTTGCACTTAGTTTTTTATTTATAGATATTTTGGTAGATACTTTATATGGTATTAATGAAGTTACCACATTATATAGGGCAATACAATATTGCTTTTTATGATTTATTTTAAGTGAGGCTGCCCTATTTCTATCTTTTTTCTGGGCAGCATTTACATTAAACTTACTAGTTACCTTAGAATTTAGTACAATATCCACGGTTTTACCTGTAATGTTTACAAACAGCATAGTATCTGCAGGATTTATATTTTACTGATTTTACTTAGACCTGTTTAATATTGTGGTAAACACGTTTTTTCTGTTTTTCTCAGGAGTTTTCTGCAACAGTTTTTACGTATTTATTACGTACAAAAGCATTCATTGTAGTATAATTTTATGCTTTGCTAGTTTAATATTAGGTTTTTTATTCATTTGAAATCAGTTGTGAGAATTCTCCCTGCTTACGTTCACTGCAAGTACAAATTCATTTTGTAGTACTTTGTTCAGTATAGACCTTTTACATTTTAGTCATGTATCTTTAGGTGTACTATTTTTATTTATAAGTATTGTAAAATTGACAAACTATCAATTATCACATTTTAAACTGGTATTTTTCACATGTATTATTTTATATTGACATTTTGTAGACTTTGTTTGATTTTTATTGTTAAGGTTTTTATATTTTAATATGTTATGTACATTATTTATATTATAGAAAATGCCTTATGAATAGTACTATATATAACTTATAATATACACATGCATTAAGTACCAAAAAATAGTACACTAAATAAATAAAAAATGTTATTGTTTATTACATTTACAGTAATTATAATGGTGATAGTGTATTTTTACCTTTTAGATACCTATAATGTGTCCTTAATGTGGGATGTACTATTATTACTATATATTGTGTATTATAGTTACAATATACTATACTTACAAGGATGTTTAGTCTTTCTGCTACTAATTTTTTTAATATTATATAAAGCTTTTCATAGTTTAGATCTACTCAATATATGTATTTTATTGGCTTTAAAATGTATTTTCATATTAATATTATTGAAAACGTACAATATATATATAATTGTATTTATTTTGGAAATAATAAATATATTAACTTTATTTTTGTTATTTTCTAGTATATTATTATACCGTATTTTAATAATATGATATTTACATATGATAAATTCGATAATATTTATAACACTTATTTTAGTAACGTATTACTTATTTATACTAAAAATTAATTTTGTATTTAATTTCTTTGAATATACATTATTTATAGATTACTTTTATGTTATAGGTTTTATATTTTGTACATTATATATACTAAAATTTTATGTATTTACAGTGTTTTTATTCTTTGAAACTGTATATATAAGATTGTCTATATTTAAATATATATATATGTTAACTGTTTATATATATATATTAATTGTTGTATTTACACATGTTATATACTGAAATGTTATGTATTTCATCATAAAATTCATATTTTTCCATTTTATAATTGCTGGTGTAATATTGATTGATACTCAATTTTTATTAAACATATATTTTCTTATAAGTAATATAAACATGTTATACTATGTATTTATACTTATTTATATTAAAAATTACATACTGAATTTAATATGCTTATACCATATTATTTATACAATTTGTATAACAATTTTTTGTACTATTTATAATTTATTTTTAACCTTTAATATATATAATATAAATGTTTTAAATACTAATATACAGTATAATTTTGTTTACATTAATTTTTATACAGATTACATAATAAATTTTTTTTATATTGGCGTTATAGTATGCTTAGGGGGGCTGCCTGTGGGCCTAACATTTTTTATAAAATTAATACTGATTATAAGTGCCATATCGAGTATACAAAATATTATATTATTATTATTATTTTTAACGTTTATAAATATTTATTTTAGTTACTATAAAATTATATACTTATTTTATATAAATATATATAGTAAGTTTAATGTATACAATTTTTACAGAATACAAGCACAAGGAGTATTGCACTTATATGTTTTGTTAATTATAATATTAAATTTAGATATGTCTTTATTCTTAGACTTACTTATAATTTAAAAGGTTGCAATTCTATATTATGTATCGTACGCTTTTTAAACGTTAAATATATTACGTAAAATTAATAAAATAAAAAATTGTTGTATGTTATTGTTAAGTAATTGTTTAATCTTATTAATTGCAGATACATTTATTATTCTTACATGTTTTTCTATATTCGTATGTATATGAATGGTTTTACTATTCATACTATTAACGTTATGTTTGATACACGTACAAGACACTTATGTGCATTTAGATTTTATTGCGGCTAAATATTTAGACATTTATTGGTTTTTTACAGGTATTTTTTTTTTGACAAGTTTACTTATAAGACTATGTCTACTACTATATTTCAGTTGAGCAAGTACGTTACATTTTGATTTATGTAAAATTATAGGTTACCAGTGATATTGGGTATTTTTCATATTCAAAGATTCCGTTATTTTCAGTAATTTAATAACAGAGTCAGATTACTTTATAGGAGACTTACGATTGCTGCAATGTAATAACGCATTTCAATTATTAACATTTGTGATATACAAATTATGATTAACATCAGTAGATGTAATACATTCATTTACAATAAGCTCTTTAGGATTAAAAGTGGATTGCATACCTGGTAGATGCAATGAACTAATAATGTTATCTAATAAAAGTGGTATGTTCTATGGAAGTTGTTCTGAACTTTGTGGAGTTTTACATGGTTTTATGCCAATAACTATAGAATTTTTATAATTAATTCTATTTAATAATTTAAAGCATCTCTTTTATTTTTATTAATTGTAATTATTTTTATTATCTTTTTATATTTAAAAATATTAATTTCAAAAATTATAAATAAGTATACTACATTTATAAAATATAAATAATGTTTATAGTTTACTTATATATTAGATTTTATTGTTATTGCTTGTGAGTTATTTATGAAATATTAAAAATGAATTGTAATATATATTAAAACACTATTAAATCTTTTAATTATTTGTTTAAATTTTCTGTGCCAGTCGTAACGGTTATACTTAATCATTTTAATATTATATAGGTTTATATTTTGTATATTTATGTTTAAACAAATTATTTGTATTATTTTATTATAATTTTTACAGTTATTTAATAATATATATTTAAAATTCATAATTTTTTATGTAAGTATTTAGTTTTTATTTAATTTATATTTTTTTATTTTAATTTATTATAATCCCTACAAATTTATTTGTAAAAATGTGTAAATTAATAATATATAATTAATAAAATTTTATAATAATGTTTTTATTACAAATTAATATATTTATAATTTACATACTTATTTCATATACAGTATATTTTTAATAGGTATTGTTGTCCACAAGGGTTTAAAAAATATAATGTGTAATTATTAAATTATAAATAATTATTATTTTTAATTATAGGTAATTGATTTAGGCTTTTGTATTGATTATACCATTAAATTTAAATATAAAAAAATAAAAATTATAAATATTAAAACTATTAAAATGTTTCTATAAACTATAAAATAAAAATATAATAATATAAAATTAAAGACTATAAACTATACATACAATAATAAATAAGAAAATCTTTAAAAATGATGTCCCTAAAAATTATATGATATTAATAAACATTTAAATATGTAATAAAATTATATGATCAAACTGTAATTTTGGAGTATTATTTACATATATCTATAGTAAAAAAATGCATAAGAATAAAAAATAATTATAAGAACTTTTTAAAATTTTATACATTTTTATTTACTGTTTCAATATTTATAATAAAAATAAAAAAGAAGCTATATGTTTACCATAATTAGATATTTTTAATAAATATTAAACATTTAAAAATAATAGTTAGTAATTTATGTTTTATATTTTATAACTTTATATAACATGTAAAAATTTTATTAAATTAACTATTAATATTATACATTAAAACTATATTTTCTTGAAAATTATGTATATTTTATAAATATTTAATTTTTAAAATGTAAAATTATAAAAATTATAGTTATTATATTAAAAATTTATAAAACATAAAAATTGTTAATATTAGGCTTACTAATTACACCTTTAAATAAAAAATAGTTTAAGATTAAACAATATAATTTAAAAATTGTACTAAATTTATTATACGTCAAAACGCTTAATTTATACAATTCTCATTATAATAACTAAAAATTTTTATTAACTTCAATTAAATATAATAATAAAATTATATAATATTGTTTATATTTATTATAAATATTGTGACTAGTATATTATTAGTAATTACTTGAGTAAAATTTTAAAACTTAATATTTTCTAATCTAGTAATATTCACTAACTTTAAATTCTTATCATGTAGTCTAAAAATTTGTTAGCTAATTACTAAATTGTTCCATAAATAATTACAAAATTAAACTATTATAAGAAATATATAATTATAATTAATGATTTAATATTATACAGCCCTAAAATACAGGGCAAGTCCTTTCCTACTTTTCATATAATATATAACCATTAAAATAAATAATTGTATGTTTGGTTGGGATCACATATTATCTTTATATAATTTTATATAATTAAAAATAAAAATTATTTAAATATGTTATAAATAATATTAAAATAAATTAAACCATACAATATATTAGTAAGAACTTTAATATTCGTAATAGTTTAAGTTTCGGCAAGGTTAACAAGCATTTTTAAAACATGTGTTCCTTCGTCTACTTATATTAATAAATATTAAAATTTAAATAACAGTTGTTCACTGTATTCTAATATTCGTTAGTTGGGTTAAAATCGTTGTAAAGCAGATTTTTTAATATGTTTTTATTAAAATCTTATAATATTAATAATAGTACGCAAGGACCTTTTTGAATTTTAAATAAACTAAAAAATACATTAATAATAAAAAATCACAAAAATAAAACTAACTTGTACAAGCATAATGTATCTTCCCTATGATTAGAATAGGTCATTACTACAGAAAACGTAATACTTAAGATTTTTAGCGGTCTACTGACCCGAAAACAACATCCATGTTACCTAAAATAGCTACTAAGTCATGAAGCAGGAAACCTCTTATAAAAATATCGAGTAACAGTAAATGCAAAAAATCTGCACAACGTATACGCACGCGAGAACAATTACAATAAAAAAATAATAAATAAAGAGCATACTCCCCCTTTGGATGTTCTACAGCTGCGAATGTTATACCTGGTGTACAAGATAATCATACACTGTAAAAAAGCATAATTATAGTTTCAATATTTATGTCTACATACAAATAGTCAAACGTAATCAAAAAACCGAATGTAAAAAATACACCAAAAAATAATTGTTTTACAATTAATAAACTCATACGCATTTCGAATAATCTAATGTAGAAACGATCAAAAGAGTCTCCTGTATAGCAAAAACAGTAATCATACTGTAAAAGAAAATATAATTCGTAAGAACTGTACAGTCTGCAATCTCATAACATACCTAAAGATCTAGACATAGTCCCACTACAAGACAAAAACATGAGATCATATAAGTCTAAAATGGATAATCCTCGGAGTCTCAAATAAAAATTGCGATTGTTTATTAATAATAAATCATATATATCAATAAGAAAAAGGCATGATGATAAGCAGGCAAACAAAAAATCGATAAAACCGTACACAAAATCGTCTAGTAGCCCTAATAAAACCATAAATGCTAAATGCATGCGACACCCACAGCAGAGATCATAGAATACACATATTTTATCACGTTCCTCAAATGCTCATAACATGGGACTCATACAGCCTAGGTCCATTGTAGCTGCTGATATTATTAATAAGCCATTAAAACAACGGGTAAATTCTATTATAATCATACGAATAAAAGAGACTCGTAAAGCAAGACAACAACGAAGTAAATTCTCAAATGCTAAAGACAATAAATGTTCATTACATACCACACTAACGTAATCTAAACGGTCAAAATAAGGTAGTATTTGCTCTACTGTCTTGAATTCTGATAGTTTTTCGACTCCTCTATGTAAAAAGCCTATATTAATATCTAACAACAATATATATTCCCCTACAAAGTATAGTAAACAGCATAATACACCATGTGCTGCAGGATGTTGAGGACCAAACGTAAAACGAAATAAATTTTGAAGTATTATATTAAATGTAAAAATGAACATTATAAAAATATTAATAAACTTAATATATATAATATTCATTGAGTTTTTGGTATTTTTGAGGTTTTTTTGGTTTTTTGGTTTTTTGGTTTTTTCTGGTTTTTATATTTTTGGTTTTTTGGTTTTTTGGTTTTTTGGTTTTTTTTGTTTTTTTATGATTTTTGTTTTTGGGTGGTAAGGGGGAGAATTATGATTTTGCGAATTTTTTTTTATAGATTATTTATTACTTATAGTGGCTTTTAAGTGTGATGCTACTTATTTGTTAATTTTATTTTGTATAAATATAACATTTTGTTTTGTGATTTTTTATGCTATGTATTATTTATTTTTTGATCATTTATTAATAAGATTTATAATAATTTTAACTATTTTTGTTACCTGAATGAATATGTTTTTACTATCGTATGACTTTCTAACAGCGTATATTGCGTGGGAGTTTATTGGCCTATTTTCTTTTTTTTTAATTTCATATTTTTGATTTAGGTACTATGCCTTAAAATGTGGTTTTAAAGCATTTTTAATAGGTAAAATTGGTGATTTAGCTTTATTTATAGCGTTTATATTAGTTTACAAACATTCTGGTTTTCTACTGTTAAGTTTTTTTTACATAAATAATTTGCACGACTATTATTTTATAGTGTATTTAATAATTACAGTAACCATATGTGCGTCCACGAAATCTACACAGTTTGGTTTACATATTTGATTACCAGATGCTATGGAAGGGCCTATTCCTGTATCCGCATTAATTCATGCAGCAACATTAGTAGTATGTGGAATTCTACTAACTAGTTTTTTAATAACATGTTTTGAATTTTGGTTATCAAATCTATATTTTATTGTTTTTTGAGCACTAGGTCTACTATTATTAAATGCTGTGTCTACTCTTAACAACTTTGATGTCAAACTTTTTTGAGGCTTTTATTTTTATTTGACCTTTTTATTTTTTTATTTTACTTTTATTTTTATTTTTATTTTTATTTATTTTGGCTATGCTGAAATGATGAGGGTAATTTGACCTATTATTGATTTTCTATTTTATAGTTTTCAACATATCTAGATTTTGGAAGAGCAGTGGCTAGTTGTATACGGGATCTTTTTGGGGGGAAGTCTTGAGGGGCATTATATTTACGCATGTTTTTATTATTTTTGTGTGTATTTTTATTTAAATTTTTGTTTTTGATTTAAATGTGTTTTAAGGTGAGTTTTTAGTTGGATATTTGGGGGGTATTCTTTTTTTGGGTTATTTTTAATTTTATTTTTAGATTTAGTTTATATTTGAGTTGTGGAAAGTGGAGTTTAGTTTTGTTTTTGTAATTTTTATTTTTGTTTTTGGGAAATTTTTGTTTTTTTGTTTTTGTTTTTGGTTTTTGGGATGTTTTTTGTTTTTATTTTTGGGGGGGTTGGTTTTTTGTTTTATTTATTTATGTTTTATTTTTGTTTTTGTTTTTGGTTTTTGGGATGTAGTCGTGGGGGAAAGAGAGGGGTTTGAAGAAGTTTTGGTTTTTTGTTCTTTTTGTTTTTTGGGGGGAGGGGGTTTAATTGGGGGAAACGAAACGTAACTTATGATTTTAGTTTTTTTATTTTTGATTTAAGTGGCTTCTTATTTATGTACAAACTATACATGTATTAAGTGAATTTGTACACCTTTTTGCACATCATTTAGCACGTGTAAGAAAGGGCTAAGTGTATCTATTTAAACATATGATTGGTTGTTTTAATATATCTTTATTTGCTTATTTTGATATTCATAGAATTTTTGATTTGATGTCTTATAGAGTGTGAGATTTTGTAATGTGATGATTCGATTTAGATTTCCTTCTATTCGACTTTAATTTTGATTTTATCATGTGCTTATCCTTCATTTTTTTATTCTTAATACATTTTTTTTTAAAATTAGTGTTTTCTTTTATCATTAATTATATATTATTAAACAATATAATCCACGCTTTAAATTATAGAATACTACTATGTACCAATAGTATAAGTTTTATTACTTTTTTTTTCAGTATGGGAATACATATATGCATTGCTGTAATAGAACTATTTATAACACTGCATACAATATGTTTTCAAGATTTTACAGGTTTTTTTGAATTTTTAAGTATACATAATAAGATCTATAAAAGATTAAACATTAATAGTACTTATATGTACATTATGTTTTACTACAGTCTAAATATACTGAACTTTCTATGTGTAGTAACATTGCGCTTTTTTTTTTCTTATACATATAATACAATTAATTATACAGACTACAATGTAAATATCAAGTCTTTAGAAATACGTATTAAAGATTTAAGTACTTTATGAATTGCACAGGGTTCCTATATAAAAGCAGATTTTTTAAATTTTTATTTCTACATTCACAAAATTAATATAAACGTACTTATAATATTTACATTAATTATACTATTTTATAATTTTACAGTGTTTTACGTATTAAACAAACAGGAAGTAAAAGTACTATTCCTTAAGAACAGTAAATATTTACACATTTTAAGTATTAAATTTACATTGCATAGTGGTAGACATAGTTTACATAACATTACATATGTACATCTGTTTATGTATATTATATTTATAATTAATTATTTTAGTATGATTGTAAAAGATTTTAATTATATTAACTTTATATTATTGCCATATCTGGTAATGTACTTATTTAGCCATTACATTATAGATTTTAATAGTAATGTTAAAAAATGGTATAAAAAACAGTTACAATTTATCACAAATTTTTAAAATAAACTTCGTTATATTACATTCAGTAGCATATTACAAATAAATTTATAGGTTTATTTTAAATACTTAAACATATAATAATAAGTAAAACACGTGCATAATTTATTATAAGTAAAAAGTATATGGTAACTGGGTATTGACTTTTTGGGGAGTATTAATGGCCTTCGGCCAGCCTTTGTTTTTGTTTAATCTTTTTGATTTTGTTTTTTGGTTTTTGGCTTTAAATAGAATTGTTTTTGTAGTGCTTTCTTTTTTTGTTTTGTGTTGGGTTTTTAATTTTGTTTAAATTAAGAAGTTTTTTGGGGGATTAGAACTTTTTTCTTCTTTTTTGTTTTTGGTTTTTATTTTTGAAACACGATTTTATAATTTCTGTTTTATTTTATTAATTTATTTATCAAACAATATTGTTTATGTAATATAATTCATATATAAAAATTAATAATTGAAATAAATTTATAATACCATAATTTAAGATTTATAAATAGATAAAAGTATTTAAAATTTAGATAATTTTACAATTAATATAATTTATGTCTATACTATAGTAAAAGGCTGTATTAAACCACTAAATTTAAAAAGTGCTTATTTCCGCATAACGTTCTATACTATATTAATAAAAATTGGCGTAGTTCGTTTACTATATGTACAATTTTTGGGTTCTTAAATATTAAATTAAATATTTAAATAGTATACATAAAAACAACAATAAAATTTAAAATTTAATTTTATATAAAAGTGTACTGTTAATTTTAAGTCCCCAAAAGTAAATAAAATACTATATTATATATATATATATATTTATAGATACATTAAATCTTTTCAATTAACAATATATAAAAATTAGAATTTATAAAACAATAGATTTATCAGAATTTTCATTTATAATTGTAAACGTAATACAGTATTATATGCATATATGTCCAATTAAATATGTTTAATGGCGATTACGAGTAACTGATTTTCAATTTCTGTATTTGTATAATTTTATATTACTAATAATGTAAATCCTCATTATTTTACATTAATTCTTCCCCAGGGGGATATAAGGTTGCTACCTTGATATCTCTTCTAGCGTTTTACCCCCTTTTTCTCATAATGCTCAAGTTATGAAAAATAGAACCCCCTTGAAAGTGCTAATAGGTGTACATGAATTTTCAATAGTTTCACTTAAACAAGGGGGATATTGTTTCCAGAATTCTCCTTGTAAAGTCAATATTAGAAGGAAATTTAAGGGGCTAACGGCGTTACCCCACCACCCCCCCCCCCCCCAAAAAAAGGTACTTCTGGGTGAGGGTTTGCCTGGGGGTGGGGGCTCATCAAAAGGCACTTCTGGGCG
>Ga0302167_10000398_pt1 | contig 21643 bp, 19 predicted proteins | sample I_Fen_N1_1_FD_193496 | JGI IMG/M metagenome (GOLD analysis project Ga0302167, IMG submission 193496) | Peat permafrost microbial communities from Stordalen Mire near Abisko, Sweden - I_Fen_N1_1 | ecosystem: Environmental > Terrestrial > Soil > Wetlands > Permafrost | place: Sweden: Abisko...
CGGCGCCGGCAAGTCGACCCTGCTGATGACGCTCTGCGGTTCGCCGCAGGCCCACAGCGGCAGCATCCGCTACATGGGTGAGGAACTGGTCGGCCAGAGCTCGTCGCAGATCATGCGCAAGAGCATCGCCGTGGTCCCGGAAGGTCGCCGGGTGTTCTCCCGCCTGACCGTGGAAGAAAACCTCGCCATGGGTGGCTTCTTCACCGACAAGGGCGACTATCAGGAACAGATGGACAAGGTTCTCGAACTTTTCCCACGCCTGAAAGAACGTTTCGCCCAGCGCGGCGGCACCATGTCCGGCGGCGAACAGCAAATGCTCGCCATCGGCCGTGCGCTGATGAGCAAACCCAAGCTGCTGCTGCTCGACGAACCTTCGTTGGGCCTGGCACCGATCATCATCCAGCAGATCTTCGACATCATCGAACAACTGCGCAAGGATGGCGTGACCGTGTTCCTGGTCGAGCAGAACGCCAACCAGGCGCTGAAAATTGCCGACCGCGCGTACGTTCTCGAGAACGGCCGGGTGGTGATGCAAGGCACCGGTGAAGCCCTGCTGACTGACCCGAAAGTGCGTGAAGCGTATCTGGGTGGTTGAGTCTGTGCGGTAAACAAAAAACGGCCTTCGGGCCGTTTTTTTGTGCCTGCCACACACCGTCCAGACAAAGGAGATCCCCTGTAGGAGCCGAGCTTGCTCGCGATAGCGGTGGATCAGACAACAATGATGTCGGATGACAAATCGCTATCGCGAGCAAGCTCGGCTCCTACAAGGGATGGGTATTGAATTGAAGTTTTGTAGAAACTTTCGGGATGGGCTGTAACGCATCGCCATGACCTTTCTCTAGAGGGGTAAGCCAGCACAAACGCTGCTGACTAAAACCTCAAAAACCGGAGAAACATCATGACTGCTACCACCCGCACCCTGTCCGCCACTGCCCTGGTTCTGGCCCTTGGTTCGGCCTTGAGCATGGCCGCCGTGTCCACCGCCCACGCGGCCGACGACATGGAAAAATGCTTCGGCGTGGCCATGAAAGGTCATAACGATTGCGCAGCAGGTGCCGGCACCACCTGCGCCGGCACGTCGAAAACCGACTTCCAGCCTAATGCCTGGAAACTGGTCCCTAAAGGCACCTGTGTCACCACCGAAAGCAAGACCTCGCCGAGCGGTTTCGGTCAGATGGAAGCCTTCAAAGCCAAAGCCTGATCCGGACCCAGCCCGAGTGTCGACCATGAACAATTTACCGTTCGGGCTCCCGCCCCGCGCCGGGCTGGGGCTCAAGACCGAGCACTTTCGTGAAGTGCTCGGTTCGCAACCGGACATCGGTTTCTTTGAAGTCCACGCCGAAAACTACATGGTGGCCGGCGGCCCGTTTCATCACTACCTGGGTTTGATTCGCGAGCAGTACCCGCTTTCGCTGCATGGCGTGGGTTTGTCGATTGGGGCCGAGGGTCCGCTGGACTCTCAGCACCTCAAGCGCCTCGGCGCACTGATCGAGCGCTATCAACCCCAGTCCTTTTCCGAACACCTGGCCTGGTCCAGCCATGGCCCGGTGTTCCTGAATGACCTGCTGCCCCTGGCCTATGACACGGCGACACTGAGCCGCGTCTGCGAACACATTGATCACGTCCAAAGCACCCTCAAACGCCCGATGCTGCTGGAGAACCCGGCAACGTATCTGGCGTTTGAACGCTCGACGATCGATGAAGCCGACTTCATCAGCGAAGTCATCCGCCGCACGGGCTGCGGGCTGTTGCTGGACGTGAACAACGTCTACGTTTCGAGCATCAATCATCAGCGCGATCCGTTAGCCTACATCGACGCCCTGCCCCTCCATGCCGTCGGCGAGATTCATCTGGCCGGCTTCGCCGAAGACATCGACAGCCTCGGTGACCGTCTGCTGATCGATGATCACGGCGCCCCCATCGATCACGCCGTCTGGACCTTGTACCAGCACGTACTGCAGCGAACGGGCCCGATAGCGACCCTGATCGAGCGCGACAATCAGTTACCGGCCTTCAGCGTCTTGCACGCCGAGGCCCATCAGGCCGATGAACTGTTGCTGCATGCGCGAGGTCGGTCATGAGCACGCAAGCCGCGTTTGCTGCGGCCCTGCTTGACCCCCGACTGAACTGCCCCGAGGGTTTGTTCAGTGCCAACGGCGCCGATCCCGCCAGCCGGTTCGCGGTGTATCGCAATAACGTACAGAGCTCACTGATCAACGCCTTGGCGCACAGCTACCCCGTGGTGGTGCAATTGGTCGGCGATGAGTTTTTCCGGGCCATGGCCGGGGTCTATTTGCTCGGCAATGTGCCTCAGAGCCCGTTGATCAAGGATTACGGCCACGATTTTGCGGACTTTATCCAAAGCTTCGAACCGGCAGGCAGCGTGCCGTATCTGGCCGATGTCGCGCGGCTGGAACGCCTGCGCACCCTCGCCTATCACGCGGCCGACGCCCAGCCATTGAACCAAGAACAGATCAGCGCAGCGCTCGCTGATCCGCAAACCCTGAGCGAGCTGACCGTCGAACTACACCCCTCCCTCAACCTACTGACCTCTGCCTTCGCCGTGGTCTCGATCTGGGCCACCCATCAGCAAGACGCAACGCTGGTGGGGATTGATCTGGAGCACGGGCAACACGCGTTGATCCTGCGCAACGCTCTGGACGTTGAAGTCTTCGTCATCGAACCCGGCGCCAGCGCCTTCGTCCGAAACCTGCAAAACGGCCAGCCGCTGATTCAGGCAATCGAGTCCGCTCCCGCGTTCGACCTCAGCCAAACCCTGGCCCTGCTGATCAGCCACAACGCCATTACTCACCTACACCACAACAAGGTATCGCCATGAACACTCAGCACCCGATCAGCCGCGCCATCGCGCTGCTGGAGATGATTCCACAGAGCCTGATCGCCTTGATTGCGCGGTTCTCCATCGCTGCGGTGTTCTGGAAGTCCGGACAAACCAAGGTCGAAGGCCTCGCCATTGATTTGATCGACGGCACGTTCCAGCTTGGCTGGCCGCGCTTGGCCGATTCGACCATTCCGTTGTTCAAGAGCGAGTATCACGTGCCACTTCTGTCGCCAGAAATTGCTGCGCACATGGCCGCATTCGCCGAACACTTTTTCCCGGTGCTGATATTGATTGGCTTTGCCACGCGGTTTTCAGCACTGGCCTTGCTGGGCATGACCCTGACGATTCAACTGTTCGTGTACCCGGATGCCTACCCGACTCACGGCACCTGGGCGGCGGTGTTGCTGTATTTGATGGCGACCGGGCCGGGGAAACTCTCTATTGATCATCTGATCGCTCGACGCTTCGTCCGTTAACTCCAGACGATGAAAAACCATTGTAGGAGTGAGCCTGCTCGCGATGGCGGTGTGACATTTAGCATTGAGGTTGACTGACACCCCGCCATCGCGAGCAGGCTCACTCCTACATTTGGAACGTGCGCGGGTTCAAAATCTAACGCTGAAGGCGATCCAGCGCCTCGCCGCTGCGCTTGAACCAGCCAATCAGGTAATCCGCCAGCACTTGCGTGCGTTTCGGCAAACCGCCCTGATAGGGGTGAACCAGGTACATCGGCATGCGCCGAGTCTGATAATCACGCAGCAGCCAACGCAAGCGCCCATCCGCCAATTCCGCCTGCAGCAAATAGGACGGCAGACGCGCAATACCCGCCCCCGCCAATGCGGCTTTTTTCAACAAGCTGTAGTGGTTACTGGCAAACGGTCCCGAGACCCGCACGCGCAGCAACTCATGTTGCTGGTGATAGAGCCATTCTTCACGACCGCTGTAATGGCTGTTAAGCAGACAACGGTGTTCGGCCAGAGCCTGCGGCGTTTGCGGCTCGCCATACTGTTCAAGATACGCCGGGCTGGCGCAGGTCATCTCGTGCCAGGCCAACAGCGGCCGGGCCACCAGACGCTCGTCCTTGCCCACCTCGGAACGAATCGCCAGATCGAAGCCATCCCGGGACAGGTCGTGAAAGTTGTTGTTCAGATCGAGCTCGATCTGCACCTGCGGATACTTGCCGGAAAACTCCAGCAACAAACCATCAAAGAAGGTTTCCCCCAGCGAAACCGGAACGGTCATGCGTACCGGCCCGGCCATGTCGTCCTTCAACCGCGCCAATGCCTGACGCGCCCTTTCGACCTGGACGACAAGCGCCTGAGCTTGTGGCAACAGCGCCGCGCCTGCCGCCGTCAGACTTAAACGGCGCGTAGTGCGTTGCAGCAACACCACCGAAAACCGTGTTTCCAGCAAGCTGATGCGCTTGGACAATTGGCCCTTGCTGCAACCCAGTTGCTGCGCCGCCAAGGTAAAACTGCCCGCTTCGATCAATACCGCGAACGCCGCCAGGTCATCCATTTCGCTCATGGATTGTTTCCATTTGAAAACCAAAGGTTGCCTATTAGTGCGCTTATCAACAGAAAAAACCACTCTAGACTGAGATCACTTCCAACCAATCGAGAATCAGCACGATGAAAATTCTATTGATAGGCGCAAACGGAACCATCGGCTCGGCAGTCGACAAGGAACTGTCCCAGCGTCACGAAGTCATCCGCATCGGCCGCAACAGTGGCGACTTTCAAGTGGATATCAGCGACAGCAGCTCGATCCGCAAGCTGTTCGAACAGACCGGCAAGTTCGATGCCCTGATCTGCGCGGCGGGTAACGTGACCTTCGCCCCGCTGGATGAAATGACCGGAGACAGCTTCGCCCTGGGCCTCAAGGACAAACTGATGGGCCAGGTCAATTTGTTGCTGATCGGTCGCGAGTTCGCCAATGACGGCGCTTCGTTCACCTTCACCACCGGCGTGCTCAGCCACGACCCGATTCGCAGCGGTGCCTCGGCAGCGTTGGTCAACGGAGCACTGGACAGCTTCGTGCGCGCCGCCGCCATCGAACTGCCTCGCGGCCTGCGCGTGAACTCGATCAGCCCGAATGTGCTGCTGGAAGCCATGGGCAAATACGCGCCTTACTTCCGTGGATTCAAACCGGTTCCCGCAGCCGATGTGGCATTGGCTTACGCCAAAAGCGTAGAAGGCTTGCAAACCGGTCAGACCTTTCACGTCGGCTGACCGTCCTTTCTGACCGTCCTTTCTGACAGGCGTTACTGGCGAGCGATCACGCCGCTCGCCAGGCGCTCGCGCCCGAACTGTCGAAGCCACTGTTGCATTGGCCGTTCGAACCAGCGATGGCAGATCAGGCTGGCACCGATCAGAACCGCAAAGAACAGCAGCAAGGTCCACGGCTGATAAAAAACGCTTCGCCCCGCAAAGAATTTGTCTGCCAGCAGCGCAGCGGTAATTTGCAGCGGGAAATGCAGCAAATAGGCCGCGTAGCTGATATCCCCCAGCCATGCCAGGCGCCGGGCAACCGGTTCCAGTACCTGATGACAGGCTGCAATGGCCATGATCGTCAGCGGGAACAACAGCGCAAACTTGATCAACGGCTGATCAACGCCGAACAGCCACCACCCCGCCACACACCCGATCGTCAACCCCGTTCCCACCCAGCGCGGGGGCATCCGTTGTAGCAGCCACGCCACCCACACATAGCCAACGCCACCGCAAAAAAAACTGAACACGCCCAGAGAGATTTTGTACTGAGCAGGAAACACGTAAGCGGCCACGGCGATCAAGAAAAGACTGGTCAGCATGGGCAGGGGCGAATAGCGCCACAGCAGGAAAAACGCCACGTAGAGCAGCACCTCAACCGAAATCGACCAGGCCGGGGCGTTGAATGACCAGCCTTGTTCCAATCCCCAGGCTGGGGCGAGAAAAACGTTCAACACCCCGTGATAGAGATCGTTGAACGGATAAACAAAGGCGTTGCCCGTATACCGTGTGTAGGCCATCTGCAACAGCGCAACAGCGGCGAAGGTCGCCAGATGCAGCGGATAGATGCGGCTGAAACGCTCGACGAAGAACTGTCTTGCGGTCAGATCCCCTCGCGCCACGGCGTGACCGAACAACCAGAAAAAGATGAACCCGGACAAGCTGAAGAACAACGCGACCGCATCGCCACCGTGTCGATAAAACAAGGCAAACATGCTGAAGAACGGTTGCTCTTCGGTTTGCAGCGGGCCAGGCAACGCCCCTTGAAAAAAGAAGTGCTGCCAATGCCAGAACACCACCGCCAACGCCGCGATACCGCGCAGCGCATCCAGTGCGTACAACCGTTTGGGGAAAACAGACAGGTGTTGGTTCATGCGCAAGTGGGCCCGATCCTGGACAAGGGCGCCACTATGCTGGGACGCACCCGGCAACTCAATCCCCGGCACACAAGCCTTGTGATCACGAGCGTGCCTGAGTAACGTGGCGGCACTTGTCTGGAGAGCCAAAGATGCGTGTTGCCCGTTCCTTAGTCGTCGTTGCCCTGCTGCCGCTGTTTGCCGCCTGTCAGTTGTTTGATGGCCCGCGTGAAAGCTCATCCCTCGTGGGCCAGACCCGCATGCAAGGCCAACTGACGGCGGCGGACGGCAAATTGCTGTTCCAGCCCTGCAATGCGACCAGCACCTATGTGGTCAACGACACCGGCGGCACCAGCGTGCTGCAACAGGCTGCGTCCCTGGCCGATACCAAGGGCAAGTTGTTTGCCGATGTGCGCGGTCGCATCGTCGACAGCCGCCTCGATCTCGAGCAGCTGTACCGCGTCGAGCGCTCGGGCACGGCGTGCGACGATCCCAATTTAAAACTGCAGATCCTGCGCGCGGCCGGTCACTCGCCAGAGTGGAACGTCAAGGTCAGCGGCAAAGGCATGGTCATCGATCGCGCAGGTCAACCGCCATTGGCCGTCCCCTATGTGGAAGAACAACTGGGCGACGGACGTTTCAACCTCAGCACCGAAGCCAATAACCAGCACATCGAACTGTGGGTTGCGCCGCAACGCTGCACCGACAGCACCACCGGCAGCGTCCAGCACATGAGCGCCGAACTGCGCATCAATGGCCAGGTACAGCGCGGCTGCGCGTATTTCGGCGGTGCGCGTAACGACTGATCGTTTAAGCCTCACGGAATCCGTCTTTGGGGCTTATAATCGCCGGTTTCCAACGCCTTGGCGCAGTTGTGCGCCCCGCGAACCGGGTCCTGCCATGTTACGAATCACTGAACTGAAGTTGCCGATCGACCATCCCGAAGAAGACCTGCGCCCTGCCATCGTGCAGCGCCTAGGCATCGCCAGCGATGACCTGCTCGATTTCACCTTGTTCAAGCGCAGCTACGATGCGCGCAAAAAGTCTTCCGAACTGTGCTTCATCTACACCATCGACCTCACTGCCAAGGATGAGGCCGCGCTGCTGCACAAGTTCGCCGATGACCGCAACGTCAACGTGGCCCCGGATGTCAACTACAAAGTGGTCGGCCACGCACCGGCCGATCTGCAGCAACGTCCTGTGGTCGTCGGTTTCGGGCCGTGCGGGATTTTCGCCGGGCTGCTGCTCGCGCAAATGGGTTTCAAGCCAATCATCCTTGAGCGCGGCACCGAAGTGCGGCAGCGCACCAAGGACACCTGGGGCCTGTGGCGTAAAAGCGTGCTGAACCCGGAATCGAACGTGCAGTTCGGTGAAGGCGGTGCGGGGACTTTCTCCGACGGCAAGCTGTACAGCCAGATCAAGGACCCGAAATTCATCGGCCGCAAAGTCCTGCACGAGTTCGTCAAGGCCGGTGCGCCGGACGAAATTCTCTACGTCAGCAAGCCGCACATCGGAACGTTCCGACTGACCGGTGTAGTGGAAAACATGCGTGAGCAGATTCGCGCACTGGGCGGCGAAGTCCGCTTCCAGCAACGCGTCACCGATGTGTTGATCGAGGACGGCCAACTGGTCGGCGTCGAGCTCAATGGTGGTGAGCAGATCCATTCGAAACACGTGGTTCTTGCCCTCGGCCACAGTGCCCGAGACACCTTCCGCATGCTCCACGGCCGTGGCGTGTTCATGGAAGCCAAGCCGTTTTCGGTGGGTTTCCGCATTGAACACCCGCAGTCGTTGATCGACCGCGCGCGGTTGGGCAAGTACGCCGGCCACCCGAAACTCGGGGCGGCCGACTACAAACTGGTGCACCACGCCAAGAACGGCCGTTCGGTCTACAGCTTCTGCATGTGCCCGGGCGGCACCGTGGTCGCGGCGACGTCCGAGCCGAACCGCGTCGTCACCAACGGCATGAGCCAGTACTCGCGTAACGAACGCAATGCCAACTCCGGGATCGTCGTCGGCATCACCCCGGAAGTCGATTACCCGGGCGGCCCGCTGGCCGGCATCGAATTGCAGGAACGCCTGGAATCCCATGCGTTTGTGCTGGGCGGCAGCAACTATGAAGCGCCAGCGCAACTGGTCGGCGACTTCATTGCCGGCAAGCCGTCGACTGAGTTGGGCAGTGTTGAACCGTCCTACAAGCCGGGCGTTGCATTGGGTGACTTGGCGTTGGCCTTGCCTGCGTTTGCCATTGAAGCGATTCGAGAAGCGTTGCCGGCGTTCGAGAAGCAGATTCGCGGTTACTCGCTGCATGACGCGGTGTTGACCGGGATCGAGACACGCACCTCGTCACCGTTGCGCATTACGCGTAATGAGTCGATGCAGAGCTTGAACGTGAAAGGCTTGTTCCCGGCGGGTGAAGGCGCGGGTTATGCGGGCGGGATTCTGTCGGCGGGTGTGGATGGGATTCGGATTGCCGAAGCGGTCGCCCGCGACATCCTCGGCCTCGAGGCCTGATACACACTCTTAGACACAACACAAAACCCTTGTAGGAGCCGGGCTTGCCCGCGATGACGGATTCAACTTCAACAGAGATGTTGACTGATCCACCGCAATCGCGGGCAAGCCCGGCTCCTACAAAGGCTTCGGTGTTTGAAAGATTTTAGATATTAGCGCGCAGCACGCTAGCAGGCAGCGCCTCACCGCGCTCGACACTCGCCGCCACCGTATCCATCAAACCACTCAACTCATACCCCTGGCCCTTGAGCCAATCCTGATCGTAATAGGTGGTGGCATAACGTTCGCCGCCATCACACAGAATCGCCACGATCGACCCCGACTCCCCCGCCGCCGCCATCTGCTGAGCCGCCATCAAGGCGCCGATCAGGTTGGTCCCGCTCGATCCGCCCACCCGCCGCCCCAACCGCTGCGCCAGATAGTGCATTGCCGCCAGGGACAACGCGTCCGGTACTTTGACCATGGCATCAATCACCTTGGGCAGGAACGACGCTTCCACCCGTGGGCGGCCAATGCCTTCGATCCGCGAACCGCATTCAAGGCGCAGGCTGGCATCGCCGGTCTGGTAGTAATCGAAAAACACCGAACGCTCGGCATCGGCGCACAGCACGCGGGTGCAATGCTGGCGATAACGCACGTAACGGCCGAGCGTCGCGGTGGTGCCGCCGGTGCCGGGGCTGGAGATCAGCCAGCTCGGCTCAGGGTGCTTTTCGAAACGCATCTGATGGAAGATCGATTCGGCGATGTTGTTGTTCGCCCGCCAGTCGGTGGCGCGTTCGGCGTAGGTGAACTGGTCGATGAAATGTCCATCGTGCTCGCGGGCCAACCGTTCGGACTCGGCGTAGATCTGGGTCGGGTCGTCGACCAGATGACTCTTGCCGCCATAGAACGCAATTTGCGCGATCTTCTCTTTCGAGGTGGTCGCCGGCATCACCGCAATAAAGGGCAAACCCAGCAGGTTGGCGAAGTACGCCTCGGAAATTGCCGTCGAACCGCTGGACGCCTCGATCACCGGCGCACCGGGTTTGAGCCAACCGTTACACAGCGCATACAGAAACAACGAGCGCGCCAGGCGGTGCTTGAGGCTGCCGGTGGGGTGGCTGGATTCATCCTTGAAATACAATTCAATGCCCGGAAAACCCGGCAGCGGCAAAGGGATCAAGTGGGTATCGGCGCTGCGCTGGAAGTCCGCTTCGATGATCCGGATGGCTTCGCGGGCCCACTGTCGGTTGTCGCTCATGGTGATTTTCTCGTTGAGTCGGCCTTCTTGTAAGGCTCAGCCTTTAAGCTTAGGAAAAAACCTACAGCACGCACAGGTACAGCTGACGTTCAATACGGCCGGCAACTGCTAGGCTCAAGTCCGGTCCCGTCCTACACGTTGTTACGGCATATAACAAAAAAGAATATAACTTTTGTTTTAACAACTAACAGTACGGGTTAGGGTGTGCCACCTTTTGAATTCATCGATGGAGAGCGACCTTGCCTCTGCGTAGCACTTTCACGCGTTTCTTTCAGTTGGAAGCTGCCAGCGGTCTGTTACTGATCGCCGCGGCCGCCCTGGCTTTAATCATCAACAACTCGTCACTGTCGTGTCTCTACAGCGGGCTGCTCGACACCCCTGTCGTCGCGCAGATCGGCGCGCTGAAAATCGCCAAGCCGTTGCTGCTGTGGATCAACGACGGCCTGATGGCGATGTTCTTCCTGCTGATCGGCCTGGAGGTGAAGCGCGAAGTCCTCGACGGACAGTTGTCGAAACCCTCGCAAATCGTCCTGCCTGGCGCCGCGGCGATTGGCGGTATGGTTGTACCGGCGCTGGTCTACTGGTTCTTGAACCGTGACGACCCGACAGCACTGGGCGGCTGGGCCATCCCGATGGCCACCGACATCGCCTTCGCCCTCGGTGTACTCGCCTTGCTGGGCAAGCGCGTACCGGTATCGCTGAAGCTGTTTTTGATGACCCTGGCGATCATTGACGACCTGGGCGCAATCATTGTCATCGCGATCTTCTATTCCGGCACCCTGTCTACGCTGTCGCTGGCACTGGCGGGCGCCTGCATCATCGCGCTGATCGCCATGAACCGGCTCGGCGTGGTGAAGCTCGGACCGTACATGATCATCGGCTTGATCCTCTGGGTGTGCGTGCTCAAGAGCGGCGTCCACGCCACGTTGGCCGGTGTGACCCTGGCATTCTGCATTCCGCTGCGTACCAAAAACGCCGAATCCTCGCCACTGCTGACCCTTGAACACGCCCTGCACCCGTGGGTGGCTTACGGCATCCTGCCGCTGTTCGCCTTCGCCAACGCCGGCCTGTCCCTGAGCGGCGTGACCATGGAGAGCTTCACGCACCATGTACCTATGGGTATTGCGACCGGTCTGCTGCTGGGTAAAACCGTGGGTGTGTTCGGCCTGACCTGGCTGGCGGTGAAAATCGGCATCGCCGCCCTGCCCCAAGGCGCCAACTGGGGCCATGTGCTGGGGGTATCGATCCTATGCGGGATCGGTTTCACCATGAGCCTGTTTGTCGGCTCGCTGGCGTTCGAGCCTGGCGTCAGCGACTACGCAGGGATGGACCGGATGGGCATTCTGACCGGTTCGATTCTCGCGGCATTGATCGGTTATGCGGTGACAGCGATGGCGAGTCGCAAGAGCGCCGTGCTGCAATCCTGAGCGAAAGAGAACGCTCCTAACCGCATCAAGGACTCGTCCTACAGCCACGATCCGCCTCGTTCGTTAACGTCGCACAGCCCCTTTATCGGGGGCTGTCGACGGACGAATGCAAGGAAGATCAGTGGCTGGCAACAAGGAAGTCCCCAGGGTAAAAAACCCACCCTCCGGTGACGGTCATCACGTCACCCACCGCTTCATGACGGCCACCGAACTGGCTGAGCGCGATGCGCGACAAAGCGCTTACGACGCCATGCTCGCCCGGCAGCAGGCCTTTGAAGATCGGCTTCAGGCCTCGACGACCCCCCCCGAACCCCCTCGCGCGGGATGCGTCTTTGCCAAGTCCTGCAACCTGCCGGACGCCATCATCGATTACTCGAATCCTTCGGGTGTGGTTCCGACCGACAGTCTCGAGAATTACGGCGAAATTGCCTGGCTGGGCGCTCGTGATACAGACGATGCCGGACTGTTGAATCTCGAAACCATCAATGGCAGTACCCTCACGCTCGGCATTGGGCGGCTCGCCCTTAGCGCCCCTACTCTTGCTGCTCCGATTCTGGGCCTTGGCGCTGCCGGAGCCGCCACTTTGGCCGGTGTCGTCGCCTTGTTCTGGACGCCGAGCCTGGGTGATAGCGCGCTCTATACCGAAGAACAACTGCGTGCCCTGAAACAGGCCAGAACCCGCGTTCGTTTGCAGGTCGAGCAACAGGCTGATGGCAGCCTCAAGGGCTACGGGTTCTATACCGGCAAGAACCGCGACTGGGTAATGGTCGATGTCGTGCAGTTCACACTGCTCGGCAGCCAGCAGGTGGCGGATCTCGGTGAAGGCGTTGAACTGATCTGGACACCGGCCGTGGATAGCTCGGACCTCCTCGGCATTCCAGCGCTGGAGGCTGCACCGCAGGCACCGCATATCTGGGTGTATCCGCCGACGCCAGCGGCGGCCAGCATCATCGTGAACCCGGTGTATCCACCTGAGTACAAGGATTTCATTCTTGTGTTTCCGGTGGGGCCGGGGGTGAGGCCTTTATACGTTGTAGTGGCAAGGCCTGTTAGTGGCGACCACAGTTACCATCCTCCGCCAAAGACGCTGTCGGCATTCCCCGATGCGATCCCTGTCCAGACCAAAGGAAGTAGAAAACGCTGGGAAAGTAAGAGACGCATTTATGAATGGGACTACCAACATGGCGCCGTCGAAGTGTACAACTGGGCAGGGGATCACTTAGGGGAGTTCGATGCAAAAACTGGCGAACAGACCGGAGAAGGCAAGCCTGAAAGACGGACATCAACAAAGTAATGATGAGAGACAAGAATGATATTTATCGCAATCACCGGATTTTTCCCCGAGCCGAATCCCGACAATTCATTGCAATATGAAAAGGATGTTCCGCAAGCCTTAGAGACAGCCGTACTGAAGGTCATGGGCTGGTCAACCTTGTGGGATGTACCTATGGGTGAGCACACACTCTCTCCCGATCAAGCCATTGTGATTATGGACTTGGTGGGTGCCCCCTTAAGAGAAGACCTGACGTTCTACATGGGCCTCTGTAGCAACGACTGACAATATTGAATCTGGGATATCTGACGACAAAACCCCAATCAGTCACCTGATCGGGGTTTTCTTTTACCGCCCATTCCCGCTTAGTGCGAAACGCGGCTTGTGCCATCTACAGTAGCAATCCGCACCCGCTCGCCAACGCGGAACACTTCATTCTCCTGAACTTGCTGAACATAGGCGCGCATGCTGCCGTCATCTTCGCGAACGGTGATTTCGACGCCTTGGGTGCGGGTCAGGCCTTCTTCCGCCGCCGAACCCACCAGGCCGCCGGCGACTGCGCCGATGACTGCGGCAACAATGCTGCCTTTGCCGCCGCCGATGGCGCTGCCACCAACACCGCCGACCGCAGCACCGGCGATGCCGCCGATTGGGGTTTTAGTGCCTTCGATCTTCACTGGGCGCAGCGCTTCGATGGTGCCCATACGAATCGTTTGCACACGACGCGCTTCATCACGGGAGTAGGAGTCACCGGTCAGGCTGGATTGGCAGCCGGTGAGCAACATCGCCATCGTGGAAAAGGAAGCAACCAACAAAACGGACTTACGCATAGCATCAACTCCAAAGGACAGGTGATCATTAAACCCCGCAGATTGACGCCTGTCACGGCACAGCCGGGATAAAAATGTTTTGATTCAGGCCCGGTACAGGCGCCCCTACACATTTACGCCCCAAGGATTGTCATGGATTACTTCATTGTTTTCATCACTACCGTCGCCGGTCTGTACTTCCATGGGTGGCTGTACGTGCGGATAAAACGCTGGATGGACCGCGACCTGGCGTTGGCTTTGGCTGGGAAGCACGAACAGAAAAAAGCTTTCATGCTCCAGCAACTGGCGAACGCTCACGCACAGAAAATCAAGCGTCGGGACCTGCCCCAGTGGCTTGAGGCCGCTGCAGCAGGGTATCCCGAACGGTAGACTGCCTAGGGTGCCAGACGTTCAAGAATCCAGTCGGCGCCCTGTAGGCGGTAGTTGAGGCGATCATGCAGGCGGCTCGCGCGGCCCTGCCAGAACTCGATGCGTTCCGGCAGCAAGCGATAACCGCCCCAGTGATCCGGGCAGTGCGGCGCTGTGTCGCTGAAACGTTGCTCGGTGTTCTTCAGCAGCGCTTCCAGTTCGGCACGATCGGCAATCACCCGGCTCTGCGGTGACGCCCAGGCACCGAGGCGGCTGCCCAGCGGACGAACCTGAAAGTAGGCGTCGGACTCTTGCGGCGAGACCTTCACCACCCGACCTTCGATACGCACCTGGCGCTCCAGGGCCGGCCAGAAAAAGGTCATGGCCGCGAACGGATTCGCCGCCAGATGCTGCCCCTTGGCACTTTCGTAGTTGGTGAAGAACGTAAAGCCCTGCACGTCCAGACCTTTGAGCAACAGAATGCGGCAATGGGGCCGACCGTTCTGATCGACCGTCGCCAAGGTCATGGCGTTAGCCTCCACCGGCGCTTGCTCGGTTTTCACCGCGTCGGCAAACCACTGATGGAACAGCCCGAACGGCTCTGCCGGGGCTTGCGCCTCGGTCAGGCCATCACGGGTGTAGTCACGACGCATATCAGCCAGGCCCTGGGTCATGGCGCATTCCTTTTGGTTAACGAATCACTTCTTGGTGACGTCAGCCGCGACGTCGACTTTCTTGGTGTCTGCAGTCGCTTTGGCCGGCGAGGTCTTTTTCGCCGGTGTCGCGGTTTTAGCAGGCGCTTTCTTGGCGGTGGCTTTCTTCGCCGGGGCCTTTTTCGTCGCCGGCACAGCCGCTTTCTTCGCCGCAGGTGCCGGGGTGACCGGTGCGGCCACTGGCTTGATGTCCTTGGACGCGATCAGGGTCACTGGGGCCGGAGCCGGCATGTTGTACTTGGCCAACAACGCCACCATGGTGTTTTGCGGGGTTACCAGCAATTCCACGCGACGGTTCAAGGCACGACCCTCAATACTATCGTTGGCCGCACGCGGGGCGTCGCCGCCCATGCCGCGGAGCATCAGGCGATCACGCTGCAAACCGCTGAGGCGGAAGATGGCGGCGACGGCTTGTGCACGCTCCTGGCTCAACTTCACGTTGGCCGGTGCGGCACCCGAGGTATCGCTGTGACCGAGTACCAGCACGGCCGTTTTCGGATCGACTTCAAGGATTTTCGCGACACGGGTGAACGGGCCGAGAGTGACTGGCAGCAGCATGGCTGGACGATCCGGGTTGAAGGAGCCCTCTACCGGCGCCGTTACCACTAACACGTTTTCACGGCGTTCAAGTTGCAGGTTGCTGTCCTTGATCGCTTCGCGCAGACGCGGTTCGTAGTCGTCGAGCCAGGCCTGGGTGACTTTCGGGTCGATTGGCGCAACCTTGGGAGCGCTCTGATCCTTGCCGCCAAACGGCCAGTACCAAGGGCTACCCGCGTCGGCATCAGCTTTGGCGACCGGGACCGGTTTGGCTTCGGGTTTTACTTCAGGCTTGGCAGCGGCATCATCGGAACCGAACGGCCAGTACCAAGGGCTGGCGCTCTCACTTTTGGCAACGGGTGCGGTGGCAGCGGCTTTGAGCGGTGCCGGGGCCGGAGCTGGGCTCGGTTCTTTAGCGGCGACTTTGTCGGACGAACCGAACGGCCACCAGCTGCTACCATCGGAATCACTTTTTGGGGTCTGTGCACAACCGGTGATAGCAAAGCACAGGGCCAGGGCGAGCGTTGGTTTGGACGACATTGGATATCCACGAAATATGAAGTAATGAAAAATCAGACCGAAGCGGCCCGCACAAACTGACGGTTTGAAACTGAAAAGGCTGCCGGGTTCCAGTACTGGAACCCTTGAGCGGGTTTTACAGACAAGTGGCCAATACTCGCGCAAGCTTTTGCGCGCGTGGATCCATCAAGACGTACGGCCCCAGTGTATTTGTCACAAAACCGAAGGCGACATCGTGTTCCGGGTCAGCAAAACCGATGGAGCCGCCAGCGCCCGGATGGCCGAACGCACGCGGGCCGAGGCCGTAGGTCGCGTTGGGAACGTCCGGTTGATCGAGCATGCAACCCAGACCGAATCGGGTCCGGGTCAATAAAGTCTTGTCGTCGCCGAGACTGTGTTCACGGGTCAGCTCATTGAGCATTTCGCCTTCCAGCAAACTGCCATCCAGCAGGCCGGCGTAGAACCCGGCCAGGCTGCGCGCATTGCCATGGCCGTTGGCGGCGGGTTGCTGCATGCGCCGCCACTCGGGTTTGTTAGTACTGGTCATGATCGACGGCGGATTGGTGAAGGCCCGGGTGGTCATGGCAGTCGGTTCACGCAGGGTCACTTGCAGCAGGCGCTGGGCGGCGGCATCGCCGACGTTGCCCTTGCCACGCGCGATGTGCGCTACACGATGGAATTCTTCATCAGCCAGGCCGACATGAAAATCCAGCCCCAATGGCTTCGCAATCCGCGCCACGATGGATTCGCCCGGCCCGCGACCGTCGGCACGGCGCAGCAATTCGCCCACCAGCCAGCCGTACGTGATCGCGGCGTAGCCGTGGCCTTGACCCGGCGTCCACCACGGCGCTTCGGCCGCGAGGGCGTCGACCATGGTTTGCCAGTCGTACAGCGCTTCCGGCGCCAGTAATTCACGCAGCGCCGGCAAACCGGCCTGATGGCAGAGCAATTGACGCAGGGTTACGGTTTCTTTGCCGGCGGCGGCAAATTCGGGCCAATAGCGCGCCACCGGGGCGTCCAGTTTCAGCTTGCCTTCAGCCACCAGTTGCAGAGCCGTGACCGCGGTGAACGTTTTGGTGCAGGAGAACAGGTTGGCGATGGTGTCGCTGTGCCAGGCTTCGCTGCCATCCTTGTCGGCGGTGCCGGCCCACAGATCGAGGACGGTTTCACCGCCGACCTGGATGCACAAGGCTGCGCCACGTTCCTGAGGATCGTCGAACAGCGCCGCGAAAGCTTCGCGCACGGCGTCGAACTTGAGCTCGTAATGACCCTGAATCTGCACCCGCATTGCTCCCGGAAAATCGCTATACAAAGTGGCCCGCATTGTTCCAGCCCTTAGCCGTTTTGGGAACAGGGTTGGGCCGGGCGGTCGGCAGGTTATCTGCTTGCCTGAACATATTGCTGATGCTGATGACGCCTTCGCGAGCAAGCCCGCTCCCACATTCGATCGCATTCTTTCTGGAAGAACTCGGTGAAATGTGGGAGCGGCGGTGCGACGATTCGACTTGCTCGCGAAGAACGTTGACGCGGTACTTCAGGACTCAGCGCCCCTGGCCAGAATGCCCACCGGCTCCCCTGCCCGGGCCTTTGCCGGCTTCGGCCTTTCTGCCGCCTTCGGCATCGTGGCTGGTTTTGTCTGCCTCGGCCGCCGCTTTCGCGGCCTCTTTGCCCAACTGATCGACAGCCGCCAGGTTGCTCTTGCGTACGGACTCCACAAACCCCTGGAACGGCAGATCCGTAATCCCCACCAGCCCAAAGTGACCATTCTCACCGTCCAGCAAACGCCCGGTCACGGGCTGGTCCAGGTACTGGAACCAGTGCACACCGACAATCGAAGGCTCGCTCAGCGCCTGCTTGAGGAAGTTCGCGTAGGCCGGCCCACGGTCTTCTTCCTTGACCAGTTGCGTCACACCGCCCCAGAACGGGCCGCGATCCGCCGAGCCAACGTTGAATTCGGTGATCAGCACCGGTTTGTCGAGGCTGCGCAGCTTGGCGAAGTCGTAACCGTCCTGCGGTTGCAGGGTGTACATGTTGAAGCTCAACACGTCGCAATACTGGGCGCAGGAGTCCACGGCTTCCGGGGTGCTGATGGCGAAACGACCGCCCAGCAACAGCTGGTTCGGCGCGTGCCACTTCAGCGAGTCGGAGAGGGTCTTGAAGTAGGTATCAGCGAAGACCTTCTGGAAGTATTTGAAGTCGGCCTCGATTTCCGGGTGGTCAGCGCTAGGCAACGGCGGCACGAAGCCCGGATCTTCCATCAATTCCCAGGCTGGCAAATCGATGCCCCACGCTTTGGACAGGCCGGCCTGATTACGATATTTATCGCGCAGTTGTTTGAGGAACGCCCGTTTGGCCGGCACGTCGGTGGTCATTTTCAAGGTGCCGTAAGCCAGGGCGTAACGTGCTTTCGGGTCATCACCGGGACCGGCCCAGGCCAATTCGTTATCGGCGTAGTAGCCGATCAGCCATGGATCGTCGCGATGATCACGGGCGGCAATGGCCACGGCGCGTTCGGTAGCCATGGCGAAACGCGGGTCGAACGGGTCGGGCATGCCGCCCCACCAGTCGGTGCCGGTGCTGATGCTGGCGTAATCGCCGACGATCGACAGCGGCAAGGTATACGGCACGCGATCTGCATTACCCAGCGCCGGGGCGCTCCAGTTGCCGAGGGTGTTGAAGCCCCAGGCTTGCAGGCGATCCAGGGTGTGGCCGGTCCAGCGCTGTTCATCCACCACCGCTTTGCAGGGTTCGGCAGGCTTCTGTTCAAGCGCTTTCGCCTCGGTCGCTTCGGCGGCGCCGGTCTTGGCCGCTTCGGCGACTCCGGCTTCGGTGGTCGTAGGGGTTACCGGTTGCTCGGCAGCCTTCGCGACCGTCGCTTCGACCGCATCGGCCTTGGCTGCTTCGGCAACGCCGGCCTTGGTGTCGCTGCCCAGCGCACACGGTTCGCCATACAGGCGCTGCAAGTTGGCGCCGTAAAAATCGTACCAGCGACCGGCGTTGTAACCTCGGCCCTGATCGGCACCGTTACCGCCACGGTTGTCACCTTCGCCAAAATGGCTGGCCAGTGCGTCGTCGGGTTTCGGCAGGGACTCGAACATCCACTCACGGCCGGCGACGTAGGTCTGGTTGACGTCCGGGGTCACGGTGTTGACCCCAAGCGAATAGAACGGATGCCCTTGTGGGGTCACCAGGTACCAGCGACCGTCGCGCTTTTCAGTGCGGAAAAAGCCGCTGGCCTTGAACGTCGGGCCTTTGGTCCAGCCACCGAAGGTGTCCAGAGAGGATTTCTCACGCTCGGCCAGCCAGGTTTTCAGTTGTTGCTGTTCCTTGGCGGCGGCGCTTTTCAGTTGTTCATCGCTGCTGATCTTTTCCGGCCATTTGGCCCGGGTCGACTGACCGTAAGCATCCACCAGCCCGCCATATACGGCGTGGGTCACGGCCTCACCGTCCTGCACGCCAAAACGTTCGAGCAAAATGTTCTGGGCCACTTTCGGTTGATCCATCGACAGGGTCACCGACACCACCTGGCTGCGATCCAGTTCACCGGCACTGCTGGCCAGCAAAATGCGCTGGCCATCGACCGTCATCGGCATCGGCGGCCCGGCTTTCATGCCCTGGCTCAAGGGGGAGCTTGCCACCAACGGTACCAGCAAGGTCTGCGCAGGACCGGCCGGCAAATCGACGCGACTGACCAGCGTCTTGCCGTCATTGCTCTGGATTTTCACGTACAGGGTCACGGCCCAATCCATTGCGCTCTGGATTCGCAGGCTCATGACGCCCGACTGCGACCAGTCCCAGGCGCCGGTTTGCGGGGTCAAACGCAAACTCGGCTGGGCCACCGGATTGAATGTCACCCGACGCAACACTTCGCCTTCGGCTGTTTGCTCCGCATTGGATTGGGGAAGGCTGGCGTCCTGAGTCGCCACCTGGACCACATCAGCGGGGCGTACAAAGTTGAACAGCGTCTGTTGGCCGGCAGGGGCCGCCAGCAAAGGGGCTGCGAGCATCAGGGCAAATACGGTGGGCAACGAACGGCGAATCATAGGAACGTGTTTCTCCCTAACGACCTTCAATGGTCAGTGGAAAAGCGATGGTAGAGAGATAGACAACGCGGTGGGCAAATGTGCCCACCGGTGTATCAGGAAATTTCGCGACGGAACGGCGGCAGCGCATTAAGGATGGCTTTGCCATAACGCTGGGTGACCAGACGTCGATCGAGCAAGGTGATGGTGCCGCGATCCTCTTCGGTACGCAGCAAGCGACCGCAGGCCTGGACCAGTTTCAGCGAGGCATCCGGCACGGAGATCTCCATGAACGGATTGCCGCCACGGGCCTCGATCCATTCCGCCAGCGCTGCTTCGACGGGATCATCCGGCACCGAGAACGGAATCTTCGCGATCACCACGTGCTCGCAGTACGCACCCGGCAAGTCGACCCCTTCGGCAAAACTCGCGAGGCCGAACAGCACACTCGAATCCCCGCCATCGACGCGTGCCTTGTGCTTGTTCAAGGTTTCCTGCTTCGACAGGTTGCCTTGAATGAACACTTGCTTGCGCCAGTCGCGGTCGAGGCCGTCGAACACGTCCTGCATCTGCTTGCGCGACGAGAACAACACCAGCGTGCCCCGCGAGCCTTCAACCAGTTGCGGCAGATCCCGAATGATCGCCGCGGTGTGGGCCGGTGCATCCCGCGGATCGGCTTTGAGGTCCGGCACTCGCAGCACGCCGGCATCGGCGTGGTGAAACGGGCTCGGGACCACAGCGGTCACGGCTTTTTTCGGCAGACCGGCACGCATGCGGAATCGGTCGAACGTGCCGAGGGCCGTCAGGGTTGCCGACGTTACCAACGCGCCGTAAGCGACGTTCCACAGGTTGCGCCGGAGCATTTCCGCCGCAAGGATCGGGCTGGCGTTGACCTCAATGTCGAACAGCGAACCGCTTTCGGCCAACGTCAGCCAACGGGCCATGGGCGGGTTGTCTTCCGGGTCTTCAGCGGTGAATGCCACCCACAACTCCCAGTTGCCCGAGGAACGGGACAACAGGCTGCCAAACAGCGGATACCACTCTTCAGCCTGATTACTGGCGATGCCGATGTTCACCTCGCCGTCCATGCCTTCCTTGAGCAACTCGGTGAGCCGGGTGAACAGGTCGGTGAGCCGGGCAAAGGCCTTCTTCAACTCGACACCCATCTCGCGCATGTGCTCGGGAATCACCCCGCCGACGAAGCGGTGTCGCGGCCGCTCGCGACCTTCAACGTCTTCGCCGGGCTTGAAGTCGGCGACCTGCTCGCAGGCGGTGAACATGAATTGTTGCTGGGTCTTGATCTCGCGGGCCAACTCCGGCACTTGCTCAATCAACTTGCCCAAATCGCCGGGCAGCGGGTGCTGGGCCAGCAGTTTGGTGAGGTTTTTCGCGGTGGTTTCCAGCCAGTCGGCGGTGGAACGCAGGCGCGTGTAATGGGCGAAGTGGCCGATGGCCTTGTCTGGCAGGTGATGGCCTTCGTCGAATACGTAGATGGTGTCGCGCGGGTCCGGCAACACGGCACCGCCGCCCAAGGCCAGGTCGGCCAGGACCATGTCGTGGTTGGTGACGATCACGTCGACCTTGCCCATGCCTTCGCGGGCCTTATAAAAGGCGCACTGGCCGAAATTCGGGCAATGGCGGTTGGTGCACTGGCTGTGATCGGTGGTCAGACGCGCCCAGTCGGCATCTTCCAGCGCCGTGGACCAACTGTCGCGGTCGCCGTCCCATTTATTGCCGGCGAGTTTTTCGATCATGCTGGTGAACAGCTTCTGACTGGCCTCGTCGACCTCGATCTTGAAGCCTTCTTCTTCGAACAACTGCGCCGTGGCCGTTTGTGCGTGGCCTTCCTGCAGCAACATGTCGAGCTTGGACAGGCACATGTAGCGCCCACGGCCCTTGGCCAACGCGAAGCTGAAATTCAGCCCGCTGTTGCGCATCAGGTCGGGCAAATCCTTGTAGACGATCTGCTCTTGCAGGGCGACGGTGGCCGTGGCGATCACCAGGCGTTTGCCGGCCGCCTTGGCGGTCGGGA